>ERZ1090868.83-NODE-83-length-50074-cov-5.787901_pt1 | contig 50074 bp, 40 predicted proteins | sample MGYA00478475_ERZ1090868 | MGnify/ENA primary metagenome ERZ1090868 (study PRJEB33644, sample SAMEA5815747) | chicken gut metagenome | biome: Chicken; feature: Gastrointestinal Tract; material: Caecum | place: Ireland | collected 2019-01-01 | study: A study of the...
TGGACGGCGCATAAAAGGGCGCGCTGCAGATTTCATTTCTGCAACGCGCCCTTTTGTTACAGTATGTAGACCTGCGTGGTTTCGTACACCTCGTAGACCTTTTTCAGGGACGCCATTTCCGTACCCGCCAAACGGCTGCACGCACGCGCAGTCGCCACCGCGTAGCGCGCCATCTCGTCGAACTTGAGCTTGTTGTTCATCGAGTTTGCGATTGCACCGACCATCGCATCGCCCGTACCGACCGAGCCTTCGTCATAGATCTTGGGGTTGGTGTTGACATACAGCGCCTCGGACTCGTCCTTGGAGACCAGCACCGCGCCCTCCTGACTCATGGAAACGCATACCGCACGCGCGCCCATATCGAGCATCTTGCGCGCAGAAACCACAACCACCTCGGGGTCGGCAGAGGGCTTGTCGCCCACGGCCTCGGCCAGCTCGAAGATGTTAGGCTTGACAAAGTCCGGCTCACATTTGAGTGCTTCGAGCAGCAACTCACCCTGCGCATCGATAATCAGCTTGCAGCCGCGCTTTTTGATCAGCTTGCACAGCTTGCGATAGTTTTTGAGCGGAAATTCCGGCGGCGTAGAACCAGCCAAAACGAAAATATTGCCCTCATGCAGGTACATTTCCATGCGGTCGAGCAAACGCAGGAAATCCGCGTCCTCGATTTTGCTGCCGGGTTCGTTGACCTCGGTATGCCCGCCCTGCGCATCGATAATCTGGGTATTGACACGCATCTGACCCGAAATATCGACAAAATCGTGGTGAATATCACCGGATGTCAGCATGTCCTTGACGATACGGCCGTTTGTGCCGCCGCAAAAGCCCAGTGCAACGCTGTTGCCGCCGAGAGCCTTGATCGTGCGGGAAACATTGATGCCCTTGCCGCCGGGTTCCAGATAACTGGAGACCGCGCGGTTGAGCTTGCCCACCACAAGCGGATGTTCGATCCGCAGGGTGCGGTCCAGCGCGGCGTTGAGCGTTATCGTGATAATCATGGGGCGCCCCTCCTGTTTTACATTTTTCTCTTACTTTTTATTTTACCGAATCGCGCGCATAATGTAAATGCTTTTTGTAAAGATTCATGCAAATCGTCACAATGCCTTGTCTCAAAAACCCATCCGCGCCAGTTCCTGCACAAGCTGTGTATAAAACCCGCAGACATCAAAACCGCTGTCCACGCCCTGCGCATCGACCAGCTGCTGATGACTGACGCCTTCCAGCGTGCCGCGGTAGCGGCCCCAGCGGGCAGACGCAGGCGTCACCAGCCCGTCGCTGTCCCCGTGGGCGGCATAAAACAGGCTATGCGTCATGCGCATCGCGGCATCCGTGTTGTTTTTCCCAAGCCGCGCGCCCCAGCTTTGGTAATAGACGCAGTTTGCATCCGGATGGGTGCGGTTGAATGTCTCCAGATAGGCAGGCGTGAGCTGTTCGCCCGCGCGCAGCGCATCCGGGTTACGATCCCCGCCGCGCCGCCACCATGCGTCGTTGCCGCGCGCCCAGACCGCAACGCCCGGCCGTGCATACAGCAACAGCTCGGCCACACGCGAACCACGATTGGGGGTGGACAGCGTGGAAAGCGAGGCAACATATTTGCCGTATCCCATCGCAGAGATCAGATGACGTGCTTCCAGTCCGCCCTTGGAATGGGCAATGATGTTGACACGCTCACAACCGTACAGGTGACGCATCTTGCGCACGGTTTCGCCCAGCTGCGCCGCACCGGTTTCAATGCTGCCCCAAGCGTCCTGCCCGCCGAAACAGACCTCCGCGCCCCGTGCGCGCAGCATGTCGGGCACTCGTCCCCACGGCACATACAGCCCGCCGTGTTCGGTCACACCCAAACCGTGCGCCAGCAGGATAGGATAGCGGGTTTTGCAGTCCTGTTTGCGGCTCATTTGTGGTATTTGCCGCCCGCGGCAATGTTGAGCGCACGGTACAGCTGTTCAAGCACCATCACGCGCGCAAGGTGGTGCGGGAACGTCATCGGTGACATAGACAGCCGCAGCGCAGCCCGCGCCTTGATTTTGTCAGACAGGCCGCACGACCCACCAATCACCAGACACAGGCGGCTTGTACCGCTCACGGTCAGGCGTCCGAGATAGTCCGCCAGCTGCTCGGACGACAGTTCCTTGCCCTCCACGCACAGCGCGATCACCGTCGCGCCCTGGGGGATCTTGCTCTCAATAAGCGCCGCTTCCTTATCCAGCGCCTGCCGGGTTTCGCCCGCCGAGGGCATCTGCGGCAAGCGTTGTTCAGGCAGCTCGACGATCTCTAATTTACAATATGCACCAAGGCGCTTCTTATATTCGCGCACGGCGTCCGCCCAGAATTTTTCGCCGAGCTTGCCCACGCAGATCAGCCGGACAGCGAGCATAACGCTTCCTCCCCAAACAAAACCGGTGCATCCATGCGCTCGCGCGGCGCAACCTGCACTGCGCAATCCGGCAGGCCGTGCAGCGCACCCACTGTCTGCTGCAGGGCAAGCGCCGGCATGTTGTTCTTTTCGCTCAGGTGCGCCAGCACCAGACTGCGCGTGCCGTGCCGCACCAGATCGGCGGCGAACACCGCGCAGTCCGGGTTGGACAGATGGCCCGCTGGCCCTGCCACACGCATCTTGAGCGGATACGGATACGGTCCTGCCTGCAACATATGCGGGTCATGGTTGCTCTCAAGCACCACGGTCTCGCAGCCGCGCAGCAGCTCAGCCGCTTCGCGCGGCACAAAGCCGAGATCGGTAGCAAAGCCGAAGCGGTGACTGCCGCGTTCGAGTATGTAACCGACGCTGTCCGCCGCGTCGTGCGGCGTGGCGAAGGTTGCGATGTCTACATCGCGCACCCAAAAGCCGTCGCCGCTGTCAAATTCATTCAGTCGATCGGCGCAGGACGGGTCTTTCGCCGCCAGCGCTTCGGCCGTGCCGCGCGAGGCAAACACGGGCGCCTTCGCCTTTTTGAGAAACATCGGCAGCCCCTTGACATGGTCAATGTGCTCATGCGTGAGCAGCACAGCGGAAACATTGTCCAGCCCGAGACCGATTTCAGCCAGTGCTGTGGTGATCTTGCGCAAAGAAACGCCCAAATCAATCAAAATCGCTGTTCCGTCCGCCATGTACAGGCCGCAGTTACCCGTTGAACCGCTTGCGATGCTGTAATAAAACCGCTCTGCCAATGCTGAAACTCCTTTGCTTTCCAAAACAGCGGAGAGGTTGCCCCCTCCGCTGTATGTGTTCCTTTTTACGCGCGCTCTGCCGCGCCCATAGAATCCGGGATCTCGGAGCGGTACATGTCCGCGCCCAACGCCACGAATTTCTCCACAAGCGTCTCATAGCCGCGCTCGATATTCTGCACCTGCTCGACCTCAGTCACGCCCTTGGCCGCAAGGCCCGCAATGACCATCGCCGCGCCCGCGCGCAGGTCGTGCGCGCGCACCGGTGCACCCTTAAATTCCTCTACGCCCTCGATGACCGCGATCTTGCCGTCCACATGGATATTAGCCCCCATGCGCGCCAGTTCCTCAGTATAGCGGTAACGGCTGTCCCACACGCCCTCGGTGACGATGCTCGTGCCTTCGGCAAGGCACAGCGCGGTCGTCATCTGCGGCTGCATGTCGGTCGGGAAGCCCGGATAGGGCATGGTCTTGATGTTGGTCTTGGTCAGGCGGCCTTCGCGGCGCACCAGCACCGCGTCGTCAAACTCGGTGACCTCGACGTTCATTTCCTTGAGTTTTGCCGTGATGCACTCCAAGTGCTTCGGAATGACGTTCTTGACGAGCACCGAACCGCCGCACGCGGCGACCGCCGCCATGAACGTACCGGCCTCGATCTGGTCAGGGATGATGGAATAGCTGCCGCCATGCAGACGCTCCACGCCGCGGATCTTGATGACATCCGTGCCCGCGCCCTTGACGTTTGCGCCCATGGCATTGAGGAAGTTCGCCAAATCGACGATATGTGGCTCCTTGGCGCAGTTTTCCATAATGGTCTGGCCCTTGGCCAGCACCGCCGCGAGCATGATGTTCATGGTCGCGCCGACAGACACTACGTCAAAATAGATATGTGCGCCGTGCAGGCCGTCCTCGGGGGCCTCAGCGCGGATGTATCCACCCTTGGGCAGCGTCACTCTTGCGCCCAGCGCTTCAAAGCCCTTGATGTGCTGATCGATCGGGCGCACGCCGCCGAAGTTGCAGCCGCCCGGCATGGCGACCTCGGCATAGCCGTATTTGCCCAGCAGCACGCCGAGCAGATAATAGGAAGCGCGCAGCTTGCGCTCCAGCTCATGCGGCTTGAGGCTGGGATGCTGTGTATTCTGGATTTCTACCGTCGTTGCGTTAACCAGCCGGATCTGCGCGCCAAGTTCGCGCATAATCTCCAGCTGCAGCGTCACATCAATAATCTTGGGCACATTCTCAATGCGAACGGGGCCGTCCGCCAGCAGCGCTGCCGGGACGATCGCAACCGCCGCGTTCTTTGCGCCGGAGATCATGACCTCTCCATTGAGCGTTTTACCGCCGTTGATTACATATTTGGTCAAACCTACCTACTCCTCACTGTTGCAATACGCGTTCCGTCGCGTGAACTATCTTATTACTGTATTCTATGACCGGACGCGCGCGTGCGTGCGCCCGCAAATTTTCTCATCAATCTATTGTACCACAATTTTTGATAAAGGAAAGTTATTTTTCAATTTTCCTGGTCTACAATCGTTTTTTTGGCACAATCCACCAAATACTCGCCCGAATCCGTCCCAATCTTCCAAGTGGGCGTAAGCTGCAGGCGGCGGTTGCTGTCCACCTCTATGCGGTAACCCGCCGTCATGGTGTCGATCCGCTGCACATCCTGCGCACGCGAGGCAAATTCAAGCAGCGCATCCGCCGCATTACAGGATACGCCGCTGCCGCGCACGGTGGTATAGGGTGTGCCGAAGCTCCACAGTCCGCTCAGGGTAACGCCCCCCTCTTCGTCAAAGCGCAGCGTCAGCACGCGGTTGTGCACCGGCTGGCCCGCGACCGTGCCGGTCATGGTGACCGTCAGGCCGTCCGCATGCATGGACTCATCCTCCGCCTGCAAGCCCCAGCCGGACAGCAGCTGCCGCGCCAGCCGCAGCGCATCCGCTGCACCGGCGGGTGCGTCCTGCCCAGTCGTGCATTCTGCCTGCACGGTGCCGTCCGCATGCCACTCCACCTTGCCGTCCGCGCTTTGGAACTGCACCGTGCCATCCTCCTGCTCGGTGCGCTCGGCCTCCTCGCCCAGCATCGCCTGCGCCACCTTCTCCTCGTCTGCACGGCTGCGGTCAATCGACAATGTGGGCAGCACCTTATCCTTGGGCAGCTCGAATGCATCGTCCAGCTGCATGCCGTACTTTTGCGTCAGCGTGCGCAGATCCGCCGTCAGCTCTTCGCCGCGCTGGTAATCCTGCCACATCTTAGCGCCAAAATTGAACATCAGGAACAGGTTGACCGCCAGCAAAATGACGATCAATACATTTTTTACTTTATCCCATTGCAAGCGGCCTCACCTCCTGTCAAGCTGCGTTTTTCAGATAGAAGCGACCCGGAACATAAGTTCCGTCCTCCCGCGCGCGGTAAGCGACCATCAGACCACATGCCTCGTCCATCGCACCCGCTGCCGCCTGTCTGGCAGGCAGGACAATGCGGCTGGTATCCTGCGCGGCAAATCGTTGCAGCCGGATGGTGGCAGAAACCAACGCGCCGTCCTCAAACGCAAAGGTGGCAAAGTCACTTTCTCCCAGCACCGGCACCCCGCCGTACATCTGCAAAAACACCAGCGTGGTCTGCCCATTTTCCTGTCCAACCGCATACAGGGATGCGTGCGTATTCGTTTCACCGACCCGCAGCGCCGCATCCAGAATCAGACGGGCGCAGTCCATCTGCGCGTCGAGCGCGGACTGACCGCTGACCTCTCCCTCTTCATACGCGCGCACCGCCGTGTTCTCCGCAGAGGAAGCATATTGCAGCAATCCGTCTGCACTCACACGCAGCGTGCTGACATTGTCGATAAACACGCGCACCTGATCGTTTTGCTCGGTATAAAAATCCGCATACGCGGTAAACCCGAACGCTTGCAGCAGTTCTTCCAGTCCTGTACCGCTCCGCGTAGAAAACAGATTGATCTGCTCGTTGCCGAGCAGCGGAAGGGACAGGGTCTCGCTGTCAAACAGCAGCGTTTCCGGATACACCGCATACGCTTCGCCTGAGAATTTACAGGGCATGCCGCGAAATGCATCCTGCGCATTCGCCAGCACGCTTTTGTCCACCTTTGCCGCCGCTGTATATAGTTCGCCGTCCGAAGTGCGCACAAACAGACGCTCCGAGCCCGCGGCATAAACCAGCGTTTCCACATGAGTTTCGCCTTCGTCCTTCCAAACGCCGCCCATCCAGCCTGCCACCGCGCCCAGCGGGATCGCGCCATGATAGCGCAATTCGGCGCAGTCGCCCGTGCGCAGCGCCGCGTTCAGTTCATCCTCAGTGGCGGGGAGCAAATCGCCACCCGACAGCACCTGCGCCCACAGGTTGCGCACAGCGGTCACCGCCGCGTCGATTTCCGTGACATCGTACTGCACGCCGTATAGCTGGCCGTCCACGGTCAGCGCCAGCTGCACCGGTTCGGCTGCGGCAACGCCCGACGAGCGCAGCTCATAGCCCACCGCGCCGCCGAACAGATGGTCATGCGCACGCCGCAGCAGACTGTCTGCCGGCATCTGCGCAACATTTAGCCCCGTCAGCCAATTGGCGACGCACAGCGTCAGAAGCAGCAGCACCAGCACGATCAACGACACATTTTTGGCCGTATTTTTGACCGACCGCTCCGCGCCTCTCATACCGGCCCCTCCTCCCTGTTCGGGGTGAGGTTTGTCGGCAAGGTGATGGTGACCATCGTGCCCTTGCCATACTCGCTGGCCAGCGCGATCTTGCCCTCATGCTGCTCAACGATCTCCTTTGCGATGGCAAGGCCGAGTCCTGTGCCGCCTGCGGCGCGGCTGCGCGCCTTATCCACGCGGTAAAAACGCTCGAACAGACGCGGCACATCGGCCGCCGGAATGCCCACGCCGTCGTCCTCAACCGTGATGCGCACACGATTTTCCGCCGGTACGCAGGCCGACAGGCGGATGTGTCCGCCCGACGGCGTATACTTGACCGCATTGGACAGGATGTTGACGACCACCTGCTCGATGCGCTCGCGGTCGCCCACAATGGAGGGCAGCGTATCCGGCGCCTCCACGATCATCTCATGACCGTTGTTCTGTGCGGTCAGTTTCATGGCGTTTGCCACCTTTTTGAGCAGCTCGGACAGCGAAAAGCGTGTCATACGCAGCTCCATCCGGCCGTAATCCAGCTTGGACAGCGTCAAAAGGTCGGTCACGATGCGCGCCATGCGCTCAGACTCGCTCGAAATGACGCCCAAAAACTGTTTTTCTGTATCAAGTGGAATATCGCCCGCAGCATCCAGCAGCGTTTCGGTATATGAGCGGATATTGGTCAGCGGGGTTCGCAGCTCATGCGACACATTGGCGACAAATTCGCGCCGCGCGTCGTCCAGACGGCGCTGCTCGGTGATATCGTGGATAACGGCGATCACGCCGCCTTCTCCGTCGAGCGCGCCATACGGCGCAAGCGTGACCGACAGCACGCGGTCGCGCCGCGTGATCTCGCTGGTGAGGAAACTCCGCATGACCGTCTCGTCCGAATTGGGCATGTCCAGATCGGCAAACATCTCGTCAAAAGTCAGATGATCCTCCATGCGCACGCCCAGCAGGTTTTCGGTTGCCGGGTTCATGTGGATCAGCCGTCCCTCGGTCGTAAAGGCAGCCACGCCGTCCGTCATATGCAGGAACAGCGTGTTCAGCTTGTCGCGCTCGCCCTGCACCTCGCCCACCGTGCTTTTGAGCCGCTGCGCCATGTAGTTGAACGAGCGTGTCAGTTCGCCGATCTCGTCGGACGACTGCACGCCCAGATCCTGATCGAAATTGCCTTCCGCGATCGACCGCGCGCCCTCCGTGATGCGCTCGATCGGGGTGGTGATGGTTTTGCTGAGCAGGAAGGACAGCAGAATCGCCGCGAGCAGACCGAACATCATGGCCTGCATAACGATCTGGAAAAAGCGCCACGACAGGTCGGAAATCTCGCTTTTATCGTCCGTAATGTACACGATATAATCCACACTGCCGTCGTCTTCCTTGTCGATCGGCACGGCAATGTCCATCATGCTGTCGGACACAGACGAGCGCGCGCCAAGCTCCCCGGCCATCGCGGCGACGATATTGCTCGTCCGGGTCAGCGTGATGTTCGGGTTGGAGCCTTCCAGATACCGGCCCTCGGCATCCAGAATATAGTAGTTGCGGTAATCGTCGATCCCCAGCGCGCTTTCGCGTGCCGCAATGACGGTCTGCAAACCGGGCGCGCCCTGCTCGGCCGCCGCATCCTTGAGGGAATCCATCGTGCTCGACTGGTTGAACACGTTCTGCATCTGCTCATAGAAGCTGTCCAGATAGAACGTGTTGACGCTGTTGATGAGAAACGTGCCCACCACCGCCATGACCGATATGATCATCAGCACCAGAATCAGCACCAGCTTCATGTGTAAAGAACGAAACAAAACAACACCTCCGGCGTGCTCAGCGCAGCCGCGCCGTTTTTCTCTCTATTCCGTGCGCAAAGCACGGATGCATTCACTATTTTTCGTTGAAATAGTAGCCCATACCGCGCTTGGTCATGATATAGTGCGGGCTGGCCGGCTGATCCTCCACCTTTTCGCGCAGGCGGCGGATTGCCACATCGACCGCGCGCAGGTCGCCGTAATAGTCATAGCCCCAGACCTGCTCCATCAGCTCCTCGCGCGAGAACACGCGGCCGGGCGATGCGGACAAAAAGCACAGAATATCAAACTCACGCGCGGACAACTCAAGCGCCCGCCCGTTTTTGTACACCATGCCATTTTCGCGCGAAATGCGCAGCCCGCCGCCCGACGGCATGGCAGGCTTTTCCCGCTCCTCCCCGGACAGCGTGCGCCGCATGTTGGCCTTGACGCGCGCCATCAGCTCGCGCATGGAAAACGGCTTGGTGATATAGTCGTCCGCGCCCAACTCAAGGCCGAGCACCTTGTCGGTCTCTTCCTCGCGGGCGGTCAGCATGATGATCGGCGTGTCCTGCTTCTCGCGGATATGCCGGAGCACTTCAAATCCATCCATCGAGGGCAGCATCACATCCAGCAGAACCAGATCGGGCGCTTGCTCCAGCGCAGCGTGCAGCCCGTCTGCGCCGTCATAGGCGACCAGCGTATCATATCCCTCGCGCTGAAGATTGAATACCAGAATGTCTGCGATCGCCTTTTCGTCCTCGACCACCAGAATTTTTTTCTTATCCATATGGACCTCCTTCACAGAGGGTTCGGCGGGTGCTGTGCTGATCAGAACAGCCCCTTGAGCTTGGCACGGTACAGCGCAACCACGGTTTTGGCATCGCGGATCTCGTTGCGTTCCACCATGGCTTCCACCTCGGCAAGCGGCAGCCGCACCACTTCGACAAATTCATCCTCATCCGGCTGCATTTCGCCCTCGGTCAGGTCGAGCGCGGCAAACAAATGCACTACCTCGGTCAAAAAACCGGGAGAGGGGTACTCGCAGCCGAGCGGCACCAGACGCGCCGCTGTGCAGCCGGTTTCCTCCTTCAGTTCGCGCGCGCCGCAGTCGGCAATGCTCTCCCCTTCGCCGTGATCCAGCTTGCCCGCCGGAATTTCCAGCATTTCCGTATCATACGGATAGCGGAACTGCCGCACCAGAATCACATTGCCGTCCCGGTCGATCGGCAGCACACCCACGCCGCCGACATGCTCGCACACCTCACGCGGAGCGGTCTTGCCATTGGGCAGCTCGACCTCGTCGAGCCGTGCCTTCATGATTTTTCCCTCAAAAAAATACCGATGGGAAAGCTGTTTTTCCCGCATATCCATCCTGATCTACTCCTTTTCTAAGGTATGGCCGAAGCAGCGCAGCACATAGGCGGTTTCAGGCGGCACAGAAATGTGCACGCCGTGGCTGTCCGCGTCCTCAAACTCCTCTCCACTCATCATATCCACCGCGCAAACCGCCTGCACACAGGTGCGGATATGATGATGCCCACGGTTGATAATCACCATCAGGCGGGAGGTCTCGCTCGTGCGCTCATATTGCAGCAGCGCGCCGTGGCAGCGCACGAAATGCAGTTCTCCATCCGCCAGCGTATGGCTGTCCGCGCGCAGCGCGCACAGACGGCGATAAAACGCGAGCAGCTCGCGGTCCTCCTGTCCCCACGGATAGGTGCGGCGGTTGAACGGGTCCTCAAATCCCTGCCGTCCGGCCTCGTCGCCGTAATAAATGGTAGGAGAACCCGGCATGGTGAACTGAATGACCGCGGCCAGACGCAGCTTACGCAGCGCAGTAACCAGCCGGTCGGGCGGCAGCTGATAGTGCGCGCGCCCATCGCGGTCCATCTTCCATTCCTCATCGGTCACGCCCAGCAGCGTCAGTGCGCGCGCCGTGTCATGCGTTCCGATGACGTTCATCAGGTTATAAAACACGTCGCGCGGATAATTTTCGCGGATGCACTCCATGGTTTCGGCAAAATGTTCGGCTGTGCCGCCGTTTAAGAACGACAAAATCGCGTCGCGCAGCGGATAATTCATCACGCTGTCCAGCTCGCCGCCCTGAAAATACTTGCGGCGCTCGGAATAGGCGATCTTGTTGGAAGCATCCTCCCAGACCTCACCAATCACCAGTGCATCCGGCTTTTCCCGCTTGGCCGCGGCGTTGAGCTTCTGGATGAAGGCGTCGGGCAGCTCGTCGGCCACATCCAGCCGCCAGCCGGATGCGCCCAGCCGCAGCCAGCGGCGCACGACACTGTCCTCATTTTCGATGATATAGTCGAGATAGCTCTCGTCCATCTCCCGCACCTGCGGCAGTGTGTAGATACCCCACCACGAGCCGTACTTGTCCGGCCATTCCTGAAAATCATACCAGCGATAATAGGGCGAATCCTTGGACTGATGCGCCCCGACACTGTTATACCGGCCGCGGGCATTGAAATAGCGGCTGTCGTAGCCGGTATGGTTGAACACGCCGTCCAGCACCACGCGCATACCGCGTGCGGCAGCCTGCTCGCACAGTGTGCGGAAATCCTCCTCGCTGCCGAACAACGGGTCGATGCGCTTGTAGTCGCCCGTGTCATAGCGGTGGTTGGAATACGCCTGAAACATCGGATTGAAATAAATGGTGGTCACATGCAGGCTTTCCAGATAGTCCAGCTTGCTGATGACCCCGCGCAGCGTACCGCCGAAAAAGTCGTTGTTGAGAATCTCGCCGTTCTCATCCGGCCGGTAAACCGGGATATCGTCCCAGTTTTCGTGCAGCACACGCGGCGCGATCCCCTCCCCCTCAGGCTGAACGGGCATTTTGTCCCGGCAGAAGCGGTCGGGGAAGATATTATATGTGATGCCCCGGCCGAACCAGCGCGGCGGCTGATAATTGGGATCGTATACAGTGAGCTGGAATTTATCACCCTGCGCGTCGATGATCTCCGCGCGTCCGGCATAGCCGCGCGCGCAGTAGCGCGGGCCGTCCGCCGTATCCATGGTGAAATAATACCAGTACAGCCCCGGATGCGTCGGCGTGAAGCTGGTCGTATAGTGGTCACGCGCTCCGGCAAGGCCGTTCCACCGCATTGGAAACGCCTCCGGCTCCTTGCCGTCCTCCTCCACCCAGAGGGTGATATGCTCGGTGCCGCGTTCGCGCTTGGGATAGGCAGAAAAGTCAACCGTCTGTCCGGCAGGCACCGCGCCATACGGCGCTTTGCACCTGGGATCACGGGAATAGAACATACAATCGGGAATGGTATTCAAAAAATTTCCCCCAAACATAAAATCTCTTTATATAGTATAGCACGAACTATGCGCAAGGTAAACAAAAAACCGGGTATGCCGGCCGCTGCATCCAGTATGGCATGGGCAGACCGCGCACGGGCAATCGTACCCGCCCCTTCATACTATGATAACAGCCGCCGGTGCGCTGTTTATCCATTTCATTCAAACCGCGGCGGCCCGAAATGACGAAAGGAGGTTTTGCGTTCATGAACTTGCGTGTCCGCCTCAAAAACCCGGTGTTCTGGATGCAGCTTTTGCTGGGTATTTCCGCCACCATGCTGACTTATGCCAGTCTGACCGCTTCTGATATGACCAGCTGGGGCGCAGTTTGGGATGTCATCCGTCAGGCGATAAACAACCCATACTGCCTGTTTTTAATCGCATCCAACATCTGGAGCGCACTCAACGACCCGACTACCAGCGGTCTGACCGATTCCGACCGCGCGCGACAGTATGACAAACCGCTCGAGCCGTAAGAACAGCAAAACAGGGGCGCGGATTATGTCCGCGTCCCCGTTTTTTCATGCTTTTTTGCGTCTTTTTTATATTGCGCAATCGTATTGGCAATATACGGCTGCACTTCACCGATCGGAATACCCAGCGCGACCGCCAGTTCTCCGTGCAGCAGATCCTCCGCCCGCTTGCGATAGCGCTGATCGACCTGACTGACCCTGCGCCCGTTGCGCCGGGATTTGGCATACACCGCCTTAATCAGCTGCACCAGCTCACGGCAATCGTGGCTTTGCAGCACCTCCTGATAATGTTCGCTGGACATGCGCATGCTGTGCGAAGTGAACCCGTCCGCCTCGATCGTCGGAATGGTCTGGATCAGCTGCTCCGCCTGCGCGCGCGAAATGACCGGCCGGGTGAACACCGATGAATCAACCGGGACATAGATGGTTTCCGTTCCGGAAACAGGTACGAGCGTGTAGTACGGCTTATCCTCCTCGGTATCAAAGGGCGGTTTACCGACCGCCTCCACCCGGCAGACGCCGCTGGTTCCGTAAACGATAAATTCCCCCGTCTGATACATGGTACTCCTCCTTGCTGTATTGTGCCCAAACGCGACGGCGGGCAGCGTAAAAACGCTGCCGCCCACTGTTTCCTGATAGAATAATTATAGCACATTTTGCAGGAAAATGTAAGAGAAATTTTATTTTTCTGCACACTAGTCCAGTTTTTGCGCCACTTCATGCGGCAAATAAAAGTGCAGATGATCCTTGACCTGTCCGTTATAGAGCAGCTCTGCGCGGTGCAGCGTCCCCTCATACTGGAAGCCGCATTTTTCCAGCACGCGGCGCGAAGCAGGGTTGTCCGGATAGCAGGTGGCGCTGATAAGATCCAGCCCCATCTGCCGAAAGCCAAAGCGCACCGCCTCGCGCACGGCTTCGGTCATGTAGCCCTGCCCCCAGTAGTCCACGCCCAGCGCATAGCCGAGCGAGCGCGACGAGCCGTACTGCCGCGCCGAGTCGGTAATCAGCCCAATCGAACCCATCAGGCGGCGGTCGGACTGCCGCTCAATCGCCCACACGCTCGACTGGCCCAGAAAGACCAGATGCAGGATGTCGCTCGATTCCAGCAGACTTTCGTGCGGCTTCCAACCTGCGTTCCGCCCCACTGCTTCATCTTTGGAATAGGCATAGAGCGCTTCCACATCATCCTCCCGGAAGGGGCGAAGCGTCAACCGTTCGGTTGTCAGCGTCATGGGCATTCTCTCCTTTTCGTTGGCAAAAAAAGAACAAAAAGGCGCAAAGCGATCGCTTTGCGCCCTTTTCCTGCGTTACTTGATGGTCATGACCTGATCGCGCGCCGGGCCGACGCCCAGCATGGTGATCGGGCAACCGATGATGCGCTCCAGCTCGCGGATGTACTCCTGCACGGTCTTCGGCAGCTCGTCAAACGAGCGGCAACCCGTGATGTCCTCGTCAAAGCCGGGGAATTCTTCGTAAACCGGCTCACAGTCCACCAGATCCATGAAATTGGCCGGGAACTCGGTGACGGTCTGACCGTTCCTCAGCTTATAGGCCACGCAGACCTTGAGCTTGGGCAGGCCGCGCAGCGGGTCGATCTTGTTGATGACAACCTCGGTCAGGCCGTTGACGCGCACCGCATAGCGCGCAACTACCGCGTCGAACCAGCCGGTGCGGCGCGGGCGGCCGGTGACCGTGCCGAACTCGCCGCCGGCGTTGCGGATGTAGTCGCCCGTCTCGTCAAACAGCTCGGTCGGGAACGGGCCTTCGCCCACGCGGGTGGTGTAGGACTTGAAAATGCCCATGATGCTGTCGATGGCCGTCGGACCGACGCCCGAGCCGATGCAGCAGCCGCCCGCAACCGGGTGCGAGGAGGTGACGAACGGATAAGTACCCATATCCAGATCGAGCAGCGTGCCCTGCGCGCCCTCGAACAGGACTTCCTTGCCTTCCTTGACCGCGTTCCACGTCAGGATGGAGGTGTCGCACACATAGGGACGCAGCCGGTCGGCGTACTCACGGTACTCCGCGATGACCGCGTCCGCGTCGATCGCCTCACCGCCATACACGCCGGTGATGACGCGGTTTTTGTGCGCGCACGCCTCGCGGATGACGGTTTCAAAGCGCTCGGCATCCACAAAATCATGCATACGCACGCCACTGCGCTCGGATTTATCCATGTAAGTCGGGCCAATGCCCTTCTTGGTCGTGCCGATCGCGGTGCCTTCCTTGGTCTTTTCCGCTTCGCTCAGCGCATCCAGCTCAAGATGCCACGGCAGGATGCAGTGGCAGCGCGCGTCGATGTGCAGCTTGTCGGTCGAAACGCCTTTTTCATGCAGGCCGTCGATCTCGCCCAGCACCGCCTTGGGGTTGACCACCACGCCCGGACCGATCACATTCGTGCAGTTTGGATACAAAATGCCCGAGGGGATAAGTTGCAGCTTGTACTTGACGCCATCGACCACAACCGTATGGCCGGCGTTGTTGCCGCCCTGACTGCGGACGACCAGATCAGCCTTGCCCGCAAAAATATCGATAAACTTGCCCTTGCCTTCGTCGCCCCACTGAGCGCCGAGAATTACCTTACCTGGCATAGGATTTCCTTCCTTTCTGCTCTCGGACATGCTTTCATCATGTCATACAGCTAAAGTATAGCATAGCAGTCCGCGCTTTTCAATCCTGATTTGCGCCTTTTGACTTGTAAAAGCCCATGGGCCGTTGTAAAATATCCGTGTAAAGCATTGAAGGAGACTGGAAAGACATGCATTATCTGGACAATGCGGCGACGACAGCGGTACTGCCCGAAGCCGCCGAAGCGGCCATGCACGCCATGTGCACCTGCTTTGGCAACCCGTCGAGCCTGCATAAAATGGGAATAGACGCTTCGCATCTGCTGGAGGACAGCCGGAAAACGGTGGCTTCCGCGCTCGGCTGCCTGCCGGAGGAAACCTATTTCACCTCCTGCGGCACGGAAAGCACGAACATCAGCCTGCGCGGGGTCGCGCACCTCAATCGCCACCAGAAGGGACGCATTATCACGACCGAAATCGAGCACGCGGCGACCCTGAACACCTGCAAACAGCTCGCTGCCGAGGGCTTCGATGTGGTGTTCCTCGCGCCGGACGAGACCGGCCACGTAACGCCCGCGGCGCTCGAACAAGCGCTGACCGAGGACACGATTCTACTGTCCTGCCAGCTGGTCAACAACGAGATCGGCACAGTGCAGCCGGTGGCGGAACTCGGCGCGCTGCTCAAGGCAAAAGCGCCGCGCGCGCTGTTCCATATCGACGCAGTACAGGGGCTGGCGCGCGTGAAACTCACGCCAAAAAAGTGGAACTGCGATTTGATGAGCGTGTCCGGCCACAAGATCGGCGCGCCCAAGGGCATCGGCGCGCTGTATGTCAAAAAGGGACTGCGCCTGCCGCCCTTAATGTTCGGCGGCGGACAGGAAAAAGGCATGCGTCCGGGCACCGAGCCGCTGCCGAACATCGCGGCGTTTGCCAAGGCGTGCGAAATTCGCATGGCGCACTTTGACGAGGATTTTCACCATGTGCAAAGTATTGCCGACTATCTGCATCAGCAAGTGGCGGCGCTTTTGCCGGATGCGGCGTTCAACGGCGTGGGCGACATCCCGCATGTGGTCAATCTATCCCTCCCCGGCTGCAAGAGCGAGGTCATGCTGCGCGTGCTCGAGGGAAACGAGGTCTATGTGTCGAGTGGGTCGGCCTGCTCCAAGGGCAAGCAGAGCGGCGTTTTGAAAGCGCTCGGCCTGCCCAAAACGCGCACGGACAGCGCGCTGCGCGTGTCCTTCTGCCCGTCCAATACCACGGACGATGTGGACGCTTTTATTGCAGCCGTGCAAAAAGGCCGGAAGATGTTGGTTCGATAACCTTATTATAAAGGAGACGTTATGAAAGAAGTATTGCTGCTCAAGTGCGGAGAGATCGTCCTGAAAGGGCTCAACCGCAAAACCTTTGAAGACCGCCTGCTCAAAAACCTGTCCCGCCGGATGAAGCATGTGGCGGACTGCAATATCACGATGCGCCAGTCGGTCGTGTATGTCGAAGTACCCGAGGACGCGGACGCAGATGCCGTCATGGACTGCGCGCGCCATGTGTTCGGCTTTGCCACCATTTCGCGCGCGGCGGTCTGCCCGGAAAAGACGCTCGAAAGCGTCATCGACACCGCGCAGAGCTATCTTGCGCCGCGCTTTGCGCAGGCCAAGACCTTCAAGGTCGAAACCAAGCGCGGCGACAAAAAGTTCCCGATGACCTCGACCGAGATCAGCCAGCATGTCGGCTGCGAGCTGGCCGACCGTTTCCCGGAGGTACGCCCCTACATGCACGGCCCCGACCTGACGGTCCATGTCGAAATCCGCGAAAAGTACGCCTTTGTTCACGCAGGCCCCGAGCCGGGTGCGGGCGGCATGCCCATTGGCTCAAACGGGCGCGCGGCGCTCCTGCTTTCGGGCGGCATCGACAGCCCGGTTGCGGGCTGGATGATGGCAAAGCGCGGTCTGGAACTGGTCGGCGTGCACTTTTTCAGCTATCCTTACACCTCGGAGCGCGCCAAGGAGAAGGTGCTCGAGCTGGGCCGCAAGCTGACCGTGTGGTGCGGCCGCATGAGCGTCATGGTCGTACCGTTCACTAAAATCCAGGAGGAAATCCGTGAAAAGTGCCACGAAGAGCTGTTCACGCTCATTATGCGGCGTTTTATGATGCGCATTGCTGAGCGCGTGGCGGTCGAATACGGCTGCGGCGCGTTGATTACGGGTGAGTCGCTCGGTCAGGTAGCCAGCCAGACCATGCCCGCCATGGGCGTGACCGGTGCGGTGTGCGAGCTGCCCATCTTCCGGCCGTGCATCGGCATGGATAAGGAGGAAATCGTCACGATCGCCCGCAAAATCGACACCTTCGAGACCTCCATCCTGCCGTATGAGGACTGCTGCACGGTATTCACCCCCAAGCACCCGAACACCAAGCCCAAGATGCCCAAAATTCTGGAGGCTGAGAGCCATCTGGATGTGGATGCGCTGGTTGACGAAGCCGTCGCAGGTGTAGAAATTATTCACTTACCATAAGCAAGAAAGAAGGAACCGCTTCCATGAACGCAGAACTCATTGCCGTCGGCACGGAAATCCTGCTGGGCGACATTGTCAACACGGATGCGCAGGTCATCTCGCAGGGCCTGAGCGAGCTGGGCATCAACGTATTTTACCAGACGGTTGTGGGCGACAACCCGGCGCGCCTGCGCCATGTCATCGAGACCGCACGCGACCGTGCGGATATCATCATCACGACCGGCGGCCTTGGGCCGACGCTCGACGATCTGACAAAAGAGACGCTGGCGACCGTGTTCGGCCGCAAAATGGCGCTGCATCAGCCTTCACTCGACCGTATCAAGGACTTTTTCCAAACCATCGGCCGCGAAATGACCCCGAACAATGAAAAGCAGGCATGGCTGCCCGAGGGCTGCACGGTATTCGTCAACGAGTGGGGCACTGCGCCCGGCTGCGCGTTTGAAGCCTACGGCAAGCATGTCCTCATGCTGCCCGGTCCCCCGCGCGAGTGCAACCCGATGTGGAAAGAGTGCGCAATGCCCTACCTCTACAAGCTGGCGGGCGGCTGCATCGTTTCGCGCAACGTGCGCGTGTTCGGTCTGGGCGAAAGCAACATGGAAACCATCCTGCACGACATAATGGAAAAAAGCACCAATCCGACGATCGCGCCTTATGCCAAAACCTCGGAGTGCTTTGCGCGCGTGACCGCCAAGGCAGACACCCCGGAGGAATGCGAAAAGCTGCTTGAGCCGGTGGTCGAAAAGATCTGCGGCCTGCTGGGCGACGATGTATACGGCGTGGACGTGGATTCGCTCGAACAGGTCGTGGGCGACGGACTGCGCGAGCGCGGCATGACGCTTGCCGTCGCGGAAAGCTGCACGGGCGGCCTGCTGTCCAAGCGCATCACCGATGTGCCCGGCTGCTCGGATTACTACCTCGGCGGCGTGTGCTCGTATGCCAACGAGGTCAAGATGAAGGTGCTGGGCGTGAAAAAGGAAACGCTCGACACAGTCGGCGCGGTATCTCCCGAAGTTGCAGAGCAGATGGCCGAGGGCGTGGCAAAAGCGCTCGGTGCGGATGTCGGTGTCGGCATTACAGGCGTTGCCGGCCCGGGCGGCGGCACGGACGAAAAACCGGTCGGACTGGTGTATATCAGCATCTGGTATAATGGACAGCACTACACCCGCAAGATGAAGTCCACAAACGGCCGTGACCGCGTTCGTATGCAGGCGGCTTCCACCGCACTGGACATGATTCGCCGGAACATTTTCTGAACAAAAATACCCCATTTTGTCCGTTTTTTCGGCATTCCCAGTCATTCCCTGTGGAAACCAAACAAAATTTTCATCAAAAAAGTCCAGCAATTGTGTAAAATTGCTGGACTTTTGTTGTGCCTTGATGTATACTATATCTAACTAAAGTGAGAGGTGTCCGCCTAAAACAGGGCGAAATGTACAAATAGTTGGAAAATTTTCGCAGAGACGCTGTAATTTGGCATTCTGAGAAGTGTAAGAAGTATAAAAGGGAGAGATGCGATATGAAGAAAACACCCGCAGCACCGGCCTGTGAAAAGCGCAGCCAGCTTTTCTATTCGGGCAGGGACTGCCGCGCCTTTGATTATATGGGCGCCCATCCCTTTGAACAGGATGGCGAGCCCGGCTACCTGTTCCGGGTATACGCCCCCGAAGCGGAAAAGGTTTCGGTCATGGGCGAATTCAACGGCTGGAACCGCGACGTGGACTACATGATGCGCGACGAGCAGGGCATCTGGGAGAAATTCATTCCGCATGTTTCCGAATATGCAGCATATAAGTATAGCGTATGGGCAAAATCGGGCGATGTGTTTGACAAGTCCGACCCGTACGGCTTCCACAGCGAAACCCGTCCCGGCAACGCCTCCAAGGTGTATGACATTGAAGGCTATGAGTGGAACGACGCTTCGTGGATGGATTGGCGCAAGAGCCATCTGCCCTATTCCAGTCCGGTCAACATCTATGAATGCCACCTCGGCTCGTGGAAGATCCACGAGGACGGCAACTTCTATTCCTATCGTCAGCTCGCGGACGAGCTGGTGCCCTACGTCAAGGAAATGGGCTACACGCACATCGAGGTCATGCCGCTGACCGAGTATCCGTTCGACGGCTCGTGGGGCTATCAGGTCATCGGCTACTTTGCCGCGACCAGCCGCTACGGTACGCCGAAGGATCTGATGTACTTCATCGACAAAGCGCATCAGGCCGGTCTCGGTGTCATCATGGACTGGGTGCCCGCGCACTTCCCCAAAGACGGCTGCGGTCTGGTCGAATTTGACGGCTCTTACTTATACGAATATGCCGACCCGCTCAAAATGGAACATAAGGAATGGGGCACGCGCGTATTCGACTACGGCAAAACCTCGACCCGCAACCTGCTGTTCTCCTCGGCTATGTTCTGGATCGAGAAGTTCCACATGGACGGCCTGCGTGTAGACGCGGTCGCTTCCATGCTTTACCTTGACTACAACCGCCAGAACGAGTGGCGGCCCAACATCCACGGTGGACGCGAAAATCTTGAAGCGATCGACTTTTTGCGTCTGCTCAACGAGTTCATCCTGACCGACCATCCGGACGTCATGATGATCGCGGAGGAATCCACCGCATGGCCGATGGTGACCAAGCCCGGCTATGACGGCGGCCTCGGCTTCAACTTCAAGTGGAACATGGGCTGGATGAACGACATGCTGTGCTACTGCTCGGCCGACCCGTTCTTCCGTAAGGATATGCATGACAAGATCACGTTCTCGTTCATGTATGCGTTCTCGGAAAACTACATTCTACCGCTTTCGCACGACGAGGTCGTGCACGGCAAATGCTCGCTGATCGCCAAAATGCCGCCCCCGTATGAGAACCAGTTCGGCGGTCTGCGCGCCCTGTACGGTTACATGACCGCGCATCCGGGTAAAAAGATGCTGTTCATGGGCGGCGAATTCGCTCAGTTCTCCGAATGGGCTTACCAGCGCGGACTGGACTGGATGCTGCTCGACTATCCGGCACATAAGCAGATGCAGACCTATGTCAAGGCGCTCAACCATTTCTATCTGGAAACCCCGCAGCTGTGGGAGCAGGATACTGACTGGCGCGGCTTCGAGTGGATCAGCCACGAGGATAACCGCAACAACATCATCGCCTTCCGCCGCATCGCAAAGGACGGCAGCGATATCGTCATCGTAGTGAACTTCTCGCCGGAAATTCAGGAGAATTACCGCATCGGCGTGCCGATCTCCGGCACCTATGAAGAGGTTTTCTCCTCGGATAAGACCGAGTTCGGCGGCAGCGGCATTTCCAACGGCAAGGTAAAGACCGACAGCAAAAAGCCCATGCACGGGCAGGAACAATCCATCAGCATTCACATTCCGCGCTTCGGCGTGTTGTTCTTCAAAGGCAAACCGCGTGCCAAGCGCCGCACCAAGGCCGAAATCGAAGCCGCGAAAAAGGCGGCGGCAGCCAAAGCCGCCAAGGGGACCCGCGCTTCCACCAAGGCTGTTTCCAAAACGGGAACGCGCGCAGTGACCAAGACCGGCTCGAAGGCTGTGGCCAAAACCGGGGAAAAAGCGGTCGCAAAAACCAGTACGAAAGCAGTCACCAAGACCGGAGAAAAGGCGGTGGTCAAGGCAAACGATGCCGGCAAACAGGATTCGTAAAAGGGGACGCGCCAAAACCGGCGTAAAATAATATGTAAACCGCAAAAAGGAGAGTTCATCAATGTATCGGAAAAAAGAATGCGTAGCCATGCTGCTCGCAGGCGGTCAGGGCAGCCGCCTCTATGTATTGACCAAAAAGGTCGCCAAGCCCGCGGTGCCGTTCGGCGGCAAGTACCGCATCATCGACTTCCCGCTTTCCAACTGCGTCAACTCCGGCATTGACACCGTCGGCGTACTGACCCAGTACGAGCCGCACGTGCTCAACGCTTATATCGGCTCCGGCCAGACCTGGGACCTCGACCGCCTGCGCGGCGGCGTATACGTCCTGCCGCCGTACCAGAAGGGCAAAACCTCCGAGTGGTACAAGGGTACCGCCAACGCCATCTATCAGAACATCCAGTTTATCGACGATTACGATCCGGAATACGTTCTGATCCTTTCGGGCGACCATATCTACAAGATGAACTACAATAAAATGCTCCAGCAGCACAAGGAAACCGGCGCGGACGCGACCATCGCTGTGCTGGATGTCCCGCTTGCCGAGGCTTCCCGTTTCGGCATCATGAACTGCAAGCCGGACGGCACGATCTACGAATTCGAGGAGAAGCCCAAGAACCCGAAATCCACGCTCGCATCCATGGGTATCTACATTTTCTCTTGGAAGAAGCTGCGCCAGTATCTGATTAACGACGAGGAAAACTCCAAGTCCTCCAACGACTTCGGCAAGGACATCATCCCGGCGATGCTGGGCAACGGAGAAAAGCTGGTTTCCTACCGTTTCGAGGGCTACTGGAAGGACGTCGGCACGATCGAAAGCCTGTGGGAGGCCAATATGGACCTGCTCAGCCCGAATTCCGGCCTGAATCTGTCGGATGACAGCTGGAAGATTTACGGCCGCACCACCGGCTCGCCCCCGCACTTCACCGCAAAGGGCGCATCGGTCAAGCACACCCTGCTTTCCGAGGGCTGCGAGATCGCGGGCGACGTTTCCGAGTCCGTCCTGTTCTCGGATGTCAAGATCGGCAAGGGCGCCAAGGTGGAGTACTCCATCCTGATGCCGGGCGCTGTGATTGAAGACGGCGCAACCGTGCGTTACTCGATCGTCGCGGAAAACGCGGTCATCGCCAAGGATGCAGTTGTCGGCGGCAGCCCGGCGGACGGCGACGTGGACAAGTGGGGCGTGGCCGTCGTGGCTGAAGGCGTGCGCATCGGCCGCGGCGCAACGCTTGCGGCGAAAGAAATGGCAGACGAAGATCTGCCGGACGTAAAGTAAGGGGGGCCGAAATGATGAACAGTGTTTTAGGCATCATCATCGCATTTGATAACGACAACGATCTCCGTGAGATCACCGAGCACCGCACGGTCGGCGCGGTGCAGTGGGGCGGCCGTTACCGCATCATCGACTTCATGCTGTCGAACATGGTAAACAGCGGCATTTACCGCGTGGGCGTCTTGATGAAGGACAAATATCAGTCCCTGATCGACCACATTGGCAACGCCAAGGACTGGGACCTGTCCCGCAAGAACTCGGGCGTGACTCTGCTGCCGCCGTACTCCTACTCCAAGAAGGCGTCTCCGCTCGTGACCGGCGAATACCGCGGCAAGATCGACGCGCTGGCCGGTGCGGTTGACTTTTTGCAGAAGAACAAGGCGGACTATGTGGTTGTTGCGGACGGTGACATCGTTGGCAACATCCCGCTGGACGATGTGATCGATCGCCACATCAAGTCGGGTGCGGATCTGACCATGGTCTGCACCAAAAAGCAGAAGGACTCCCCGTTCACCACCTATGTCGAGCTCAACCGCAAGAAGGAAGCAGTTGATATCCGCGTGGGTGACTCCAACGAAGGCAAGTGCAAGCATATCGCGCTGGGCATTTATGTCATGAGCCGCCAGTATCTCATCCATATGCTGTCCGACTGTGTCACGCACAACTGCATCCACTTTGAGCGTGAGTTCCTGTCCCGCGCACTGATCGACGGCACGGTTGCAGGCTACCTGTTCAATGAATACGCCGTCAAAATCGAGGATACCTTCGATTATTTCCGTTCCAACATGGATATGCTGGATAAGGATGTGCGCGGCGAGGTATTCCTGCGCACCCGTCCGATCCTGACCCGCATCAAGGACGAAGCGCCCGCCTACTACGGCGACAAGGCCGTGGTGGAGGACAGCCTGATCGCAGACGGCTGCCGCATCGAGGGCACGGTGAAAAACTGCGTGCTGTTCCGTGATGTCGTGGTCGAAAAGGGCGCGGAGATCTGTGACTGCATCATCATGGAAGGCGGCCGCATCCTGTCGGATGCATCGCTGCGCCATGTCATCACCGACCGCAACGTCGTCATCCGCGACGGGCGCACCATGATGGGCCATGAGAACTACCCCATTACGATCGCAAAAAATGCAACCGTTTGATAAAAATACGTTAAACTCCCTGCAAATAAGCGAAAATCACGGGCTGAAAGCATCAAATGTTCGTGGAAATTCCCTATTTTGCAGAAAGGAAGAATCTAGTATAATAAAGATAAGCAGGTGCGGAAGCGGAGGCTCTGTTTCCGCACCTCCTGCTGGGGAGGCTCGGTTCTTATGAAAATCATGTATGTTACCAGTGAATGCGCCCCGTTCGTTAAAACCGGCGGTCTGGGCGACGTTGCCGGCTCACTGCCCAAGGCTCTTGCCGCGAAGGGACACGATGTACGTGTGTTCTGCCCGCTGTATTCCGCGATTGGGCAGGAGTGGCGTGAGAAGTTCTATTACTTAAAGAACGCCTATGTCCGTCTGGGCTGGCGCAACCAGTACTGCGGCATTTTCCGCTATGAAGCGGATGGCGTAACCTACTATTTCATCGATAACGAATATTACTTCGCCCGTGGTCAGGTCTATGGCGAGTATGACGATGCAGAGCGCTTCGCCTACTACTCCAAGGCCGTGCTCGAGGTGCTGCCCGATCTGGACTGGCGTCCGGATGTCATCAACTGCAACGACTGGCAGACCGCACTTGTACCGGTTTACTATAACCTGATGTTCTCTTCGCGCCCGTTCTACGAGAACATCAAGACTGTGTTCACCATCCACAACATCCAGTATCAGGGCCGCTATGGCCGCGAGATTCTCGAGTATGTGCTCGGCATTGACGACGCGCACTTCCGCTCGGGCTTCATGGCGATGGACGGCGACGTCAACCTGATGAAGGCTGCGATCGTGGCTTCCACCGCAGTGACCACGGTTTCGCCCACCTATGCCGGTGAAATCCAGACCGAATATTACGGCTACCGGCTGGATTCCGTGCTGCGCATGAACAGCTACAAACTGCACGGCATTCTCAACGGCATTGATATGGATGCCTTCAATCCGGAAACCGATCCCAAGATCTTCAAGAACTACGGGCCGAACAACCCGGAGGATAAAAAGATCAACAAGCTCGAGCTTTTGAAGCTGTGCGGCATTCAGGGCGACGAAAACACACCGGTCATCGGTATGGTCACCCGCTTTGTCGATCAGAAGGGCCTCGACCTGATCGAAGCCGTGCTGCACGACATCCTGTCGGATGACCTGCGCCTGATCGTACTGGGCAAGGGCGACTGGCGGTATGAGCAAATGTTCCTCGAGGCCAAGCGCCGCTATCCAAACAACATCTCGGCATCCATCATGTTCTCGGGCGATCTGGCAAACCGCATCTATGCGGGCGCGGATATGTTCCTGATGCCGTCCAAGTTCGAGCCTTGCGGCCTGGCGCAGATGATCGCGCTGCGCTACGGCACCATCCCGATCGTGCGCGAAACCGGCGGCCTGAAAGATACGGTGCAGGCATTCGTCGATTACGCGGGCACGGGCAATGGCTTTACCTTCGCCAGCTACAATGCGCATGACATGCTGCATGTTATCCGTGAAGCCTGCGGCGTATTCCGCTACAACAAGCCCGCGTGGAAAAAGCTGATGCTGCAAGGCATGCAAAGTGATTTCAGCTGGGGCAGCTCGGCAGATAAATATATCGAGGTATATCATTCTGCCCTTGGTTGGTAAGATCGATTAAGCAAATTAGAGTGAGGAGACAAGAGAGACCATGTCAAAGAATCAGTACACAAAGACCGCTTTGAAGGAGGCAATTGCAGGTAAGCTGCAGCGCCACTTCGGCCGCGAGGTTGCAGATGCCTCGAAGGAACAGGTATACGAGGCCTGCGCGCTCGTCGTGCGCGACGCGCTCACCGAGCATATGATCGAAACCCAGAACGAGGTTGAAAAATACGGAGAGCGACAAGTGCACTATTTGTGCATGGAATTTCTTGTGGGCCGCAGCCTGCGCAACAACGCCTACAACTTGGGCATCCTGCCTGAACTGACCGAGGCACTTAAGGATATGGGCTATGAAATGGCCGATATCTTTGAGGAAGAAGCCGATCCCGGTCTGGGCAACGGCGGTCTGGGCCGTCTGGCAGCCTGCTATATGGACGGTATGGCCACCATCGGCGTGCGCGGCACCGGCTACTCCATCCGCTATGAACACGGTATCTTCAAGCAGAAGATTGAGAACGGCCAGCAGGTCGAGCTACCGGACTCCTGGCTCGCTTCCGGCGACGTTTGGCACATCCCCGCGATGGACGACACGCGTGAGGTCAAGATCGGCGGCACGGTCAACACCTATTTCAACGATCAGGGCAAGCTGATCGTCGAGTACCACGACTATACCCCGGTTCTGGCCGTTCCGTACGACATGCCGATCTCGGGCTATGACACCAACAACATCGCCTGCCTGCGTCTGTGGGAGGCAAAGAGCCCGATCGCACTGGACATGAAGCTGTTCTCCTCGGGCGAATACCTCAAGGCGCTCGAGAAGCACGCGATGGCTGAGACCATCTCGATGGTGCTGTATCCGGAGGATAACCACCGTGAAGGCCAGTCCCTGCGTCTCAAGCAGCAGTACTTCCTCGTGTCCGCCACCCTGCAGGACATCTGCGCCAAGCACAAGGCCAAGTACGGCACGCTGGAAAACTTTGCGCACAAGCATGTGTTGCACATCAATGACACCCACCCGACGCTGGTCATCCCCGAACTCATGCGCATCCTGATGGACGAAAACGACATGAGCTGGGAGAATGCATGGAACATCACCAGCCAGTCGGTTGCTTACACCAACCACACGGTTATGCCCGAGGCGCTTGAGTGCTGGCCGGTATCGCTGGTGCAGGAGCTGATGCCCCGCATCATGCAGATCATCTATGAAATCAACGAGCGTTTCTGCAAGGAGCTGTGGAACTACTTCCCGAACGACTTCCAAAAGATCTCCAAGCTGGCCATCGTCTCTGACAACACCGTCCGCATGGCACATCTGGCGATCGCAGGTTCGTTCTCGATCAACGGCGTTTCCGCGCTGCACTCCGAGATCCTCAAGGACCGTGTATTCAATGATTTCTACAAGATTTACTCCTCCAAGTTCTGCAACGTCACCAACGGCATTGCGCATCGCCGCTGGCTGTGCGAGGCAAACCCGGAGCTGGCTGAACTGATCGAGAGCAAGATCGGCAGAGGCTACCGCAAGCATCCGTCCGAGCTGCAGGTGCTCGCCAACTACGGCAACGACAAGGTGCTGCTCCAGCGTCTGGGCGAGATCAAGCGCGACAACAAGCAGCGTCTGGCAAACTATATCAAGGAGCACAACGGCATCGAGGTCAATATGGACTCGATCTTTGACGTACAGGTCAAGCGTCTGCACGAGTATAAGCGCCAGATGCTCAACATTCTGCACATCATTTCGCTGTACCACAAGCTGAAGGACAATCCGGGCATGGACTTCGTGCCGCGCACCTTTATCTTCGGCTCCAAGGCCGCACCGGGCTACGCAGTCGCGAAAAAGCCCATCCGTTTGATCAACTCGATTGCCAACATGATCAACAACGACCCGGACATCGGCGACAAGCTCAAGGTCGTGTTCATCGAGGACTACAAGGTGTCGCTCGCTGAGATGATTATGCCGGCGGCTGAGGTTTCCGAGCAGATCTCCATCGCAGGCAAGGAAGCATCCGGCACGGGCAACATGAAGTTCATGATGAACGGCGCACTCACCATCGGCACGATGGACGGCGCAAACGTCGAAATCTGCGAGGCAGTCGGCCGCGAGAACATTTTCATCTTCGGCATGGAGACCCCGGAAGCAGAAGCGCTGGCAGCGTCCGGCAACTACGAGCCAATGCTGATTTATCAGAACGATCCGGTCATCAAGCGTGTGCTTGACCACATGATCAACGGCTTTGGCGACGGCGTAGATTACACCGACATTGCTAACCTGCTGCTGCACGGCGGCAACGGTGGTCCGGCGGACCGCTACATGAGCCTGAAGGACTTCTCCTCCTACGCGATCGCACAGGAGCGCGTCAGCGAGATGTACCGCCATGCGGAGAACTGGAACTATATGTCGCTGATGAACATTGCAAACTCCGGCCGCTTTGCGTCCGACCGCTCGGTAGCCGAGTATGCGCAGAACATCTGGCGTGTAAAGACCAACTTTGCATTTTAAAAACTTCGATGGAAGCATACAGCTTCCATCGAGTTTAGGACGCACCGCGCGCTGCGCGGATGCGTCCCAAGCGAGAAAAGTTCCGATACACGAAACTTTTCTTCGCCCTTGTATAAAAAGCCCGGCTAAGCCGGGCTTTTTATGATTTTCGCGTCAAATTGCCCGAAAATCTATTGTATATGTGCCTTACGGCGCGAAAAAAGGACGCTTACCAGCGTCCTTTTTTTGTCAGCCCAGCACGCCCAGATGCTCAAGCAGGATTTTCAGACCCATCAGGATGAGCACCACGCCGCCGAACAGCTCCGCGCGCGATTTATACTTTGCGCCGAACACATGCCCGACCTTGACGCCCACGCAGGACAGGACAAAGGTCGTTGCACCGATCAGGCACACCGCGGGGATGATATCCACCTGCAAAAATGCAAAGGTGATGCCGACGGCCAGCGCGTCAATGCTGGTGGCAACCGCCAACGGCAGCATCGTGGCGAAAGAGAACGAATCACTCAGATCTTCCTCGTCGGTGTCGCGCGACTCACGCACCATATTTCCGCCGATCAGCGCAAGCAGCACAAACGCGATCCAGTGATCCACGCTCGTAATCAGCGTCTGAAAGCGCACGCCCAGCACAAACCCAATGAGCGGCATCAGTGCCTGAAACCCGCCGAAATACGCACCTGTAATGGGTGCATGCCGCGGACGCAGCGTGCGCACACTCAGTCCTTTACAGATGGACACCGCAAAGGCATCCATCGACAGCCCGACGGCAATGATAAATAGCTCCAGCAAACCCATTTTTCTTGTCCTCCTTGTCGTTAGCAGCGCCGAACGGGCATAAAAAAAGAGACCCATCCGCCGTAAAAACAGATAAGTCTCGTCATTTCATGCAGAACCAGAGGAGCGTCCTCCTCAGTATGTTGGCCCTGCCGCGCGGATGGAACATTCCGCGCCGACTACTCCCTTATTACCGCTTATGATACCATATGCGGTGCATAAAGTCAATATCCGCGCATCAGCCGTGGCGCAGCCGTTCCTCCATATACTCGTGCGCGCGATTCTCCAGCGTGTCGTCAAGCGGCGAAAGCGGTTCGTCATTACCATATTTGTAACGCAGCGCAGTGTGCAGGATAAAGTCGCAAAGCGCGGGATTCTTGGGCAGCAGCGAGCCGTGCGAATAAGTCGCAAACACGTTTTTGTAGCGCGCACCCTCGGTCTGGTCCTCGCCGTTGTTGCCATAGCCCTTGAGCATCATGCCCAGCGGAGCCACGTCCTCACCCAGATAGGTCTTGCCCGAGTGATTCTCAAAGCCCACCACGATCGTTCCGCCGCTTTCCGGCGTTGTGCGGTACATATAGTTGCCGATCATGCGCTCTTTTGCGCCAATCGTATGAACATTGATTGCCCCGATAAAGTCCAGCTGATTGCCGTCCCACGTTTTGTAATACTGCCCCAGCATCTGATAGCCGCCGCAGATGGCGAGAAACACCTTGCCCTCCTCGACCGCCGTGCAGATATCGCGGCCCTTGCCGGATGCCAGATCGCGTAGCAGCACCTCCTGCTCGAAGTCCTGCCCGCCGCCGATAAAGAAAATATCATGTTTGTCGATGTCGATCGGCTGACCGATCGAGCATTCCTCGATCGTGACCCCGATGCCGCGGGCTTCCAGCCGCCGCTTCATGGTGATGATATTGCCCCGGTCGCCGTACAGATTCAAAATATCGGGGTACAGGTGGCAGATATTCAGTTGCATGTTGTCCCCTCCCCCTTATTCGTAAAACGCTTTTACGTCGGTGTGTTTGGCGATCTCGCCGCGCAGGTCGAACATCGCCGTATAGGTCGGCATCAGGAACGCGGGTGTCTCGTCCGCGCCAACCTGTTCGAGCAGCGCATCGTACTCGCGGATGACCTCGATGCGGTCGGTCGTAAAGCCTGCGTATTTCAGGCGCAGCGCCATATCATCTGCGCGCACACCCGAGACCAAAATCCGCGTAAACCGTGCTTCTTGCTCAGCCAGCGCCTCAAAATCCACGTCCCAGATCCAGCTGATATCCGTGCCGTCCGCAAAGCGGTCATTGAGCAGAAACGCCAGCTTACAGGTGCCCTTATCGTGCGCGATCAGGTTGATGACCTGATTGAAGCCCGCCGGGTTTTTGACCAGCATCATACGCGCCTGTGCCTTGCCGAGCATGAACTGCTCGGCGCGGCCGAAGCCGCACTCAAACTGGCCGAGCGCGCTGACCGCGGTTTCCTCGTCGATGCCGACGACATGCGACACCGCTGCGGCCGCCGCCGCGTTATAGATGTTGTAGCCGCCCGGCAGGTTGACGTGCACCTCGTGCATATGGCCACAGATGGAAAGCTCGATATCCGACGCATCTGCGCCCACGGCAAGGATTTTCGTCACTGCGACATCCGGCTCATGCCGGTGATAGCCGCACTTGGGACAGCGGAAGCCGCCCAGATGACCGTAGGTGATGTAGTCATACTGATATTCGGTCTTGCAGTGGATGCAATAGGGCGCGTCGGACAGTTCATGCGCCGCATTTTCATAGATCGGCACATTGACGCCGAACCACAGCACCTTATTCGGGATTTTCTCCGCGAGCGAGGCCGTCAGCGAGCAATCCGCATTCAGGCACAGCGTCGCATCCGGCACATGGGTGATGCCCTCGCGGATGGCGTTCAGGGTGTGCGTGATCTCGCCATAGCGGTCCAGCTGGTCACGAAAAATATTGTTGACCACCAGACATTCGACCGGCAGGAACTCGCTCGTTTTGCGGAACGCGGCTTCGTCGCACTCGATCAGCGCGTGGGTGTACGGACACTTGCCCGAAAGCGTGCTGTGCTGCGCAAATACCGCGATGATACCGGTCAGAAGATTTGCGCCCGACTTATTGGAAAAGTATTTCAGCCCCGCGTCGGCAAACGCCTGCTCAATCATGCGCGAGGTGGTGGTTTTGCCGTTGGTGCCGGTCACGACCGTGACCTTGACGCCGCGCGACAGCTCCCCCAGAATATTTTTATCGATCCGCAGCGCGAGCTTGCCAGGCAGATTGGTGCCGCCGCGCCCGAGTTTGCGCAGAACCGCGCCCGAGGCCTTACACACCGCAACGGCCAGCCGGGTTTTCAACTTCATAGGATAACCCCTCTATCTGTCAATTTCATATATATTGAAGTATACCGCATTTTCCCGCGCAGTACAAGCATGGATATGCGTTCCCTGCGGCGTTTTGCACAAAATCGAGGCAAAAAATTAGTCAGCTTGGCTGGTCGCACCGGCATAGAATAAAATGCACAAAAAAAGGCGGTTTATTTTGTGAAAAGATGCCGGAGTGCATCGTGATATGTACGAATTCGCGCAAAACCCCTTGCATTGACAGACAGATATTGTATAATTTAGATAGTGGCTTTAGCCAAATATCAGGATGAGGTGAATTCCAATGGATTATATGTCGGAATACAAGCGCTGGCTGGACAGCGACGCGCTTTCAGATGATGAGCGCGCGGAATTGCGCGCGGTAGAAGGAAACAACGAAGAGATCGAGAGCCGCTTTTTTGCGCCCCTGTCGTTTGGTACGGCGGGTCTGCGCGGCGTGCTGGGCATCGGTCTGAACCGTATGAACCGCTTCACGGTCGGTCAGGCCGCACAGGGTCTTGCCAAGCTGATCGTCTCGAACGGACAGGCTGCGATGGACCGCGGCGTTGCAATCGCTTATGACAGCCGTCATTTTTCACCCGAGTTCGCCCGGCAGTCGGCCTGCATTCTGGCGGCCAACGGCATCAAGGCGCTGCTGTTTGATGAACTGCGCCCGACGCCCGAGCTGTCATTTGCGATCCGCCACTATGGCTGCATCGCGGGTATCAACATCACCGCGTCCCACAACCCCAAGGAGTACAACGGCTATAAGGTCTACTGGGAGGACGGCGCACAGCTGCCGCCCGCTGAAGCAGACGTAGTCGCCAAGGAGATGGCGGCGACCGATATCTTCACCGGCGTCAAGACGGCGGACTATGACAAGGCGGTTGCGGACGGCATGATCCGCATTCTGAGCAAGGAAACCGACGAGGCATATCTCGGCGAGGTCATCAAGGTTGCGGTCAACCCGGATTGCGTCAAGCAGGTTGCAGACGAGTTCAAGCTGGTTTACACACCGTTCCACGGCGCGGGCTACCGTCTGGTGCCCGAAATCCTGCGTCGTCTGGGCTACAAGCACATCCTCTGCGAACCCGAGCAGATGAAGATTGACGGCGACTTCCCGACCGTCAAGAACCCGAACCCGGAATACAAGGAAGGCTTTAATCTCGCCATCGAGCTGGCTAAGCAGAACAACGTGGACCTCATCATCGGCACCGATCCGGATGCTGACCGCACCGGTATCGTCCTCAAGGACAAGACCGGCGACTATGTCACCCTGTCGGGCAATCAGGTGGGCGTGCTGCTGACCGACTACATCATCACCGCCAAGAAGCTGACGAACACCATGCCGGAACATCCGGCGGTTTTGAAGTCCATCGTAACCACCGAAATGGCACGTGCGGCAGCCAACAAAAACGGCGTGGAGTGCTTTGAGACGTTCACGGGCTTTAAGTTCCTCGCCGAGAAGATCAAGCAGTTCGAGACAACCGGCTCGCACCAGTATATCTTCGCCTTTGAGGAGTCCTACGGCTACCTGTGCGGCGATTACGCACGCGATAAGGACGCGGTCACCGCTTCCATGCTGATTGCGGAGATGGCGGCCTACTACCGCACGCAGGGCAAGACGCTGTACGACGCAATGGAAGAGATGTACGAAAAGTATGGCTACTACTGCGAGCAGACCATCTCGATCACCATGCCCGGTGTATCCGGTTTGCAGCGCATGAAGGAACTGATGGCCGAACTGCGCGAAAAGCCGCTGACCAAGGTTGGCGCGGATCCGATCGAGTACACCCGCGACTACATGCCCGGCACGCGCACCTGCATGGCGGACGGCAAGGTCGAGCAAATGGAGCTCAAGGGCCAGAACGTGATGTACTACGAGCTGGCGGGCGGCACGACGTTCATCATCCGTCCGTCCGGCACCGAGCCCAAGGTCAAGGTTTATATCATGGCCAAGGGCGACAGCAAGGCGGATGCCGCTGCCAAGGTAGAGGCGCTGGTCGCTGCTGCCAAGGAAATCGTCAAGTAAAGATTCGTATTCAGCCAAGGGCGTGCGCCGGTTTCCGACGCATGCCCTTGCGGTCTTTCGGGACAGAGAAACGGGGGGATCACGATGAAAAACGGTATCAAGCGCCTGCTGACGGGCGTGATGATGGCGGCGGTCATCACCGGCGCTACCGCAGCTTTTCAGGAAGCAGCGCAGCCGATCGACGGCACGCAGATTACAACGCTGGACGACCTGCGCGCCGCGCTGCCGCGAGATACGCGGTATTATCAGGAGACCATGCGAATCAATCAGATCGTGCTGCGCGAGATGACGGGCGGAGCGCTGCCGGGAGACGACGGCAAGGATTGGTCGGAGTCGGTTTCGTATGAAGCCTGCGACCCGGCGGGGCGCGTGATTGCGATCTTTTCCGATGCGGGTGGCAAAATCGCGCTCACATTGAATGAATATGACAGCGCGGGCAACCGTGTACGCGGCGTCATGTATCTGGACGGCGCACTGCTGACTGAGGTGAACACAGTTTTTGACGAAGAGGGCCGCGAAATCAGCTCGGAGACTCGCAGCGGAGACGAAATCAGCACAAAGAGCGAACGCACCTATGAGCCGCAGCCGGACGGCACGACGCGCGCGGCGGTGACCGTGTACGATGCAGACGGCGCGGTCATGGAAGAGGACAATCACATTCTGGACGATAAAAACCGCGTGATCCATAGCGAAATAAACTTTGGCGGCTACTCGGCCATCGCGGATTATGCCTACGACGACAAAGACCGGCTTGTCCACAGCCTTGTGGACAGAGACGGCGAGCGCCGTGAAACTACCTTCCAGTACATCGACAGTGCAGACGGCACAGCCAGCAGCTATACTTATTATCAAAACGGTGTGCTGCAAAGCCGCTTTGAGCAGCGGTTTGATGCACTTGGTGTGTGCGTCTATCAGGCGGAGTACACGGCCGAGGGCGTGCTGACTTCAGAAACCATCAGAGAACCCATCGAATGACAAATAACAAAAACGCCCGCTTTCGCGGGCGTTTTTCTGCATTGATTCACTTTTCTCTGCGCCATGTCGCCGGGGCGAACAGCAGCAGCATCGGGAACACTTCCAGACGACCCGCGAGCATATCGAACATCAGAACGATCTTGCTCAGGGGCGAGAAAAAGCCGAAGTTTGCCGCCGGGCCGACCAGTTCCAAACCGGGGCCGACGTTATTGAGAGTCGCCGCGACTGCGGTGAAATTGGTAATCAGCTCTTCGTTGGTAATCGACAGCAATAGCACCGACAGGATAAACAGCAAAATATAAGCGATCATGAACACGTTGACTGAGCGCATGACCTCATGCTGCACGCGGCGTCCGTCCATCTTGTTGACACGCACCGCACGCGGATGAATAAGGAACTGCATTTCCTTGCGAATACTCTTGCACATGAGCAGGATACGCGAGCACTTCATGCCGCCGCCGGTCGAACCGGCGCACGCGCCGATAAACATAAGCAATACCAGCAGCGCCTTGCTGAACGCCGGCCACTGGTTAAAGTCCACGGTGGAAAAGCCGGTGGTGGTGATGATGGATGCCACCTGAAAGGCCGCATGGTGGAAGCTCTGGAAAAAGCTCGAGAACATCGGCCGGACGTTGATGGCAATCAACACGGAAGAGGCGAGAATCACGCCCAGGTAGACGCGCACCTCCTCGATGCGGAAGGCATTTTTCCAGCGCTTGGTCAACAGCAGGAAATAAACGCTGAAGTTAATGCCGAACAGGATCATGAAAATGGTCACGACGCCTTGCAAATAATAGCTGTCGTAATAGGCAATCGAGCTGTTCCAGATGCCGAAACCGCCCGTGCCTGCGGTTGCCATGGATGTGCAGGCTGCGTCAAACAGCGGCATACCGCCGACCATCAGCAGCACAATCTCCAGCACGGTCATGCCGAAATAGATCGCATACAGGTACATTGCGGTGTCGCGCAGATGGGGCGACAGCTTGCTGACCGACGGGCCGGGGCTTTCCGCACGCATCAGGTGAATGGTCTGTCCACCGGCCAGCGGCAGCACGATCAGCATGAACACCAAAACGCCCATGCCGCCGACCCAGTGGGTCAGGCTGCGCCACAGCAGCGAAGCGTGCGAAAGTGCTTCCACATCGCTTAAAATGGTAGCGCCCGTGGTGGTGAAACCGGAAACGGTTTCAAACAGCGCGTCCACCACAAACGGGATCTCCCCGCTGAACAAAAACGGCAGCGCACCGGTCAGTGCCAGCACGATCCAGCACAGCGCCACGGTAACAAAGCCCTCTCGGGCGTAAAAACGGGTATTTTCCGGTCTTTTATGACAAAACAGCGCGGAAAACGCCAGACAAATCACGGCGGCTGCCAGATAAGCCATCACAACGGGTTCGCGGTACAGGATGGCAGTCAGCATCGGCAGAAGCAGGAACAGCGATTCCACGCCCAGCATCCAGCCGATCAGATAGCGCACCATAGCATAGTTCATTGCTGCATACCCTCCGCCGTCTCCGGCTGGAAAATATCCTGCAAATCGTTCATGCCGCGCCGCGTGGAGACCACGATCACGGTATCGCCCTCGCGCAGCACATCGCGGCCGCGCGGAATGATACGGCGGCCCTTGCGGTTGATGCAGCACAGCAGCACATCCGGACGGATGGGCATATCCTGCAGCGGCACGCCGATCAGGTCATGCGCCGCTACGCGGAATTCCAGCGCTTCCGCACCGCCCAGCTGGTGCAGCGTTTCCACATTCGAGCCCATGGAGTTCTGCATCGCACGGGTATACTGGCCAATCAGCTCCGCCGTTGTCTGCTTGGGCCGGATGACCGTGCCGATGGGCAGGCTTGAGATAACCTCCTCAAAATTGACGCGGTTGACCTTGGTGAACAGCTTGGCCTTGGAATGCCGACCTGCATGCAACGCAAGCAGGATGTTTTCCTCGTCCATACCGGTCAGCGCGGCAAATGCCTCGCATTTGGCAAGGCCCTCTTCGTCAAGCAAATCGCGGTCGGTGCCGTCGCCGTGAATGATGGTCGCGCCCGGCAGCATTTCAGACAGTGCCTCGCAGCGTTCCAACCGGTTTTCAATAATTTTGACCGAAATACCGCTGTCAATCAGCATTTTCGCCAGGAAGAAGGAAATTTTGCCGCCGCCGATCAGCATTGCCGAGCGAATATGATCGTTCGGCACACCAATCTGACGGAAAAAGTCCCCCTGCTCGCGCGGCGGAATGATCACGGTCACATCATCGCCCGTATGCAGGATAAAATCGCCCTTCGGAATGAAGGTCTGCCCCTCCCGGCGCACCATACAGAGCAGTGCATTGGTGCGCAGCAATGGATTAACCTCGCAAACCGCCATACCATTCAGGCGCGAACCATCGGGAATGCGGATGTCAAGCAACTCGATACGTCCCTTGGCAAAGGTGCTCACGCCGATGGCCGACGGAAAACGAATCAGGCGCGAAACCACACGCGCTGTGGACATTTCCGGGTTGATGACCATGGACAGGCCGAGCTCATCCCGGATAAAGCCGATCTCAGACACATATTCCGGATCGCGCACACGCGCGATGGTGTGGCAGCCCGCCGCCTTGCTTGCAATCAGGCAGGAGAGCAGGTTGATCTCGTCATGCGTCGTGACTGCAATCAGCAGGTCGGTTTCCCGCACACCGGCCTCCTCCAATACATGATAGCTGGTTCCGCTGCCGGTCACCGAGGTCAAATCCAGTGTGTTGGTCAGCTCGGTGAGCCGACGCTCGGACAGGTCGATCAGGGTCAGATCGTGTCCTTCTGCGGAAAGCTGCTCGGCCAGTGCCGAACCGACCTTGCCGCAGCCTACAATAATGATGCGCATGGTGCGCCTCCGATCTCTCTTTTTACAGGGTACAGTATTATATAGCGATTATAGCGGTTTGCCGGCGAAAAAGCAATATCTCTGACAGGGGAAAACCAATCTTTGCACTTTTTTAGCAGGTCCGTCCGCGCATCGTTGACCGCCGCGCGGGATGCATGGTATACTTGTTTCAATATATGGAAAGAGAACAGGAGGCGGCTGATATGGCACAGGTGCTGGAAGTATGCGTCGATTCGGTGGAGTCGGCTCAGCTTGCCGCGCGCGGCGGCGCAATGCGGCTGGAACTGTGCGCCGATCTGATTATCGGCGGCACCTCGCCGGATGAAGACCTGTTCCGCATGGTGCGCGAACGGGTGGACCTTCCCATTCGGGTGCTGCTGCGCCCGCGTTTCGGAGATTTTCTCTATTCGGACGAAGAATATGAGCTGTTGCAGCGGCAGGTACGCCGCTTCCGCGCGCTCGGCGCGGATGGTGTGGTCATCGGCATTCTCCGTCCGGACGGCACGCTGGACGAAGCGCGCATGGCAAAGCTCATCGAGCTTGCGGACGGCATCGACGTGACACTGCACCGCGCGTTTGACGTCTGCCGCGATCCGTTTGAGGCGCTCGAAACCGCACGGAAACTCGGGGTGGACACCATTTTGACCTCGGGTCAGCAGGCGAGCTGCGTCGATGGCACCGCACTGCTGCGGGAATTGGTCACGGCCGCCAAGGGGCGGCCGCAAATTCTGATCGGTGCAGGCGTGAACGCACAGGTCATTCGGATGTTGCAGCCACAGACCGGCGCGGATGCGTTTCATCTTTCCGCCAAACGCACACTGGACAGCGGCATGGTTTTCCGCCGTGCAGGCGTCCCGATGGGGCTGCCCGGCATCAGCGAGTTTACACGCTGGCAGTGTGACGAAAACGCGGTGCGCAAAGCGCGGGAAGCGCTTGACGCGCTTTGCCGCGGATGAAAAGGAGGCGAAAGCATGCAGATTCAAAAAGTGCTGAACAATAATGTGGTCATTGCGCTGGATGAAAACGGCGAGGAAACCGTGCTGATGGGGCGCGGCTTGGGGTTCGGCCGCCGTACCGGCGACAGCGCCCCCGCTAACCTGATTGAAAAGCGCTTTTCGCTGCATGCAGAACAACTGTCCGACCGCTTCCAGCAATTGCTGACGAGTATTCCTCTGCCGCATTTTTTGCTCAGCGAGCGCATCATCGACCATGCCAAGCGCACGCTGGGCGCGACGCTGTCGGACAGCATTTATGTTACCCTGCCCGATCACATTTCCGCCGCGATCGAACGGCATAAACAGGGCATCGAGCTGTCCAACCCGCTTTTATGGGATATCCGGCAGTTTTATCCAGAGGAATACCGCGCGGGCTGCGCCGCTGTCGATCTCATCCGGGAGGAAACAGATATCGCATTTGACGAAGATGAAGCGGGCTTTATCGCCATGCATTTCGTCAACGCGGAAGGCGGCGGTGAATTCCCCGAGGTTTACGACATGACCTGTCTGATGCAGCGGGTGTTCGAGCTGGTACGGGAGCAATGCGGCGCAGAGCCAGATCGGGATTCGGTCGATTTTTACCGTTTTGTAGCGCATTTAAAATTCTTGGCGCGCCGCATCGCCGCCGGACAGAGCTACGGCGACCGCGACGCCGACCTGCTGCCTCCGGTACAGGAAAAATATCCCGCCGCATTTGCCTGCGCGCAGGCCATCTGCCGCATGATTTCAGAAGAGTACAGCTTTGACGCCGGGAAAAACGAGCTACTGTGCCTGACGCTGCACATCGCCCGTATCACCGGCGCATAAGCGACGATAAAACAACACGGCCACCTTGAGAAACCGTTCTCAGGGTGGCCGTTTGTATTGGGTTTTATGCGCGGCTCCACTGGGTGCCCTGACGGGTGTCCTTGATGGTCACGCCCATTGCAGCCAGCTCGTCGCGGATGCGGTCGGCTTCCGCGAAGTTCTTCTCCTTCTTGGCTGCTGCGCGCTGCGCAATCAGCGCTTCGATCTTGTCTGCATCCGGGTCAACCGCGTCATCGCGCTTCTGCACAAGGTTCAAAACGCCGGTCAGCTCCATGAACAGGTCGTGCGCTGCGGTCAGGAACGCCTTTGTCGCGTCCTGATGCGCGCCCATCCATGCATTGATCTCGCGCGTCAGCTCAAAGATCGCGGAAAGTGCGTCCGCAGTGTTCAGATCGTCGTCCATCGCGTCGATAAACTTCTGCTTGTACGCCGCAAGCGCTTCCATCTTGGCCGTCTCTTCCGCGGTCATGGTGTCGCCCTCGGCTTTTTCAATGCGGAATTCCATATTGTTCCGCGCTTCGTACAGGCGCGCGAGCGACGCCTTGTTCATCTCCAGCGACTCCGCCGAGTAGTTGAGCGGCGTGCGGTAGTGCGCGGACAGCATGAACATACGAATGGTTTCATAGCCGAACTGCTTTGCCGCGTCGCGCACCATGAAGAAGTTGCCCTTGGATTTGGACATCTTCTCATTGTCGATCGTCAAAAAGCCGTTGTGCAGCCAGTAATGCGCGAAGGCACAGCCGTTGGCGCACTCGGACTGCGCGATCTCGTTCTCGTGGTGCGGGAAAATCAGGTCAAGGCCGCCGGAGTGAATGTCAATGGTCGGGCCGAGGTACTTGTTAACCATTGCGGAGCACTCAATATGCCAGCCCGGACGGCCCTTGCTGCCCCACGGCGTATCCCACGCGGGTTCGCCCGGCTTTGCCGCCTTCCAGACCGCGAAATCCATCGGGTCCTCTTTCTGCTCGCCTACGCTGATGCGCGCACCCGCCTGCAGCTCCTCCATCGGCTGATGGCAGAGCTTACCGTAGTCCGGATCGGACTTGGTGCGGAAATACACATCGCCGTTCGGCGCAAGGTAGGCGTGACCGTTGTCGAGCAGCTTCTGCACAATGTCGATGATCGCGTCCATTGTCTCGGTGGCGCGGGGATGCACGGTCGCCTTGCCGATGCCCAGCCCCTCCGCATCCGTGTAATACTCCTTGATATAACGGTCAGCGATGACGTTGAAGTCCACGCCCTCTTCGTTGGCCTTGTTAATCACCTTGTCGTCAATGTCGGTGAAGTTCTGGACAAACTGCACCTTGTAGCCGCGGTACTCAAAGTAGCGACGCAGCAGGTCGAACACGATGAACGGGCGCGCATTGCCGACATGGAAATAGTTATACACGGTCGGGCCGCAGGAATACATTTTGACTTCGCCCGGCGTGATCGGGACGAACTCCTCCTTCTGGCGGGTCAGGGTGTTGTACAGTTTCATATGACACTCTCCTTTATCGAGATAATTTTACAAAAATACAGCCGCCTCTTTTTGTCAAAGAGGCGGCGTTACGTCGCGGTTCCACTCCTGTTTGTCACTCGGATGCAGGATAACGGGTGCGTCCCGCGGGGCGTTTGACCCCGATGCTCGGCGGGCGCACTTCGCCGCCCTGCGCGCAAAGCCCTTTCAGCCAAGGGGCTTCTCTCTTGAGCGCGTCTGAAAAACGGTTACTTTTCCCGCGTCTTTGCATACGTTTCTATATTACAGTGCCAGTATAGCAACAATTTATGTAAAAGTCAAGCCGCCGTCCTGCCCCCCTATTATCTCTCAACACTTTGCAGACGATATGTATAATATATGACATTTTGCGTTTTACAATCACCAAAGGAAGGAAGAGAGTTTATGACAATCGGAGGTTTCCAAAGCAACTGGTTCAATGTCACAACGCATACGCTGGAAAACGGCAATAAGCTGCCGATGGCGACGCTCAAGGACGAATACAAGGATGATTTTGCAGCCTTTACAAAAAATAAGCTGGAGCAGCTGGAGCAGCGCGAACCGTCTGCGGGGCTGGATGCGCTGACCGATGAACAGCTCAAGGAACTGAGCGAAAAATACGACACGGATGACATGACCTATGACGAATACCAGTCCTTTTTGAGCGATCTCGTCGATATGGGCGCGCTGACCGAGACCGACCGCTGGCTGGCCGGCGGTACGGGCGAAAACGGTTTTACCCCTGTCATCCCTGCCATGTCTGCGTCTGTGCGTGACGCTTCTCAGGATACCCTTTCGATGTCACAGCTCACCTATAATTTTCCGGTTGGCGCGGATTCGGTAGATGTGACCGAATGGGTCAAGTACCGTGCCACCTCCGACACGGCCTATTACTTCTCCGGCAAGCGCTATGATCTCGACATAAACGAACTCAACCAAACGATGTCGGACATTCTGGACGCCATAAACCGGGCCGGCTGAAAATATATAACACCCGATGGGAACCCTGTGCCCATCGGGTGTTTTTTGCGTTATGCGGTCTGTGCGTACTTGCCGACCAGCGTTTCCGCCATGGAAAGCGGCGCTTCGCCCTTGTTCAGCCGCAGCGACAGATAAGGCGTTGAGCCCGCATTGAGCAGCAGTCGCCCGCGGAATGACTCGTCCCCGCACAGGGCGGACAGGCGCGCAAAGTCGGTCTGCGCAAAGGTCAGCAGCAGGCGGCCGTCCTGCTCCTTGATCTCGGAAATACCCTGCTCGCTCGCGCGGCTGCGCAGCAGCGCGATGTCCAGCAGCGCGATCGCTTCCTTCGGCGGCTCGCCAAAGCGGTCGATCAACTCGTCGAGCATGTCGCTCTTCTGCTCTTCCGTGCGGATGAGCGCAATACGGCGGTACAAATCCACGCGCTGACCCGCATCCGGCACATAATCGGACGGCAGGTTGGCGCTCAGCAGCAGTTCGGCTGCGCAGTCCACGCGCGGCTTGGGCGTTTCGCCCTTTTCTTCCTGCACGGCCTCTTCCAGCAGCTTGAGGTACAGATCATATCCCACGCTCATCATATGCCCGGACTGCTCCGGGCCGAGCACGTTGCCCGCGCCGCGGATTTCCAGATCACGCATGGCGATCTTGAAGCCCGAACCGAATGCCGCGAACTCACGGATGGCGGAAAGGCGCTTCTGCGCGATCTCGGAGAGCGCTTTGCCGCGCCGGTAGCACAGATAGGCGTAAGCATGGCGGCTCGACCGGCCGACGCGCCCGCGGATCTGGTGCAGCTGGGCAAGGCCCATGTTATCTGCGTTCTCAATAATCAGCGTATTGGCGTTCGGAATGTCGATACCTGTCTCGATGATGGTCGTGCAGACCAGAATGTCGGTCTCGCCCTCGGCCATTGCGTTCATCGCGGCGGTGATCTCTTTTTGCGTCATTTTGCCGTGCACAATGCCGATGCGTGCATCCGGCAGGCGTTGCTGGAGCAGATTCGCGCACCGCGCAATCGACTCGACGCGGTTGTGCAGATAATATACCTGTCCGCCGCGCGCGAGTTCGCGCCGAATGGCATCCAGCAGCACGCCGTCATTCTGCTCCAAAACGAACGTCTGCACCGGATGGCGGTTGAGCGGCGGCTCTTCCAGTGAGGACATGTCCCGGATGCCGGACAGCGCCATATTGAGCGTGCGCGGAATGGGCGTGGCCGACAGCGTCAGCACGTCCACCGTTTTGGAAAGCTCCTTGAGCGTCTCCTTATGCGATACGCCAAAACGCTGTTCCTCGTCCACGACGAGCAGCCCCAAATCCTTGAATTTGATCTTCTTGTTGAACAGCTTATGCGTGCCGATCACGATATCGACCGAACCGGCCTCCAGCTTTTTTAGAAGCTGGGTCTGCTCCGAGCCGGTCTTGTAGCGCGTGAGCAGCTCGATCGTGACCGGATGCCCCTGAAATCGCTGCAAGGCGGTCAGGTAATGCTGGCGCGCCAGCACGGTCGTCGGCACGAGAATAGCGGCCTGTTTGCCTGCCAGCACGCACTTCATCACCGCGCGCAGCGCAACCTCGGTCTTGCCGAAACCCACGTCACCGCACAACAGACGGTCCATCGGCCGGTCGGATTCCATATCCATCTTGATCTCCGCGATGCAGCGCAGCTGATCGTCGGTTTCCTCGTAGGGGAAGGCTTCCTCGAATTCGCGCTGCCATGCGTCGTCCTGCGGGAAAGCAAAGCCCTTGACCTTGGCACGCTCGGCATACAGCTTGATGAGCCCCTCGGCCAGCTCCTTGGCCGCCGCCTTGGCGCGCGCTTTGGAGCGCGACCAATCCGCACCGCCGAGCTTGTTGAGCCGCACCTTTTCCGGTTCGCCACCACCGATGTACTTGGAAATCAGATCGAGCGATGTCGCCGGAACATACAAGAAATCCGTGCCCGCAAACGCGATTTTGATAAAATCGCGCTCCGCACCGTCCACGGTCATGCGTTCCATGCCGACAAAACGACCGATGCCGTGGTGCTCATGCACGACCAGATCGCCCGGCGTCAGGTCGGTAAACGACTTGACGCGGTCGCGGTTGGACTTTTTGACCTGCGTCTTTTTGCGCCGCGCAAGCACCTGTCCCTCGGTGATGACCACCAGCCCGAGGTCGGGGTACTCAAAGCCCGCGGACAGCGTGCCCTCCATCACGCACACCTGCCCGCCCTTGGGCAGCAGATCACTGACGGTTGCCGTCAAGCCGGCTTCGGTCAGCGCATCGCACATGTTTTGACAGCGCAGCGCACTGCCGCACAGCACGGCCACGGCGCGCCCTTGCTGGGTGTAGCCGCGGATATCGGCCGCTGCCATGTCCAGATTGCCGCCGTAGGCGTTCATCTGGTTTGCCACAAAATTCTCCAAATGCTGCGGTGCGAGCTCGGGCACATTGTTCAAAAAGCTATCCAGCCGCAGGATGGTATGCGGCGTGCGGGCAAGCGCGGCAAAGTCGAGCGCATAGCCGTCCAGCCCGGGAGCGATCTCACCACGCTCGAGCAGGGCGGTCACATCGTCCGCAATGCGGGATGTGAAGTCGCGCACCGCATCACGCAGACGCGGCGTGTCCTCAATCAGCACGATCGCGTTTTCCGGCAGATAATCGAGCGCGGTTGCCATTTCCGGATACACGAGCGGCAGATATTTGTCTGCTGCGGGCAGCGCGCCGGTCTCCTCCAGCCGCTCCGAATCGCGTTCGATGTGCGAAGCGAGGTCGGGATGCTTCTTTTTGCGCGTGGAAAGCAGTCCACGCACGGCCTTTGCCAGCCCCTTTGCGCCGCCCGGCGCCAAGTGAGGCAGCGTCTCCATGCACGGCAAGCAGCGCAGGGTCTGAGCGGTCTCCAAACGCCGCTGGCTGCCCACATCAAAGGTCGCAATCGAGTCGATCTCGTCGTCCCAGAACTCCACACGGTAAGGGTTGGCCGCCTGCGGCGGGAACACGTCCAGAATGCCGCCGCGCACCGAGAACTGCCCTATGCCCTCGACCTGCACGCAGCGCTCATAGCCTGCGCGGGTGAGCTGCTGCGTGAGCGTTTCGAGCGACACAGTTTGTCCGACGGCAAGCTCCACCACCGCGCTTTGCAGCGCGTCGGGCGGCAGCGTGCGCTGCACCGCTGCCTGCACGGATGCGACCGAAAAAGCTGCATCCGGCAGCGCATCCAGCACGGCAAGGCGCTTTTGCTCGTACCCGCGCGACACGCCTACGACATCCGCCATCACCAGCTCGCGCGCGGGCAGGGTCAGCACCTCGCGTTCCGCAAAGGCTTGCAGATCGAGCGTAAACCGCGCCGCGGCGCTGTCGTCATCCGTCAGCACGCATACCGGACGGCCGGTATCCAGTCCGAGCGCCGCCGCGAGGTGCGCCTTATGGATGGCGGACAGGCCGACCGCGAGCAGCGGCGTTTTGCCTTGCTGCACGGCTTGCTTTAACGATTTGTATTCATTTAGAAAAGTTATACTTTTAGTTATTTCAGTCATGCCGGGCTGCTCCCCTCCTTTGGAGACGCCAAAAGGGCAGATTTTGCAATCTGCCCTCATTGTATGCGTGTGTTCAGAACTTAATGCGCGTGTTCGTCATGCTCGTGGTGGCAAGCGGCGCAATCCATGTCGCAGCCGAGGATCTCGGTCGGGTCCTTGCCCATGCGCTTGTAATAGTCCGCAATTGCCGAGCGCAGCGCCTCTTCCGCGAGCACCGAGCAGTGCATCTTGACCGGCGGCAGGCCATCCAGCGCTTCTGCAACCGCCTTGTTGGTCAGCTTGAGCGCCTCTTCGAGCGTCTTGCCCTTGACCATCTCGGTCGCCATCGAGCTGGTCGCAATCGCCGCGCCGCAGCCGAAGGTCTTGAACTTGACATCCTCGATGATGCCGTCATCCGACACCTTGAGGTAAATCTTCATGATATCGCCGCACTTGGCGTTGCCAACTTCACCGACACCGTTTGCGTCCTCAATCTCGCCCACGTTGCGGGGATGGGTGAAGTGGTCGAGTACCTTTTCGCTGTATTGCATAGAAAAAATCTCCTTTTTCTGTTGAATCTATCTTAGTGATGCTCGTGCAGCTCGCTTGCTGCGGTCAGGTTGGGCTTGCCGTTCTCCCATACCGGGCTCATCGAACGCAGCGTGGAAACCACCTGTGCCACGGTCTCGATGATATAATCGACATCCTCTTCGGTGTTCTGCTCGCCGAGCGTCAGGCGCAGCGAGCCGTGCGCGATCTCATGCGGCAGGCCGATCGCCATGAGCACATGGGACGGGTCGAGCGAGCCGGTCGAGCAGGCCGAACCGGTCGAGCCGCAAACGCCCATGTTGTCCAGCATCAGGATCAGGCCCTCGCCCTCGATCGCCTCGAACACGAACGATGCCGTACCCGGCAGGCGGTTCACCGGATCGCCGGTGTAATGCGTATAGGGGATCTTGTCCATCACGCCCTTGACCAGCTTGTCCGTCAGGCGCCCCACATAGCCCATCTTCTCATCCAGACCCTCAACGGCTTCCTTCATCGCCGCCGCAAGGCCGATGCAGCCTGCGGTGTTCTCGGTGCCCGAGCACAGGCCGCGCTCCTGTCCGCCGCCGTAAACCAACGGCTCAAGCGCAATGCCCTTCTTGAGGTACAGCGCGCCAACGCCGCGCGGGCCGCGGAACTTGTGCGCGGACAGCGACAGCATGTCGATACCCATTTCCTGCACATCGATGTGCATATGGCCCACCGCCTGCACTGCGTCTGTGTGGAACTTCGCGCCGATCGAATGCGCCAGCGCCGCAATCTCCTTGAGCGGCTGGATGGTGCCGATCTCATTGTTCGCCGCCATCACGGAAACGAGTGCAGTATCTTCGCTCAGCTCCCGCTTGAGCTGCTCAAGGTCCACATGGCCTTCCTTATCGACATCCAGATAAGTGACGCGATAGCCCTCTTTTTCCAGTGCTTCGCAGGTGTACAGCACTGCATGATGCTCGATTTTCGAGGTAATCAGATGCTTGCGGCCCTTCGCCGTCGGGCCGTGCATAAAGCCGCGGATGGCAAGGTTGTCCGCCTGCGAACCGCCGCCGGTGAAGATGATTTCGCCCGGGGCATAGTCGTTGGCTTCGTTGACCGGCGCTGCCGCGTTCAGGCACTTGCCGACCGTCGTGCGCGCCTCGTTGAGCGCCATCTTGGCCTCGCGGCCGATGCGGTACAGCGAGGACGGGTTGCCGTAAAACTCGGTCAGCCACGGTTTCATTGCGTTGAATGCAGTTTCGGACAGCGGGGTCGTTGCCGCATTGTCCGCATAAACAAATCTTTTCATTTTATATCAAGCCTTTCTCTCCAAAAAGGGGATACTCCAATCACGGATACACCACTAAATCGATAGGTTCTCCGGGTACTACTAATATACACCTGAAACGCGCATTTTAGCAAGCGAAAAACTGACGAAACGCGCGCATGGAATCCCGTCATTTTGCATCATTTTGTGCATTTTGCGTAGTTTTAACCATGGCGGCGCGTATCAATCCGCTTTTTCAGGCGTTGTAACACGGCATCATACCGCGCCGACCGCGCCGTCGGGTTGCCCCGCAGCATGCTCTTGCGGATGCGGCCAAGGTTCGCCGCCTGCTCGTCAAAGCGGTTTTGCAATTCATCCAATCGCGCCAGAATCTGCTCTTTTGCGTCGGAAATCTGTTCGCGGGCGTCGTCCACCCGCTCAGAAATCTGCTCGCGCGCACCATCCATTTTCTCCGACCATTCGCCGCGCGCTTCATCCACACGATAGGACAGGCGGGTCAGCTGCACCAAAGCGGTCTCGGAAAGCTGCTGCCGCAGCTCCACGCCCTGCTCGCGCAGCTTGTCCAGCTCTTCGAGCATCCGGGCCAGATCGAGTGCCGTGCGCACGGATACCACAACGTCGCTTGCAAACGCGACCGAAAGCAGAATATCCACCACGATCAGCAGCCCGAACGGCAGCACGACCACAATGGTCTCCACCGGCGGGTGGATCACCCGCGCGAGAATCAGTCCAAGGAATCCCCAGCACAGCGAGGATTGCAGACAGATGCGCCCCTGAAACTGGAACCGATGGGTGGAGTAATCCCAGTATTTCACCTTGAACAGTTTTTCCATTAGCACACCGACGATATACTCGAATACGGTCGCCGCAAACATGCTGGCAAAAAACAATTCGATCGGTCGATTATATAACGGCAGCGAAACATGCAGCAGAATGGTCGCTCCGAAACCGTAGATCGGCAGCATCGGCCCGCGCAGAAAACCGCGGTTGACAAACCGCCGCTGCTGCACGGAGACGACGGTGGATTCAAAACACCAGCCCAGAAAGCAGTAGAGATAAAAAATCAGCAGCCACTGGGGGGCGGAATAGTCATAAATCAAAGGGTCAGTCCCTCTTTCCAAATGATACATATTCTTCCTTGATACCTGTTTTATTATTTTATCTAATTTTTTGACTTTTTGCAAGGGTACAGGTATAATAGAGTCAACTCATTCCAAATAAAGAAGGGCAGGATGACGCCGCTATGTTGAATTTTACCATCCACACAACAACCGAGATCGTCTTTGGCCGTGGCATCGAGGAGCAGATCGGCCCCAAGCTGAAGGAAATCGGCGCACACCGCGTGCTGATACATTTCGGAGGATCGAGCGCGCGCTCGTCCGGCCTGCTCGACCGCGTGGAGCAAAGCCTGTTCCATGCCGGCTTATCGTTTATTGAATTCGGCGGCGTCGAGCCCAATCCTAAAGTATCCATGGTGCGCAAGGGCATTGCGTTGTGCCAGCGTGAGGGGATCGACTTTATCCTCGCTGTTGGCGGCGGCTCGGTCATCGACTCGGCCAAGGGTATCGGCATGGGCGTCGCCACGGGCCGCGACCCGTGGGAATTTGCCGCGACCGGCACCGCGCCCGACAAGACCCTGCCCGTCGCCACCGTGCTGACGCTCGCGGCCTCGGGTTCGGAAAGCAGCAACTCGTGCGTGCTGTCCAATGAGGAAACCAAGGAAAAGCGCGGCATTACCAGCCAGACCAACCGACCGCGCATCAGCTTCCTCAATCCGGAAAACACGTTTTCGGTCTCCAAATTCCAGACCGGCTGCGGCATCGTCGATATCATGATGCACACGCTTGAGCGTTATCTCACGCCCGCAGGCGGCGAGAGCGACATCACCGACCGCCTTGCCGAAGGTCTGCTGATTGCAACGCGCGACGCGGGCCGCCGCGCCATTGCCAACCCCAACGACTATGAGGCACGCGCCACGCTCATGTGGGCAGGCAGCGTTTCGCACAATGATTACACGGGCTGCGGCCGTGGACGTTTGTTCCCGGCGCACAAGCTCGAGCATGCGCTGAGCGCTTTCCGTGACGAGATCGCACATGGCGCGGGTCTGTCCGTGCTGTTCCCGGCGTGGGCGATGTACGAAATGAAAAACGATATCCCTCGCTTTGCGCAGCTGGCAAACCGCGTGTTCGGCGTGGAAATGGACTTTGCCTGCCCTGAGCGCACCGCGCGCGAAGGCATCCTGACTCTGAAGCGCTTTTTTGAAGAGATCGGCATGCCGGTGCACCTGTCGCAGCTCGGCATCAAGCCCGCAGACTACGAAACACTTGCGGACAACACGATCCGCTCCGTGAATGGCCCGGTCAAAAGCTATTCGCCGCTTGATAAGGATGCCATCCTTGCTATTTACCGTTTGGCCGAATGACCCCCCCTGCCGCCTGCGGCGGGCACCTCCGGGTGTCTGTCGCAGGCAGGCCAACGGTTTTTACGAAATTTTCCGTTTTTTCTTTGAATTTTCTCTTGACAACTTTTCACTTTACGCGCTATAATGTTTAGGCTGACTGCAATAGATATTTGCAGGTCGATACCAGCTTTTTACATTCCTCAATAGCTCAGTTGGTAGAGCATGCGGCTGTTAACCGCAGGGTCGTTGGTTCGAGTCCAACTTGAGGAGCCATACAGGGGTATAGCTCAGCTGGTAGAGCATCGGTCTCCAAAACCGAGTGCCGTGGGTTCGATCCCTACTGCCCCTGCCACCTTGCTGCTGTAGCTCAGTAGGTAGAGTGCATCCTTGGTAAGGATGAGGTCACCGGTTCAAATCCGGTCAGCAGCTCCAAAAAAACGAACCGCCTGAAGCGGTTCGTTTTTTTATGCGTTCTGCAAATTTCCGCAAAGGAGCGTTTTCGTCTTGAAAATCCGAAACTCCCTGATCCTGCTGCTCACCGCCACCATCTGGGGCGTGGCGTTCGTGGCGCAGAGCGTCGGCATGGACTATGTCGGCCCGTTCACCTTCCTGTTCGCGCGCAGCGTCATCGGCGGTATCGTCCTTTTGCCCGTTGTCGTTGTGCTGCACAAAAACGGACCGAGCCACACGCACGAAAACGCCGAGGAAAAACGGCGCGCCCGCAAAACGCTGCTTCTGGGCGGTGCGTGCTGCGGCGCAGCGCTGTGCTTTGCAAGCATTTTTCAGCAGATCGGCCTGCTGTATACCACGGTCGGCAAATCCGGCTTCCTGACCGCTTGCTATATCCTGATCGTGCCGCTGTTCGGCCTGCTGTTCGGCCGCAAATGCAGTAAACTGGTCTGGTGTGGCGTAGCGCTCGCCATCGTGGGCCTGTATTTCCTGTGTCTGACCGATGGATTGAGCATCAACCTCGGCGACCTGCTCACCTTTATCTGCGCGATCCTGTTTTCGATACATATTATGGTGATCGACCATTTTTCCCCGCTGACCGACGGCGTAAAAATGTCCTGCATCCAGTTTTTCGTGTGCGCGATTGTCGCAGGCGCAGGCATGCTGCTGTTCGAGCACCCCAGTTTTTCGGCGCTCCTCGCCGCGTGGAAGCCCGTGCTGTACGCGGGCGCACTGTCCTCTGGCGCGGGATATACCTTGCAGATCATCGGTCAGCGCGGCATGAACCCAACGGTTGCCTCGCTCATTATGAGCCTGGAGTCCGTTATCTCCGTGCTGGCAGGCTGGGTGATTCTGCATCAAACGCTGTCCGGTCGGGAAATCCTGGGCTGCGTGTTGATGTTCGCCGCCATTATTCTGGCGCAGCTGCCGGATAAAACCAGTCAAAAAGCCGTCAATTGACGGCTTTTTCTTTTGTGCATTTTTTTCTGCGTTCCATATTGACAAACCACCCCTCTTGAAATAATATGAATATATGAACATA
>ERZ1090868.84-NODE-84-length-49704-cov-9.630909_pt1 | contig 49704 bp, 48 predicted proteins | sample MGYA00478475_ERZ1090868 | MGnify/ENA primary metagenome ERZ1090868 (study PRJEB33644, sample SAMEA5815747) | chicken gut metagenome | biome: Chicken; feature: Gastrointestinal Tract; material: Caecum | place: Ireland | collected 2019-01-01 | study: A study of the...
GTCAGCATCCCCAGGCTGGGCATACAGTCCAGCAGAATAAAGTCATACTCCCGCCGCACCGTATCCAGGTACTGTTTCAGGATCTTTTCCCGGTTCATGGCGTTCACCAGCGATACCTCCAGACCGGACAACATGATATTGGCAGGCATCAGGTCAACGCCTTCCGGGTGATGAAGAAGCCCTTCCCCCGGAGCAAACGGCTGCTCCATCATAATTTTCTCCATCGCATCGGACAGCGTGAAAGGCAGCTCATCCGGCCTGGGATATCCAAGGGCCACCGTAAGGCTTGCCTGGGGATCTGTGTCTACCAGCAGCACCTTTTTCCCTTCCTGGGCCAGCCCAATCCCCAGATTCTCACAGGTTGTCGTTTTACCCGTTCCGCCCTTCTGGTTCGAGACAGCCAGAACGACAGCTTTATTCGTCATTTTCCTCCTCCCTTCATATCCTCCCGTTTGCCATGTCATGGTTCACACGGGACGAGTAATAATTGCTGATAGTCAGCGGAGCATTATAAAGCGCAGTCAGCAGATACTGCTTCATGTTCCGCACCCTTGTGGTATTCTCCTTCAGGCAGGAGAGTACAAAGCGGATATGTTCGCCCGTCAGCTTCATAAACTGGCTCTTTACCACATCCACTGGCTTATCATCCCCGGCAATCCTTATCAGCTTCCTGGCCGTACAGCAGGTATCAACCAGAAGTCCAAGTATCTCTTCAAGGCTTTCTGTCTCATAGGGATATTCCTGAACCAGATACACATATCCAAGCTGCTCCCGAAAATACTCTTCATAACTTCTGCGAAGTTCTATTCCCTTGCTATCCCGTCCCTTCATCCTGAAAGAAGAGAAAAGATCAGTATCATTACTGTCAGTCTCTTTTAAATCAGTATTATTTCCGTGTCGTTCTGACACTTCCTGAAATGGTCTTTCGACACTTCCAGAAGTGTCCTTTTGACATTTCTGGGAATAGCTATCCACATAGTTATCCACAGACTTATCCACATAAACGCCAGTAAAGTTTTTGACATAGATTAAGTTGGGCTTTCCAAGTCCCTGGCGCTTTCTCTCAATCAGCCCGGCTTTCTGTTCTAACTCCGCCAGAAGGGAAACAGCCTTCTTGTTCCCGCAGGAGAGGGCGCTCATGATTTCCTCTACGGTGAAGATGATATATACCCTTCCCGCCTGATCCAGCCAGCCGTTAGCCGCAGACAGGTTCATCCGGTCAAGCAGGATTCCATACAGTGTTTTAGCGTCTGTGGATATATTCCCGAAACGTCCGTCTGTGAAAAGCACTTTAGGAATCCGGTAGAAGGCAAACTGCTCCGCCTGTGGGCCGTAAAAATAATCAAAAGCCACTTACCGCCACCGCCTTTCCACATCCATGAGGACAGCGGTCATCTCTTTTCCTTCCAGTCCTTCAGGATTTTCTTCATACACAGGCTCACGCATTTCGGCTCCTGCCTGTAAGGGCAGCCGTTGCATTCGCTGTGCAATTTCTTTTCCGGCCGTACTCTGTAGTAGCAGTTTTCCTCACCGCCCAGATCACAGCCCTTTTTCTTTCCTGACCAGAAGTAACAGTACCTGCAGTCCTTCGGTCTGTCCTCCGCATATTTCACTTCCGACATTCTGGCTCACCTCCTTCACCCGTTTCCGGGCATGAAAAAAGCGCCTGTCCGGCGATTCTTATGAATCGTCAAACAGACGCTATGTAATCCACTATGAAGTTGTGATCAGGCTCCTTCCTGCCCGAAGAAGCCCTGAAAACCTTTTAAACAGGCGCTTTTTGCCTTCCCTGAAATTCTATTCCTATTATGACACCATCATCTTTATGTACCGTAGACTTGCTGATACCGAATTTTTTCGCGGTCTGCCGGACCGTTGCTTTTGCCTCAATCATGTAGCTGGCGACTTCTATGGCCCTTTCTTCTATATAATCTTTCAAGGAACCCCCCGAAACTGTTGCTTTTTACAGTGTATGCAAAAGGATGACAAACCATGCAGACTGCAGGCAACCGTTCAGATGACTGAATGGTTGCCCGCAGGCTCTGCGCTTTCATACGGTGTGTACAGTGAATGCGCAGACCTGGCTGAACTGTAACAGGAGCAAAGACTTTGAAACGGAAAACAATACTCAAACGCAGCCGGGGATGGTATAATTTATTTTAAGCAGTTGCTTCAACACACGAAAAAAGTATAACCCGGTCTGTGCAGTAAAGTAACTACGCAGATCTGACTGAATGATCACAGAGAAATTTGCGAAAGACACAGGAGGTGCAGGATTGCTTCGACAAATCAGATATTTTCAGGCTGTTGTGAGAAACAACAGTTTTTCAGAGGCGGCAGAAGAATGTCATATTTCCCAGTCTGCTATTTCACAGCAGATCAGGGCGCTGGAGAACGAACTTGGTTTTCAGCTTCTGGAGCGAAAAAACCGGAAATTTGTTCTGACTCCGGCGGGGGAGCATTTTTACAAAAAAAGTCTGATCCTGATCGCCGACTATGAACAGATGTGCAGGGAGTCTGCGAAAATCGCCAGGGGAGAGGACGGAACTCTGAAAATCGGTTATCTGCGCAGCTACAGCAGCAGAGAGATCCGGCTTGCGCTGGAGGAATTTGCGGAAAAATATCCCAGAGTCTCTGTTCAGCTTTTCTACGGAAATCATGAGGAACTGTTCCATCTGCTGAGAACGGAGGCAGTGGATCTGGTGCTGAATGACCAGCGCAGAGCGTTTTCGGAAGAGTATGTCAACCTGGTGCTGACGACCGGAAAGATGTATATTGAACTTTCCGGCAGAAATGCTATGGCAGCGCTCCCTTCCGTCACACCGGAGGAGCTGAAAAATATTCCGTGTATTCTGGTTGCTTCCAGAGAGCAAAGAAAAATTGAGAAAGAATATTACCAGACGGTCATCGGATTTCATGGGGAATTTCTGTATGCGGAAAATCTGGAGGAAGCCCGTCTGCTTGTGATCAGCGGGCAGGGATTTATGCCCGTGGAGGGAGGAAGCCAGACGGTAAATTTCGGAACTTCCATCTGTCGGATTCCCCTCTGCCGCGGAAAGAACCAGATTACCCGGAAGTACTGTCTGTTCTGGAAAAAGGATAATTCCGGATATTACATTGAGGAATTTGCGGATATTCTGAAGAGCAAGTTTATGTAGCGGATCCCGGCAAGAACTGTAACGAAATCAACAAACGACCGTTTCTGTGAAAAAATATCCCCGCCCCCGGCTTGTGGGGCCTGGCGGAATCCGTTATGATAAGAAAGAATTTATCTCAGACATAAAGGAGGCTCGGATCAGAATGTCAGAACAGCTGCTGAAAAAGATAGGAACCTACTGGACCGGGCGGGCAGCCGGCTATTCGAAAGTCAATCAGGAAGAGCTGGCCGGCACGCAGCGTCGGGACTGGCTGGAACATATTGAAATACAGATACAGAAAATATGGAAAGACAGAGAAAAACAAAGCATACATATTCTGGATGTGGGAACCGGCCCGGGATTTTTTGCGATTATACTGGCGGAAGCCGGATATCAGGTGACTGCGGTGGACTACACGCCTGCGATGCTGGAGCAGGCAAGAAAAAATGCCGGAGCTCTGGCGGAACGGATTGACTTCCGGCAGATGGACGGCCAGCGTCTGGAATTTCCCGATGAAAGTTTTGATGTGGTGATTTCCCGGAACCTGACCTGGGTGCTGGAATACCCGGAACAGGCCTATGCGTCCTGGAAACGTGTCCTGAAAAAACCGGGATTGCTGATAAATTTTGACGCCAACTGGTATCACTATATGTATGATGAACAGAAAGAGGAGGCGTATCAGAGAGACCGTGAGGCGGTGAAGGCCCGCGGAATGGAAGACTATAATACCGCTCCGGATATTGACGAGGAAGCGATGGAGGAAATTGTCCGTGCGGTTCCGCTGGGAAGAGTGGAACGTCCCGGGTGGGATCTGAAGGCGCTGGAGCGGTTGGACATGAAGAAGATTCAGGCGGATACGGAGGTATGGAAAAAAGTCTGGACGCCTGTGGAGCAGGTAAATTTCGCGTCGACTCCGATGTTTATGGTGACGGCGCAGAGAATCTGAGAGGTGAAGTGTGATGGAAGCAATGGTACAGAGAGATTTGTGGAAGGAAACGCCGGCGGTAAAAGGACGTATTGCCCGTTACTGGGACAGCCGTTCCGACAGTTTTAAGGAGCAGAGGGACGCGGAGCTCCACAGCGGACAGCACCAGCTGTGGGAGCAGGAACTTCTGTCTCACCTTCCGCAGAATAAAACCCTGAGAATTCTGGACGTAGGCTGCGGCTGCGGATTTTTTGCGCTGATGCTGGCGGAGCACGGACATCAGGTGACAGGAATTGACCTGACGGCAAGTATGATTCAGAAAGGCCGTGAGCTGGCTGCCAAGTACGGCGCGGCCGTGGATCTGCGCGCGATGGATGCGGAACATCCGGCGTTTGGAGACGGAACCTTTGACGCGGTTGTGACAAGAAATCTGACCTGGACGCTGCCGCACCCGCAGGAAGCCTATGAGGAATGGATCCGTGTGCTGAAGCCCGGCGGAATTCTGCTGAACTATGATGCCGAGCACGCCAAATATCACAGACGCAATGGTCTGGAAGGCGAGGAGGCGCACAGGATGCTGTCCGGAGCGCAGATGGACGAGTGTATGAAGATCTATGGGATGCTTCCGATCAGCGGATGGAGGCGTCCGGACTGGGATCTCTGCGTTCTTCGGCAGATGGGCTGCAGCGAGGTGACGGCGGATGAGAAGATCGGGGACAAGCTGTATCCACGGGAGAGCGAGTTTTCTGTTCCTTATCCGATGTTCCGGATCAAGGCGGTAAAAGCGTAAGAGAAGACCTGAAATTACAGGTCAGCCAGGTCTGTGCATTCACTGCACAGACCGTGTGAAAGTATAGCGCCGCGGGCATCCGACCCATCGCGAAACGATTTTCAATGGCCGGATGCCGTAACCGTTCAGCTGGCTGAACGGTTACGACCCGAAAGAAAATACGGGAAGGATGAACAGATATGAAAAAATATGTGGTCAGGCGGCTGTTGCTGCTGATTCCGATTCTGTTTGGCATTACATTTTTATCCTTTGCGATGATGAGGATTGCGGGGAGCGATGTGGTGCTTCAGAGAGCGGAGGCCTCCGGCGTGACGCTGACGCCGGAGGTGATTGCGGCTCAGAGGACAGAACTTGGGCTGGACCAGCCGTTTCTGGTGCAGTATTTCCGGTGGCTGGGAGGCTTTCTGACCGGTGATCTGGGGACCAGTTATGTCTCGGGGAATGATGTGTTTGAAACCTTTCTCTCAAAACTTCCGGCGACGCTCCTGCTGACCGGAACTTCTGTTCTGCTGACCGTGGTGATTTCCGTTCCGCTGGGAATCCTCTCTGCGGTGAAACAGAATCGTCTGACGGATGATCTGATTCGTTTCTGCAGTTTTATCGGCAACAGTCTGCCGAATTTTTTTGTGGCTCTGGTGCTGATGTACGTGTTCTCCATCCGTTTTCCTGTCTTTCCGGTGATCTCCAGCGGAGTGAGCCTCCAGAGCGCGGCGCTTCCCACGCTGACTCTGGCGATCGCCATGTCCGCCAAATACCTCCGCCAGGTGCGGGCGGCTGTTCTGGACGAGCTGAACAAGGAGTATGTCACTGGAGCGAGGGCCAGAGGCGTCCGGTTTTCCGTGACGCTCTGGAAGAGTGTCCTCCGCGCCTGCCTGGTTACGATTCTCACGCTGCTGGCCTTATCGGTGGGGAGTCTTCTCGGCGGGACGGCGATTGTGGAATCCATCTTTATGTGGGACGGCGTGGGCAAACTGGCGGTGGATGCCATAAATATGAGAGATTATCCGATGATCCAGGCGTATGTGGTCTGGATGGCGCTGATCTACGTTATTGTAAATCTGATCACGGATCTTTCCTATCGGATGCTGGATCCGAGGATCCGGCTGGGAGGTGACGCCCGATGAAGAGATATCAGGAGGCTGCTGCGGGCAGGAGGAAAGGAAAGAAGAATACTGCGAAACTCCGGCTGGCTGTTTTTGGGGCGCTGGTTCTGGCGCTGCTTTCTGTAAGTATATTTGCGGAATGGATCTGTCCCTATGATCCCAATGCCCAGGATCTGTCCAATGCGCTGCAGGCGCCGTCCTCGGCGCATCCGTTTGGGACGGACAGGTATGGAAGGGATATGCTGTCCCGGGTGATCGTCGGTTCGAGGACCAGTATTTCCTCGACGCTGATCCTTGTGGCAGTCATCGCCGTAGGAGGAACGGTAATCGGCGTCGTGTGCGGGTATTTCGGAGGGATTCTGGATACAGTGATCATGAGAATCTCGGATATCTGTCTGGCGTTTCCGGGACTGGTGTTTGCAATGGCGATTGCGGCCGTTCTGAACGGGGGCGTCCGAAATGCAGTGATCGCTCTGGCGGTGGTCAGCTGGCCGAAATATTCCAGGATTGCCCGGAGCCAGACGCTTGCAGTGAAGAACACCGATTATATTTCTGCGGCGCGGCTTGCCGGAAGCTCGCCGGCCGGGGTGATCCTGCGGCATATTCTGCCGAATATCGGCGGGCAGATTCTCGTGACGGCAATGCTGGATATCGGAACCATGATGATGGAGATTGCCGCTCTGTCTTTTCTCGGCCTTGGCGCACAGCCGCCGACGGCAGAGTGGGGCAGTATGATGAGCGGAGGAAGAAGCATGCTTCAGACGTATCCCTGGGTGGTCCTTTCTCCCGGAATTGCAATTTTTATTTCCGTTGTACTGTTTAATCTTCTGGGAGATACGATCCGTGACTGTCTGGATCCCCGGAATGGCAACAGATCAGCCGGCTGAACGGTTACGCGGTAAACGAGAGGAGGAAAATATGAACAGAAAAATAATCGGTATCTTTCTGGCGCTGGGGCTTCTGGTGACTTCGCTGTCCGGATGCGGCGGGGGAGGACAGAGCGCTTCTTCCGGCGCGGCGGGCCAGGGCAGCCAGAGCGCCGGGCAGAGCGGAGACGGCGAAGAGGGGAATGGGAAGGAACCCGGAACTTCCGGGGAGACAAAGCATCTGGTATGGGGCGACACAACGTTCAACGCGGAAAACGGGGAGCCGGATATCAATCCGCACAGGGACAACAGCGGATGGGCCTGTATCCGCTACGGGGTCGGAGAGACATTGTTCCGTTTTTCTGATTCCATGGAGATTGAGCCCTGGCTGGCCCAGAGCTATGAAAATGTGGATGCGCAGACCTGGACGATCACGCTGCGGGACGATGTGTATTTCACCAGCGGCAGGCATATGGACGCCGCTGCGGTAAAGGAATGCCTGGAGAACCTGACGGCGGAACATGAGCGTGCTGCCGGTGATCTCCGGATTGCGGAGATTACGGCGGACGGGCAGACGCTGACGATCCGCACATCAGAGCCGGTGCCGGCGTTGATCAATTTTCTGGCAGATCCCTACGGCTGCATCATCGATATGCAGGCAGGCGTCACGGAGGAAGGAATCGTCAGCGGAACCGGGCCTTACCAGGCGGTCTCCCTGGAGACGGACACAGGCATGGAACTGGTGAAAAATGAAAATTACTGGAACGGGGAGCCGAAGATCGATCAGATTACGGTGCGCACGATCACGGACGGGGATACGCTGACGATGGCGCTGCAGTCCGGGGAGATCGACGCGGCGTACGGAATGCCCTATGCCAGCTATCCTCTGTTTGAGAATGACAATTATACGTTCACCAGCTGTGCGACCAGCCGTGTGTTTTTCGGAGCCATGAATTTTGAAAGCGAGATCACCAGAGATCCGGCGGTGCGGAAAGCGATCGCTATGGGAATCGACAAGGAGAGTTTTGTGGAGACCCTGCTGGACGGTAACGGATATGCCGCTGTCGGCGTGTATCCGGACAGCTTTGCCTTTGGCGGAGATGCGGTGACGACGGAAACCTACGATCCGGAAGGGGCGGCGAAGGTTCTGGAGGACGCCGGATGGGTGGACAGCGATGGAGACGGCGTCCGGGAGAAGGACGGGCAGACGCTGATCCTGCGCTGGCTGACTTATCCCAGCCGCCAGGAGCAGCCGCTGCTGGCTGAGGCGGCGCAGGCGACCCTGGGGGCGATCGGATTCGACGTGCAGATCAATAATACGGCGGATCACAACCGTATCCGCACGGACACCGGCGCCTGGGATATTTACGTCAGCGCGATGGTGACAGCGCCTACCGGAGATCCGGAGTATTTCTTTGCCTATCACTGTCTGGACAGCTCCAGCAATAACGACGGACACTACCACAGCGACCGGCTGGAGGCTCTGGCGGCGGAGATGGCGAAGACCTTTGACACAGAGAGGCGTGAGGCGCTGGCAGTGGAAATGCAGCAGGTGATTCTGGACGACAATGCCTATGTTTTCTGTTCCCATCTTCGTATGAGCATGATTTCAAAGGCTTCCGTCACGGGTCTGACTGCCCATCCCTGCGACTATTATGAGATCACTGCGGATCTGGATCTTCAGATGTAAGTACTTGTAACTGTTCGTAACAGTTGAGCCAGGTCTGTGCATTTATTCCCGCGAGCAACGAGCCAGGCGGACATGCCTGCATGTCCATCTGGCGGTGCTGTGTGCCGGTGGCACACGGTCAGCACCGACCGAAACGAAGTGCAGACCTGCCGCGGGGTTTTTGACTGCACAGACCGTATGAAAACGCAGAGCCTGTGGGCAAAGCGACGGAGGAAATGAATGGAAGGACTTTTGGATTATCGCTCGGTGGAGATTTCCTATCACGGAGAATCTGTGGTGCGGGACATCAGTTTTTCACTGAAACCCGGAGAGATTCTCGGGATTGCAGGGGAATCGGGAAGCGGAAAGAGTACGATTGTCAGGGCTGCCATGGGAATTCTGGGGCAGGGGGGAAGAGTGACCCGCGGAGATATCCGTTTTGAGGGAAGGTCGCTGCCGGAGCTTCCGGAAAGAGAGATGAGAAAGCTCCGCGGCGCCCGCATCGGCATGGTCTTTCAGGACGCCGGAGCATCTCTCTGCCCGATCCGGCGTATCAGAGATCAGATCCATGAAAGCATGGCGGCCCACCGGAAAGTATCCCGAAGGGAGGCGGAGGAGCGCGCTCTGGAGCTTTTTGACCGGCTGGGATTTCATGACGGCCGGAGAATTCTGGACAGTTATCCGTTTGAGCTGTCCGGAGGCATGAACCAGCGCGTCGGAATCGCCATCGCAATGCTGATGAATCCGTCGGTTCTTCTGGCGGACGAGCCCACCAGCGCTCTGGATGTCTGCGTGCAGAAACAGACCGTGGAGGAGCTGCTGATGCTGCGGGAGCTCTGCGGGACGGCGATGATACTGGTGACCCACAACATCGGAGTGATCCGGGCGATGGCGGATACCATTCTGGTGCTGCGGTATGGGGAGATTGTGGAGTATGGGGCTGCCGCACAGGTGCTGAAGGATCCCGGCGCCGCCTATACGAAAGAGCTTCTGGCCGCAGTGCCGCGGCTGAAGCGCGCCTGAACGATATGCGCACCTGAACGGTAACTTACGAATGCTCTGCAGTCTGCAGGGCGGCATGGCCGGGGATCTGATGCAAGTCTGGAGGAATGAAATGGAACCGCTGCTGGAAGTGAAACATCTTACAAAGACATTTAAACAAAACGGCCGGGAGGAAGCCGCGGCAGTCGACAACCTGAGTTTCTGCCTGTACCCCGGCGAGACGCTGGGAATCGTGGGAGAGTCCGGATCCGGAAAGAGCACCGCGGCGAAAGCCATCGCCCGTCTGATTGATGTGACGGACGGAGAAATTTTTCTGCAGGGGGAAAATATCACACACCTGAGAGGAAGAGCGCTGCGCAGGATTTACCGGAAGTACCAGATGGTTTTCCAGTCTCCGGCGGGTTCCTTCGACCCGCGGAGGACGCTTGGAGACGGAATCGGAGAAAGTCTGAAAAATGCCGGCCTGTCGGGAAAAGAGAGAAAAAGGAGGGTGGAGGAACTCCTTTTCCAGTGCGGGATATCGCCGGAGTACGCCCGGCGATATCCCCATGAAGTCAGTGGCGGTCAGTGCCAGAGGGCGGCGATTGCCAGAGCGCTGGCGATTGAACCGGAACTGCTGATCTGCGACGAGGCGACCAGTTCTCTGGATGTGACCGTCCAGAAGCAGGTGATGGAACTTCTGATGCGCCTGGGAGAGGAAAAAGGCATGGCATTTCTGTTTATCTGCCATGACCTGGCTCTGGTGCAGAAGTTCTGCAGCAGGATACTCGTCATGCAGGCAGGAAGGCTGGTGGAATCCGGTAAGACAGAAGATGTGATCCTGCACCCGAAGGAAGAGTATACAAAGCGTCTGATCGACGCGGTTCTGTGACTGCAAAAAAGCAGCCGTTCTCCGGACGGAACGGCTGCAGGCAGAACTCCCGGCTCCTTATTAAGGAAAAGAGCCGGGAGTTCTGAATTTTATCTCCGACGGTGTTCACCGCCATTATATGTAAACTAAAGCTTCCGTCTGTGTTCCTCAGATCTCTGACCACCACGGAACAAGCCCTTCTGTCAAGCCCCGCAGCCATCTGCACAGAAAAATCAAAAAACCTTATAGTTTTATTATGCCAGAAATGCTGCAGAGAATCAATGAAAAAACTGTAAAGTTTTCGGAAAGAAAAATAAAAAGTTTTCTTACAGTTCATACGGTCTGTGCATTCGCTGCACAGACCGTATAAACGCATGGCGCCTGAGAATGTTAGTCTTGACTTTTGGAGAAGGGTTGATAAAATAGGAAGAAACACCAACGGAAAGAGATCAGAACGATGACAGAATTTCTAGTAAAGCAATTTGTAAAAAACTATCAGAATACAGAAGACACGCAGGTCCGTACCAGTTACGGAATCCTGTCAAGCTGTGTGGGGATTGTCTGCAATGTCCTGCTGTTTGCCGCAAAGCTGGCGATCGGAATGCTGATGAATTCTCTGGCGATTATGGCGGACGCCTTCAACAATCTCTCTGATGCGGCGTCATCGATCATTAGCTTTGTGGGAGTGAAGATGGCCGGAAAGCCTGCGGACAAAGAACATCCTTTCGGACATGGCAGAATCGAGTATATTGCGGCGCTGATTGTGGCATTTCTTGTCATTGAGGTAGGTATTACCTGTCTGCAGAGTTCTTTTGAAAAGCTGTTCCATCCGGAGGCTATTGCGTTTGACTGGATTTCCTTCGGAATCCTTCTGCTGTCGGTGGGAGTGAAGCTGTGGATGTCTTTGTTTAACCGGAAGCTTGGAAAGAGGATTGATTCGAAGGTGATGCTTGCGACGGCGGCTGACTCTGCTGGGGACGTGATTGTGACCAGCGCAACACTTGCTTCTATATTAATATGTTATTTTACATCGGTGAATATCGATGCGTTTACCGGTCTGGCGGTGTCGGTTCTGGTCATCTGGTCGGGAATCTCCATTGCGAGAGACACGCTGGAGCCGCTGATCGGCCAGCGGCCGGATCCGGAGCTGTACCGTCAGATCCAGGAGATGGTGGAATCCTATGACGGAATTGTCGGAACCCACGACCTGATCATCCACAATTACGGGCCGAACCGCAGTATGGCTTCGATCCATGCGGAGGTGCCCAGAGAGACGGACATAGAAGTGTCCCATGAAATCATCGATCGGGTGGAGCGGGAAGTGGCAAGAAAGCTCAATATTTTTCTCGTGATTCATATGGACCCGGTGGAGATACACGATGAAAAGGTTCTTGCTGTGAAGGCGAAGCTGAACGGCGTCATCCGGGCGCTTGATCCGGATCTGTCCTTCCATGATTTCCGCGTGGTCAACGGTCAGGAACAGATCAATCTTATTTTTGATCTGGTCATTCCGTTCTCCTACAGCCAGGATGAGGCAGACAAGGTCGTTCATCAGGTAAAATCTCTGATGAAAGAGGTGGATGGACGGTACCAGTGTGTGATAACAGTAGACAAAAATTATCTGGAAGGATAAAATGAAAGAAGAAACGAAAAAGGAGGAAACACGAATGTTAGACAGAAACGTAATGCTCTGCAACTGTAAACAGGTGTCCTACGCGGATGTGGAGGACGCGCTGCATCAGATGGATAAATTTTCCGACGTTGTGGAAAGCTTTGACGAGGTACAGAAGATCACCCACTGTTCCACGGGATGCGGCGGATGTCATGATAAAATCATGGAAGCGATTTCCGAGATCATGATGGCATAACAGAAAGAACGAAGAGACAGATACGCAGCCGGCAGACGAAACGACGTCTGCCGGCTGTCTGGCACTCAGGGGATTTTCCGACGCCCGGGAAGCATATCAGTTTCGGGAAAGTGTTTGGTTTTCTGTGTTCTGCCGGAAGACGCGCCGCAGCATCAGAAATCCCACGGCGGCGAGCACCACTTCTGCCAGAACCTGTGCATAGGGCAGGCCATATAACGGGAAAAGCCAGTTCCGCAGAAACAGAAGAGGGATTTCAAGGATTATTTTCCGGGTAATGGCCAGGATCAGTGAGGTGTGTCCCATTCCCACAGACTGGAAAACGAAGACAAAGGTGAAATCAATTGCAAGGAACGGAATCGCAAGGCAGGCTCCTCTCAGAAATATGGAACCGTACGCCACCACTTCGCTGTTGTCCAGGAAGATCCGTACCAGCGGAGCGGAGAATACCCAGTAGGCGACTGTCATTGCAACCATAACCAGACGGGTACAATCTTGATTTTGTATGAACTGTATAAGTTATGCTAATATGAAAATATCTCAAACACCTTCGGAAATCATGGGAAGGTTCTGGCAGGATGTGCCGGAGCGTATATGGGCGAGAATAAAGACATGGGGTAAGTATGAAAGAAAAAGGTTGCACAGATCATATACAAAAAAGGAACTCTTTCGTAAAAGAGTTCCTTCAGCTGGGCTACAAGGATTCGAACCTTGAAATGACGGAGTCAGAGTCCGTTGCCTTACCCTTTGGCGATAGCCCAATGTCTCACAACAAAATGTATTTTACCAGATGATCGAAAAAAAAGCAAGCCCTTTTTTAAAAAAATTTCAAATTTCATAGAAGTTCATTTTCCCTGAACAGTTACGCTATCCGTCCGGGGAAAACGCTGAATCTCCCGGAGTGATTTTTAAAAGAAACTGTAGGTATCTTGAAGGTTTCGTGCTATAATGATTTGTAAAAACACGCCGGATCGTCTGCGTCCGCCTGACGGGCAGAGTTTCCGGCGAAAGAGGAGAAGGACGATTGAAGTATTATTTTGACAGCCGGATCCGTTACAGTGAATTGGACGAAAATCTTTGCCTGCCGCTGCACGGACTGATCAATTATTTTCAGGACTGCAGCACGTTTCAGTCAGAGGAACTGGGGATCGGCGTGGAGTATCTGAAAGAAAAGGGCAGGCTCTGGGTGCTTACTTCCTGGCAGATCAGGATTTTCCGGTACCCGTCGCTGGGAGAAGAGGTCCGCACGGGAACCTGGGCCTGCGGCTTTCATGGATTTGTCGGAATGAGAAATTTTGTGATGGAGACCGCCGAAGGGGAGATGCTGGCCTGTGCTTATTCCGAATGGGCCTATATGGATCCTGTGGCCGGGCGCCCTGTCCGTGCGGACGCAGGGGAAATCCAACGGTACGGCATGGAAGAGCCGCTGGAAATGGAGTACGCAGGCAGAAAAATCTCTGTGCCCGGAGAGCAGAGGTTTCTGGATCCTGTGACGGTGCATGCCCACCATCTGGACAGCAACCATCATGTGAACAACGGGCAGTATGTGGCGATTGCCGCGGAGTATCTGCCAGAAGGTTTTCAGGTCCGTCAGCTGCGTGCGGAATATAAACGCCAGGCGCGTCTTGGCGACATACTGACACCGGGGATTTCGGAAAGCAGCGGAGCTTATGTGGTGACGCTGAATGACCAGGCGGGACGGCCGTATGTTATTTTGGAATTTTCGTGACGGTTTGCCGGGCGGAATCGCTGCGGATCTTACCGTGAACGTATGAGAAAGGAAGAAAACAAAGGAGATTTGTCATGAGAACACAAGCACAGAACCTTACGTTGCTGACGGACCTGTATGAACTGACAATGATGCAGGGATATTTTAAAAACCCGACGGACCAGGTCGTTGTATTTGACGCGTTTTACCGCAAGAACCCAAGCGGGGGAGCCTACGCGGTGGCCGCAGGCCTGGAGCAGGTGATAGAGTATATCAGGGATCTTCACTTCGCGCCGGACGACGTGGATTATCTTCGGTCGCTGGGAATTTTTGACGAGGATTTTCTGGAATATCTGAGAGGCTTTCATTTTACCGGGGATATCTATGCGATTCCGGAGGGAACCGTGGTGTTCCCGAGAGAGCCGCTCCTGAAGGTGGTTGCGCCGATGATGGAAGCGCAGCTGGTGGAGACGGCGATTCTGAATATCATTAATCATCAGAGTCTGATTGCGACGAAAGCGTCCCGCGTTGTCTATGCAGCGAAGGGGGACGGGATCATGGAGTTCGGACTGCGCCGCGCCCAGGGGCCGGATGCGGGAATTTACGGCGCCCGCGCGGCGATGATCGGCGGATGTATCGGCACTTCCAATGTTCTGACGGGAAAGATGTTCGACGTTCCGGTGAAGGGAACCCATGCTCACAGCTGGATTATGAGCTTTCCGGATGAGTATACAGCGTTTAAAACTTACGCAAATCTGTATCCGGACGCCTGTATTCTTCTGGTGGATACCTACGATGTTCTGGAATCCGGAGTTCCCAATGCAATCCGCGTGTTCCGTGAGATGAAGGCTGAGGGACGGAGCATGAAGGGTTATGGGATCCGTATTGACAGCGGCGACCTGGCGTATCTGTCCAAGAAGGCTTATGAAATGCTGGAGCAGGCGGGATTTGGCGATGCGATTATCTCTGCATCCAGCGATCTGGACGAGTATCTGATCGACAGTCTGAAAACCCAGGGGGCAAAGATCAATTCCTGGGGCGTGGGAACTAATCTGATTACGTCCAGCGACTGTCCGGCGTTCGGAGGCGTTTATAAACTGGCGGCTGTCAAAGAGAAAGAAAATGAGGATTTTATTCCGAAGATCAAGCTGTCGGAGAATTCAGAGAAGGTAACCAATCCGGGCAATAAGACGATTTTCCGGATTTATGACAAGGAATCCGGAAAGATCCGTGCGGATCTGATCTGCCTGGCGGACGAGACCTTCGATGAAAGTAAGGATATGATTATCTTCGATCCCATCGAGACATGGAAGAAAACAAAAATCAAGGGAGGAACCTATACGCTGCGGGAACTTCTGGTTCCGGTCTTTAAGAAAGGAATGTGCGTATACAACTCTCCGTCTGTGATGGAGATCCGTGACATCTGCACAAAGGAAAAGGCGACGCTGTGGGAGGAATCCCTGCGTCTTGTGAATCCTCATGAGGTTTATGTGGATCTGTCCGACAAGCTGTATAAGATCAAGTCGGAGCTGCTGGAAGAGATGAGCATGAAAGCTCTGGAACAGATCTGACAGTACTTCGAAAGACAGTTGAAATGAGGAGAACTATGTTAAATTTAGGAAGAAAACAGAAACTGACAGTAGTGAAAAAAGTAGAATTCGGCGTTTATCTTAGCGAGAGCAGGGAAGCGGCGGAGAAAGAACGGGTACTGCTTCCGGCAAAGCAGGTTCCGCAGGGAACCGATGAGGGAGACGTTCTGGAGGTGTTTCTTTACCGGGACTCCCGCGACCGTATGATCGCGACGACCCGGGAGCCGAAGCTGACTCTGGGAGGTCTGGCAGTGCTGCAGGTGGTACAGACCGGAAAAATCGGGGCGTTTCTGGACTGGGGGCTGGAAAAAGATCTGCTGCTTCCGTTCCGGGAACAGACGGTAAAAGTCCATACGGGCGATCAGGTGCTGGTGTCCCTGTATCTTGACAAGAGCAGCCGCCTGTGCGCGACCATGAAAGTCTATCCTTTCCTGAAGACAAATTCTCCGTATGCCATCGGGGATACGGTGGATGGACTGGTCTATGAGATCAGCGGGAATTTCGGAGTGTTTGTCGCTGTGGACAACCAGTATTCCGGCCTGATTCCGAAACGGGAGGCCCAGGCCGGCTACCGGGTGGGACAGAATCTGAAGCTTCGGGTTACAGAGGTGAAGGAGGACGGAAAACTGACGCTTTCCGCGCGCGGAAAAGCCTACGAACAGATCCGGGAGGATTCCGAAAATGTTCTTCAGGTGATCCGGGAATTTGCGGGCGTGCTTCCGTTCGATGACAAAGCTTCCCCGGAGGTGATCCAGAGAGAATTCGGCCTGAGCAAGGCCGCTTTCAAACGTGCCGTGGGCCGTCTGCTGAAAGAAAAGCAGGTGGAGCTGCGCGACGGGAAGATCTGGATGATCTAAAGTATTTTTTCGGGAAAACAGCCCGGCGAAACAGATGGAAAGGAGTCTCTCATGAGTTTTGCACATCTTCATGTCCACACGGAATACAGCCTTCTGGACGGATCCAACAAGATCAAAGAATATGTGGCCCGGGTCAAGGAGCTCGGGATGAACAGCGCTGCGATTACAGACCATGGCGTAATGTTTGGCTGCATTGATTTTTATAAAGCCGCGAAAGAAGCGGGAATCAAGCCGATTATGGGCTGCGAGGTCTATGTGGCTCCGGGATCCCGCTTTGACCGGGAGACGGTAAAGGGAGAAGACCGTTATTACCATCTGGTTCTCCTGGCCGAAAACGATCTCGGCTATTCAAATCTGACAAAAATTGTCTCCAAAGGTTACGTGGACGGGTTTTACTATAAGCCGCGTGTTGATCTGGAAATTCTGGAACAGTACCACGAAGGGGTGATCGCGCTGAGCGCCTGCCTGGCGGGAGAGGTTCCCCGGTATCTGGTACGCAATCTGTATGAGGAAGGAAAACAGGCGGCCCTGCGCTACCAGGAAATCTTCGGAAAGGGAAACTTCTTTCTGGAGCTGCAGGATCACGGAATTCCCGAACAGCGTCTGGTTAATCAGCAGCTGATGCGGATGAGCCAGGAGACGGGCATTGAGCTGGTGGCGACAAACGACGTCCATTATACCTATGAATCCGACGCGGAATCTCATGACATTCTTCTCTGTATCCAGACCGGAAAAAAGGTGGAGGACGAAGACCGAATGCGCTACGAGGGCGGCCAGTACTACGTCAAATCTGAGGAAGAGATGCGCCAGCTGTTCCCTTATGCGCTGCAGGCGCTGGAGAATACCCAGAAGATTGCCGACCGCTGCGAGGTCAATATCGAGTTTGGCGTGACGAAGCTGCCCCGGTTTGACGTGCCGGAAGGCTACACGGCCTGGGAGTATCTGAATAAGCTCTGTTTTGAGGGGCTGGAGGAGCGGTATCATCCGGTGACTCCTGAGCTGAAGGAACGCCTGGAATATGAGCTGAACACCATTAAGACCATGGGGTATGTGGATTACTTTCTGATTGTCTGGGATTTTATCAAATTTGCCAGGGACCACGACATCATGGTCGGCCCTGGCCGGGGATCTGCGGCGGGAAGCCTGGTTTCCTATACCCTGGGAATCACAAAGCTGGATCCCATGCGTTACCAGCTTCTGTTTGAGCGGTTCCTGAACCCGGAGCGGGTGACGATGCCTGATATCGATGTGGATTTCTGCTTTGAGAGACGCCAGGAGGTTATCGACTATGTGACCCGGAAATACGGGAAGGACCGGGTGGTTCAGATTGTAACCTTCGGTACGCTGGCAGCCCGGGGTGTGATCCGGGATGTGGGGCGTGTGCTGGATATGCCATATGCTCAGGTGGATTCCATCGCAAAGATGATTCCCAATGAGCTGAATATCACCATTGACAAGGCGCTGACTATGAATCATGAGCTGAAGGAGCTGTATGAGTCGGATGATCAGATTCATTATCTGATCGACATGTCCCGTCGTCTGGAGGGACTGCCCCGCCATACGTCCATGCACGCGGCCGGCGTCGTGATCAGCCAGAAGCCGGTGGACGAGTATGTCCCGCTTTCCAGAGCCAGCGACGGAACGCTGGTTACCCAGTATACAATGACGACGCTGGAGGAACTGGGGCTTCTGAAGATGGATTTCCTGGGCCTCCGCACGCTGACGGTGATTCAGAATGCGGTACACCTGGCGGAGCGAAGCAGTCAGACGAAGATCGATATGGACCATATTGATTACAATGACCCGAAGGTGTTGGAGATGATCGGATCGGGAAAGACGGAAGGCGTGTTCCAGCTGGAAAGCGGGGGAATGAAGAACTTCATGAAGGAGCTGAAGCCCAGGAGCCTGGAGGATATCATCGCCGGAATTTCCCTGTACCGTCCGGGACCGATGGACTTTATTCCCCAGTATATCCGCGGCAAGAACCATCCCGAGACAGTTACCTACGACACGCCGCTGCTGAAGCCGATCCTGGAGCAGACCTACGGATGTATCGTCTACCAGGAGCAGGTCATGCAGATCGTACAGGCGCTGGCGGGATATTCCCTGGGAAGAGCGGATCTTCTCCGCCGTGCCATGTCCAAGAAAAAAGCGGCTGTCATGGAAAAAGAGCGGGAAAGCTTTGTCTACGGGAATCCGGAGGACGGTGTGCCCGGCTGTATCAACAACGGGATCCGTGAACGGATCGCGAACAAAATCTATGACGAGATGACGGATTTCGCAAAGTACGCGTTCAACAAATCCCATGCCGCCGCCTATGCGGTCGTCTCTTATCAGACCGCCTGGCTGAAATATTATTACCCGGTGGAATTTATGGCGGCGCTGATGACGTCCTGTATCGATAATCCGGGCAAGGTGGCGGAGTATATTCTCAATTCCCGCCAGATGGGAATCTCGATTCTGCCGCCGGATGTGAACCAGAGCGAAGGAATTTTCACCGTGGAAGGCAGGAGTATCCGCTATGGAATGGCTGCGATCAAGGGAGTCGGAAAGCCGGTGATGGAGGCCGTGGCCCGGGAGAGGGAAGAAAACGGGCCGTTTGTATCCCTTCAGGATTTCGCGGAACGGATGTCGGGAAAAGAAATCAACAAGAAGACTGTGGAGAATTTCATAAAGTCCGGAGCCTTTGACAGCTTCGGGGCGACGAGAAAGCAGATGATGCAGGTCTACGTTCAGGTGCTCGACGCGGTGGCCCAGGAGAAGAAAAATTCCATGACCGGTCAGATGAGCCTGTTCGATTTTGTGGATGAGGAGACAAAACATTCTTACGAGATTCCGCTGCCCAATGTGGGAGAGTACGGAAAAGAGGAGAAGCTGGCTCTGGAAAAGGAGGTTCTCGGCATTTACATCAGCGGTCATCCGCTGGAGGAGCAGGAGGAATGCTGGAGAAAAAACATCACTGCGGTGACCACCGACTTTCTTCCGGATGAAGAGACCGGTATGCCGAAAGTTGTGGACGGAGCGAAAGTGATCGTCGGCGGAATGATCACGGATAAAAAAATAAAATATACAAAGAATAATAAGACCATGGCGTTTCTGACGCTGGAGGATCTGCTGGGAACGCTGGAGATCGTCGTGTTTCCGCGGGACTATGAGAGGAATGCCTCCCTAATGCAGGAGGATGCGAAAGTATTTATCCAGGGACGGGTGTCGGCGGAGGACGATAAGGCCAGCAAGCTGATCTGCGAAAAGATCTATCCGTTTTCCGATGTGCCCAGAGAACTGTGGATTCAGTTCGCGGATAAGGGCGCCTATGAGAGAGAGGTGGCGGAACTGTACCGGATCCTGTCTGAGTCTGACGGAACCGATCAGGTGGTGCTGTATATCCGTTCGCCCAAGGCGATGAAACGCCTTCCGCCGAGCAGAGGCGTCAAAATCGGCGACGAGCTGCTGGGTATTTTGAATGAAAAATATGGAAATCAGAACGTGAAAGTTGTAGAAAAGAGTATTGAAAAACGCCGGTAAATGCTTTAGAATTAAGTTGTGTGTGATTGTTAAAAAAATTTCGAAATTGTGTGTGATGAGATGGAGGAGTTTTATATGGCAACAGCAAGCAAGGTAAAAACAATCGGAGTTCTGACCAGCGGCGGCGATGCACCGGGAATGAACGCGGCGATCCGTGCGGCGGTACGGCGCGGCCTGCAGCAGGGAATTCAGATGAAGGGAATCCTGAAAGGTTACGATGGTCTGCTGAATGAGGAGATCATCGATATGACTGCCCGTGACGTATCGGATACGATTGAGCGCGGAGGTACGATTCTCTATACAGCAAGATGCGCGGAGATGCGCACGGAGGAAGGTATCGAGAAGGCGGTGGAAAACTGCAGAAAGAACGGTATCGACGGTCTTGTGGTGATCGGAGGCGACGGTTCTTTTGCCGGCGCGCAGAAACTGGCGAACAAGGGAATCAACACGGTTGGCGTTCCGGGAACCATCGACCTGGATATCGCCTGTACCGAATACACCATCGGTTTTGACACTGCGGTCAACACGGCGATGGAGGCGATCGACAAGGTACGTGATACGTCCACGTCACATGAGCGCTGTTCCATTATCGAGGTAATGGGAAGAAATGCAGGCTATATTGCTCTGTGGTGCGGTATCGCAAACGGTGCGGAGGATATTCTTCTTCCGGAGAAATATGATTACGATGAGCAGAAGATCATCAATAATATCATAGAGAACCGGAAGCGCGGCAAAAAGCATCATATTATCATCAACGCGGAAGGCATCGGACATTCCAGCAGCATGGCGCGCCGGATCGAGGCAGCGACAGGCGTGGAGACCCGTGCGACGATCCTGGGACATATGCAGCGCGGAGGAAGTCCGACCTGTAAAGACCGTGTCTATGCATCGATTATGGGAGCTTACGCAGTGGATCTTCTGATTCAGGGAAAGAGCAACCGGGTAGTCGCGTACAAGAACGGCGAGTATGTGGACTTTGATATCAACGAAGCTCTGGCAATGCAGAAATCGCTTCCGGAATATCAGTGGGAGATTGCCCGCGCACTTTCTTATAATTATAATAAATAAATGGATATTCGGAACGGTTCCGCTGGCGGAACGGCTCCGGGTAGCAACAGTTCAGCCGACTGAACGACTGCAGGTGGCTTTCGTCTGCAGAAAAAGAACTGCCGCATGAATGCGGCAGTTCTTTTTTTCGAACCATCCGGCTGTGCGGAACGGTTACATCCGTAAGGCAATGTTTATGCCGCATATCTGAGCAAGGAGGAACGGTATGATTACGAGCAGCAGCAATCAGCAGATCAAAAATATTATACTGCTGAATAAAAAGGCAAAGGCGCGCAGAGAGCAGGGGCTTTTTGTGGCAGAGGGAAGAAAAATGTTTCTGGAGGCGCCGGGGGAATGGATTGAGAAGGTCTTTTTGTCTGAGTCCTTTTTTGAAAAAGAGAATGAAATTCTGCCGGACGGTATACAATATGAAGTAGTGGAGGACCATGTGTTTGCGTCGGCCTGCGATACAAAAACGCCGCAGGGGATTCTGTCCCTGATAAAGATTCCTTCCTATACGGAGGAGCAGGTGACCGGCGGTGAGAACCCGTTTCTGATTGTGCTGGAGGATCTCCAGGATCCCGGAAACGTGGGCACGATTCTCCGGACCGCGGAGGGCGCCGGTGTGACGGGAATCGTTGTAAGCCGCCGGACAGCCGATCTGTTTCAGCCCAAAACGATCCGCGCGACGATGGGATCCATCTATCGGATGCCGATCCTTGAGGTGGACGATCCCGCTGCGTTTCTTCAGAGATTGTCCGCCCATGGAATTCAAAGCTATGCGGCGCATCTGAGGGGAAAGGAATCCTACCGGGTGCAGGATTACACGGGTCCGACGGCAATCCTGATCGGAAATGAAGGGAACGGTCTCAGCGATGCGCTGGCTGCCGCTGCCAGCCGTCTGGTGCGGATTCCGATGGAAGGTCGGGTGGAATCCCTGAACGCGGCGATTGCGGCAGCAGTTCTGATGTATGAGGTGCACGGACAGAGAAACTGAGAATGTTCGCTTTTCCCACATTTTTATTACATTTTCTTTAAAGCTATCGACTTTTTTCGCTGTTTCTATTAAAATAACAGATGAGGCGTATTTGTGAAAATTTACCAAAGAAAAAAGGATGCACGTTGGAAAACATGTAATCGTTTCGTATGCGGAACGGTTGCCGGAATGTGCGTCTGATCAGCGGTACGCTTTGTGTAACACTGCCAGGTCCGGACAGAGACCGGCAGGCGGTACAGATCAACTGTTACAGGGGGAAAGAAAATGGCGAATAAAAGAAAAATGAGCAGAAAGGAAATGAGACGCCGCCGGCGGCAGAGAATTCTGATCATCAAAACCGCGGTATTGTGTGTGTTGCTGGTTGTTCTGGGCGTGGCGGTCTGGTTTCTGGCAGGAAGTCCGCGACTTGGCTCCGGAGGAAAGGGCGGCTCTGCATCCAACAGCGAAGAGCAGAATGGAGCCAGTACATCCGATTCTTCCGCAGAGGAAACGGTTACAAAAGAAGATCTGATCGCTCAGGCGGACGCGCTGGCGGCGACCTACGATTACGACGGAGCCATTGAACTGCTCAAAAGTGCAGAAGGCTCCGCGACAGATTCGGATATGATCGCAAAGATCTCAGAATACACGACGGCAAAAGATGCCTGCGTGCGGGTGGATATCAATCAGGTGACGCATATCTTTTATCATTCTCTGGTTGTCGATCCGCAGAAAGCATTTTTCCAGGATAACAAACAGACAGAGGGCTTCTGTGAATGGATGACCACCGTCGAGGAGTTTAACCGGATCACACAGCAGATGTATGACAACGGTTACGTTCTGGTAGCGCTCCACGATCTGGTAAAGCAGACGGTAGATGAAAACGGAACCGTACATTTTACCGAGGGGGATATTTATCTTCCGGAAGGCAAAAAGCCGTACGTGCTGTCCCTGGACGACCTGTCTTATTATCATTCCTATGATGGACGTGGAATTGCCACCAAAATGGTGATTGATGAGAACGGCAAACCTACCTGTGAATACACCCAGGACGACGGTACCGTGGTAACCGGCGCATACGACTGTGTTCCGCTGATGGATCAGTTCCTGGAGGAGCATCCGGACGCAGCTTATCACGGAGCGAAAGGAACCATCGCGCTGACCGGATATGACGGAATCCTCGGTTACCGCACCGACAGCGCGTACAGGACCCGTGAAAACCTCAGCGACGATCAGGTGAAATGGCTGGAGGAGCACCCGGACTTTGACTGGGAGAAAGAGTGTGAGGAAGCAAAGAAAGTAGCGGATGCGATCAAGGCTGACGGCTGGACGTTTGCCAGTCATACCTGGGGACATATCCGAATCGGAGATGCGTCTCTGGAGCATATCCAGACGGACACCGAGCGTTGGCTGCAGGACGTCGCGCCGCTGATTGGCGGAAGCGATACCATTATCTTTGCGCATGGTCAGGATCTTGCCGACTGGCATGACTATCAGGCCGACAATGAGAAATTCAATTATCTGAAGAGCAAAGGATTTAATATTTACTGCAATGTGGATTCCTCCCAGTACTTTGTACAGTGCAGGGACAACTACCTGCGGATGGGCCGGAGAAATCTGGACGGCTACCGTCTCTATCAGGACGCCATCAACGGAGGAACCCGAACCAGCGATCTCTTTGACGCTGCGAGCGTATGGGATTCCCGGCGTCCGACGGATCCGTCCCTTTATGATCTCCAGTAATGTAATAACCATTCGGCCAGCTGAACGGTTACGGTATCCGGTCATTGAAAATCGCTTCGCGATGAGCCATACCCACAGGCAATATGCTTTCATACGGTCTGTGCAGAAGAATGACGGACGAAGGACCTGTGAAAAAACGTGAATTCGTTTTTTCACAGGTCCTTTTATATACGTGCGCCTGGCGGCACATGGGCAACGCCGGCACACAGCAACGCCAGATGGACATGCAGGTATGTCCGCCTGGCTTTCTGCTCGCGGGTATAAAAGTGGAGGAAATGTTCGACAGGAATGTGGAAATTTCCACGAAAGTGGGGGATTTTTGTGGATTATTATAGAAAAATAAGGTGTAGCTTGCCAAAACTTGTAAGAAAGTTATGATTGACAAAAAGTTGTAATGCTGATAGAATCAGTTCGTAACAAATCGTAATAAAAACGTAATAATTAGCAGGAGGCAAGTATGACATTGAAACGGAGCCACATGATTGGCGCACTTGGGGGAGCACTGACAATGACGGCAATCATGGCTGTACCGGCATATGCAGACACTTTAACCGATGCGACTACGAATGAGGAGAGTATTTTATATACAGAAAGCTGGAATGATAAAGCGGCGGCAAACGTGGAAAGTTACGCAAACATCCGCGTGTCCGCGTCCGCAGATTCCGGGCAGACCGGCATTCTTCTGCCGGGCCATGCAGTAAATGTGGAGGGACAGGAAGGCGACTGGAGCAAAGTAAGTTCTGATGGAATTGAAGGATATATCAGAACAGACCTTCTGGTATTCGGGGAGGAGGCCCGCGTTCATTATAAAAATGTATGCGGATTTACCGGAACCGTCACCGCCAGCAGTCTGAGAGTCAGAACACAGCCGTCTCTGGAGGCTGAGACAATCGGAAGTCTGGGAAATTCCAGCCAGATCAGAATAGAAGGAACAGAGGGCGAATGGTACCAGGTAGAATACAAAGGGACAGACGCATTTGTGCATTCCGATTATGTCGATCTGGAAGACTCCGTGCAGGGTGCGATGACCGTCGAGGAGTATCAGGAACTTCAGAAGCAGGAAGAAGCAGGCGCGGCATCCACACAGAGCAGTACAGTGGTGTCCGCGGGAAGCGGGGATCTGGCAATGCTGGCGGCTCTGATTGAATGTGAGGCAGGCGGCGAGAGCTATACCGGAAAAGTTGCGGTAGGAGCAGTTGTTCTGAACCGCGTGAGAAGCGGTTCCTTCCCGAACAGCATTTCAGAGGTCATTTATCAGTCCGGTCAGTTTTCACCGGTATCCAGTGGAAAATTCCAGAATGTTCTTTCCAGAGGCGCGAGAAGCGACTGCTACGAAGCGGCGTCGGCGGCGTTGGCAGGAGAGAATCCGGTGGGGAACTGTCTGTATTTCAACAGTGGTTCCGGACGTGGAATTCAGATTGGAAATCAGCATTTCTATTAAATTCTGTTTACATAAAAAGGACATCCCGGTTGTGATGCCGCTGCAAAGCGGAGGATCTGCCGGGAGGTCCTTTTTTTCTGCCGAAACAGTTCAGCCAGATCTGTGCATTCACTGCACGGACCTGGCTGAACTGTTACTTTCTGTCAGATAATTCACAATCTCTTGCTTGTATTTTCACTGGAAATATAGTATTATGATAAAAAGCAATTTTGCTTATACAAAAGAGAGAACAGAAGCGTTTTTATCTGTCATAATTCCAGGCTTTTCCAGATTTTTAATGGTTTTGCCCGGATTGTGCATATAATGGAGAAGACGATTCTGGGAAAGGGGGATAAGGAATGTATGCAATCATCTGGCTGGCGGCTCTGGTGATACTCCTGCTTGCGGAAGCGCTTACTCTCGGTCTGACAACGATCTGGTTTGCAGGCGGTGCGCTGATTGCGCTGATTGCGGCTCTTGTGGGTGCGAATGTCTGGGTACAGCTGGGAATCTTTCTGGCGGTATCGCTGCTTCTGCTGATTTTTACAAGGCCGGCGGCATTACGGTATATGAACAAGTCTACCCTTAAAACAAACGTAGATTCACTGACCGGAGAAGTGGGAGTTGTTTCTGAGCGGATCGATAATCTGGAAGCAACCGGAAAAGTGAAGCTGAACGATGTCCTCTGGACCGCACGTTCGGAGGATGGAACCGTCATCGAAGAGGGAGCTGTTGTGGAGATCTCCCGTGTCGAAGGCGTAAAGCTGATCGTTAAGATGAAGGAGGAAGAGAAATGAGTGATGGAGTGATGACAGGTATTATTATTGTACTGGTTCTTGCGGTACTGCTGATTATTGCCGCATCCTGTATTAAAATCGTTCCCCAGGCCAACGCGATCGTCCTGGAACGTCTGGGAGCCTACCGGGCCACATGGTCCACAGGAATCCACTTTAAAATTCCGTTTATTGAGCGTGTGGCGAGAAAGGTGAACCTGAAGGAACAGGTGGTGGATTTCCCGCCGCAGCCGGTAATCACAAAAGATAACGTTACGATGAGAATCGATACCGTTGTGTTCTATCAGATCACAGATTCGAAGCTGTTTGCCTATGGTGTGGAAAATCCGATTATGGCCATTGAGAATCTGACGGCCACAACACTGAGAAATATCATCGGTGATCTGGAACTGGATGAAACGCTGACCTCCCGTGAGATCATCAATACAAAAATGCAGTCTGCGCTGGATCTGGCCACCGACCCGTGGGGAATCAAGGTGAACCGTGTCGAACTGAAAAATATCATGCCTCCGGCGGCCATTCAGGAAGCGATGGAGAAGCAGATGAAGGCGGAGCGTGAGCGCCGTGAGTCCATCCTGATTGCGGAAGGCGAAAAGAAATCTACGATTCTTGTGGCGGAAGGTAAGAAGGAGTCTGCGATTCTGGACGCTGAGGCGGAAAAACAGGCGGCAATCCTCCGGGCGGAAGCCGAGAAGGAGAGAAGGATCAAGGAGGCGGAAGGCCAGGCAGAAGCGATCCTTAAGGTGCAGCAGGCCAACGCCGACGGTATCCGCGCCCTGAAGGAGGCGGGAGCTGATGAAGCGGTTCTGACGCTGAAGAGTCTGGAGGCGCTTGGCACTCTGGCAAACGGGCAGGCGACGAAGATTATCGTTCCGTCGGATCTCCAGGGACTTGCGAGCCTTGCGACGTCGCTGAAAGAAATCATTTCCGATGGAGAGAAAGCGTGATCTTTCGGTCCGGTATCTGCATTTCCTGCACGGGCCGTCTGAAAACCATGGAGCCTGCGGGAAAATTCACAGATGAAAGAAAAGAACTCTGAAGGGAGGCCTTCTGCAGCAGTGGAGGATATGGAACTGCTGCAGAAGGCCTTCTGTTGTATCTTGTACCCGTATGATATACAGTTTCTGTGTGTCTGTGGATTACAGGATGCAGCGGCGGTCTGGTCTGGGGAGATAATCTTCAATGGTCGGATGCCGTAACAGTGCAGAAGCCTGAGCTGCTATGCGGGAAAAGTAACAGTTCAGCCAGTCGAATTGTTACCCGGGAAAAGAAACAGAAATAAAAACAGTAGATGAATGGAAAAGAATGAGGTATAATGAACGGTGTAAAAGAAATGGAAATTCGATATACCAGTAAGAGGAGGAGATACCCATGAATTTACAGGGACGCGATTTTTTGACACTGAAGGATTTTACGCCGGAAGAGATCAGTTATCTGCTGGATCTCTCTGCAGAGCTGAAGGATAAGAAGAAAAAGGGAATTCCGGTGGATGTGCTGCGCGGAAAAAATGTGGCGCTGATTTTTGAGAAGACCAGTACGAGAACCCGGTGTGCCTTTGAGGTGGCTGCCCACGATCTTGGCATGGGTACCACTTACCTTGACCCGACAGGTTCCCAGATCGGAAAGAAAGAGAGTATCCGCGATACCGCCAGAGTGCTGGCAGGAATGTATGAGGGAATTGAGTACCGGGGATTCGGACAGGAGATTGTGGAAGAACTGGCGAAGTATTCCAAGGTTCCGGTGTGGAACGGCCTGACCAACGAGTATCATCCGACCCAGATGCTGGCGGATATGCTGACCATCCGGGAACAGCTGGGACATCTGAAGGGCGTGAAGCTGGTATACATGGGAGACGCCCGCTATAATATGGGAAATTCTCTTATGATTGCCTCCGCAAAGATGGGCATGGACTTTGTGGCATGCGCGCCGGAGAAATATTTCCCCAACGAGGAACTGGTAGCTCAGTGCCGCGAGTATGCAAAGGAAAGCGGAGCGACGATCACCCTCACTGAGAATGTTGCAGAAGGAACAAAGGGCGCAGATGTGATCTATACGGACGTATGGGTTTCCATGGGCGAGCCGGATTCCGTCTGGGAAGAGCGGATCCGGGAGCTGACGCCGTACCGGGTGACGAAGGAAGTGATGGCCAACGCAAAAGATACGGCGATCTTCCTGCATTGTCTGCCGTCTTTCCATGATCTTGACACAAAGATCGGAAAAGAAATGGGTGAGCGTTTCGGGCTGACAGAGATGGAAGTGACCGACGAAGTGTTCGAGTCTGAGCAGTCCAAGGTATTTGAGGAGGCTGAGAACCGGATGCACACGATCAAGGCGGTTATGGCGGCAACGCTGGGAGCCTTTGGAAAGGAATAACAGAACGGAGATGCGGGAAAATAAGAAAGCAGAGGTTCTGCGCCTGCTCAGAGAATCCACGGAATATATCTCCGGGCAGGAACTGTGTGAAAAATTTTCCGTTTCGAGAACAGCCGTGTGGAAAATCATGAAACAACTCAAAGAGGAAGGCTACGAGATAGAGGCGGTCCAGAACAGGGGATACCGCCTCTTAACTGTGCCGGATATTCTCAGCAAAAGTGAGATTGAGAGCAGGCTGGACGGAGGATGGATTGGAAGCCAGGTATATTTTGCGGAGGAAGTGGATTCGACGAATACCTGGGGGAAGCGGCTGGCGGAAGAGGGAGCGCCTCATGGAACGCTGGTGGTGGCCGATGAACAGACGCAGGGACGGGGACGGCGCGGCCGAAGCTGGCAGTCGCCGAAAGGCACAAATATCAGCATGACTCTGATTCTGCGGCCGGATCTGGAACCGGCCAGGGCTTCGATGCTGACGATCGTCATGGGACTGAGCGTGGCACAGGGGCTGAAAGAGCTTCTGAAACTGCCGGTTCAGATCAAGTGGCCCAACGACGCAGTGCTGAACGGACATAAGCTCTGCGGCATCCTGACGGAAATGAGCGCGCAGATTGATTACATCAATTATGTTGTGGTAGGAACAGGGATCAATGTAAATCTCCCGGAAGTTCCGGAGGAACTGAAGGACATTGCCACGTCTCTTCTGATTGAGACGGGTCACAGGGTGAACCGGGCAGAGGTGATTGGAGTAGTCCTGCGGTCCTTTGCGCGAAATTACGAAAGTTTTCTTGCGGCGGGAGATCTCACAGGGCTTTTGGACGCCTACAATGAAATTCTGGCAAACAGAGACCGTCAGGTGCGGGTGCTGGATCCGAAAGAGCCCTATGAGGGTGTGGCTCTGGGAATCAATGCCCGGGGAGAGCTCCTTGTGAGAAAAGCGGATGGAAGTATCTCGGAGGTCTATGCGGGAGAGGTTTCCGTTCGCGGGCTGTATTCCTATATATAAGAGAATTCTGCGCGAAGGCAGCTGTTATCTATGATTTGATATACTGACAGAAAGAAAATGATATATCGTAACATAAATTCGGGTATTTATGTTACGATATACGGGCAAGTAGAAAGGAATTCGGATGTATTCAGACGACGAGAAAGTAGTGCTCTGCGGCGCCAGCGCCTATGAGCAGAAATATTATTTTAATCAGGACTTTTCCAGTCTTCCCCAGGCCGTGCAGGACGAGCTGCATGTGATGTGCGTAATGTTTACCGTGGAAATCGGCGGGATTTTTACACTGTGGTTTGACGGAGAAGGAAATCTGCAGTTTGAGACGGAGGCTGTGGATGCGGATGCGATGTACGATGAGATCGGCGGCGCGCTGAGAATCAAACAGCTGCAGCAGGAAAAACGGGAGCTGCTGGAATCCCTGGAACTGTATTACAGAGTCTTTGTCCTCGGGGAAGAGATTCCCGAGGAAGAGGGGGAGAATGCGAACCCTTCGGCGGGAGCGCCGGAAAACATGGAAGACACGGACGGAGAGAGCAGCGTATGAAAAATCTGAAAATCGGAAATGTGACGGCAGACTGTCCGGTGGTGCTCGCGCCGATGGCGGGTGTGACGGACCTGCCGTTTCGTCTGCTGTGCAAGGAAATGGGAGCAGGTCTGCTGAGTATGGAAATGGTCAGCGCCAAAGCGATCCTCTATAAAAATAAGAACACGGAATCCCTGATGGAGATTGCGCCGGCAGAGCATCCGATCGCTCTGCAGCTGTTCGGCAGCGATCCGGAAATTCTCGGTCAGATTGCCGCGCAGATTCAGGACCGGCCGTTTGATGTGCTGGATTTCAATATGGGATGCCCGGTGCCCAAGGTGGTCAACAATCATGAGGGCTCCGCGCTGATGAAGCAGCCGCAGCTGGTCCGGGAGATTGCCTCCAGTCTGGTGAAGCATTCAGAGAAACCGGTGACGGTAAAGATCCGGAAAGGTTTTGACGAGGAACATGTCAATGCAGTGGAGATCGCGAAAATTCTGGAGGACTGCGGTGTTTCCGCCATCGCCGTTCACGGGCGGACAAGAGAACAGTATTATTCCGGAAAAGCCGACTGGGAGATCATCCGTCAGGTTCGCGAGGCGGTATCCATCCCCGTGATCGGCAATGGCGATGTGGACAGTCCCAAAGCGGCTGTGCGGATGCTGGAGGAGACCGGCTGCGCCGGCGTGATGATCGGAAGAGCGGCCAGGGGAAACCCGTGGATCTTCCGGGAGGTCCGCCATTATCTGGAAACCGGGGAGGAGCTGCCGCGCCCGTCGATGGAGGAAGTCAGGGAAATGATTCTTCGCCATGCACGCCTCCAGGTGGAATATAAAGGCATGCAGACCGGAATGCGGGAAATGCGCAAGCATGTGGCCTGGTATACGTCTGGTCTTCCCCATTCTGCGCGCCTGCGCTCGAAGGTAAACGAAGTAAATACGCTCGCGGAGCTGGAGGAACTGCTGGAAGAGTTTCGTAACAATTCAGCTGGATGAACTGCAACAGAACTTCGATAACGGCTTCCGGTTTTTTTCTTGACAAGGCCGGGCGTTTCATTTATACTACTGTAATTGTTAGGATAGGAGTAGTCTGTCCTTATGAGATGAAAGCGTTTACAGAAGATAGATAAAGATAAGGAAAGGGTGCAGAAACATGGCAGAGAAGAAAAATATTCTTACTTATGCAGGACTCCAGAAACTGGAGGAGGAGCTTCATGATCTGAAGGTATACCGCAGAAAAGAAGTCGCTGAGAAAATCAAGGAAGCGAGAGAGCAGGGAGACCTGTCCGAGAACGCAGAGTACGATGCAGCGAAGGATGAGCAGAGAGACATTGAGGCACGTATCGAGGAGATCGAAAAGATCCTGAAAAATGCCGAAGTTGTCGTAGAGGATGAGGTAGACTCCGACAGAATCAATGTAGGATGTAAGGTAGACGTCTATGATGTAGAGTTTGATGAGGAGATTGAATTCCAGATCGTAGGTTCCACAGAGGCAAACAGCCTGGAGGGCAAAATCTCCAATGAGTCTCCGGTAGGAAAAGCGCTGATCGGCGCGCATATCGGCGATACGGTGGAGGTGGAAACCCCGACCGGCATGATTCAGTATAAAGTGCTGAAAATTCAGAGAAACGTCTGATTCTCCGCCCCGTCATATGGCAGGTTGAACACTGCCGGGAATGGAGATTCACTGACGGCAGACGTCAGCACAGTTTTGCGGACGGCGGAAGCAGTATCGTTCCGCGGATAAAAAATAATGGAAAAGGGAGTGAGAAAGATTGGCACAGCAGAAGCAGACACAGGAACAGGATATGAATCAGTTATTGAAGGTGCGCCGGGATAAACTGAAAGAGCTGCAGGAAAGCGGAAAGGATCCGTTTGTCATCACGAAATATGACGTGACCCATCACAGCCAGGAGATCAAAGACAATTATGAGGAGCTGGAAGACAAAGAAGTCACCGTGGCGGGGCGTATGATGTCAAAACGTGTGATGGGAAAAGCTTCCTTCTGCAATGTACAGGACCTTCAGGGCGGCATTCAGTGCTACGTGGCGCGCGACAATGTCGGCGAGGAATCCTACAAAGACTTCAAGAAAATGGATATCGGCGATATCGTGGGTGTGAAGGGTACGGTGTTTAAGACGAAAACCGGCGAGATTTCCATCCATGTAACCGGCCTGACGCTTCTGAGCAAGAGCCTTCAGATCCTCCCGGAGAAGTTCCACGGGCTGACGAACACAGACCTTCGTTACCGCCAGAGATACGTGGATCTGATCATGAATCCTGAGGTAAAGGATACTTTTATCAAGCGTTCGAAAATCATCAGCGCGATCCGCAAATATCTGGACGGCCAGGGCTTTATGGAAGTCGAGACTCCGATGCTGGTGGCAAACGCAGGCGGAGCGGCGGCAAGACCGTTTGAGACGCATTTTAACGCTCTGAACGAAGACCTGAAGCTGCGCATTTCTCTGGAACTGTATCTGAAACGTCTGATTGTCGGAGGCCTGGAGAGAGTCTATGAGATCGGCCGGGTATTCCGCAACGAGGGACTGGATACGAGACATAATCCGGAATTTACGCTGATGGAACTGTATCAGGCGTATACGGATTATAATGGAATGATGGACCTGACAGAGAATCTTTACCGCCATGTTGCCCAGGAGGTTCTGGGAACCACGAAGATTGTCTATAACGGAATCGAGATGGATCTTGGAAAACCGTTTGAGCGTATCACAATGGTGGATGCGGTGAAGAAGTATTCCGGTGTGGACTGGAATCAGGTGGAGACTCTGGAGCAGGCGAGAGCGCTGGCGAAGGAGCATAACATTGCATTTGAGGAGAGACATAAGAAGGGCGACATTCTGAACCTGTTCTTCGAGGAGTATGTGGAGGAACATCTCGTTCAGCCGACCTTCGTAATGGACCATCCCATCGAGATTTCTCCGCTGACCAAGAAGAAACCGGAAAATCCGGAGTATGTGGAGCGTTTTGAGTTTTTCATGAACGGCTGGGAGATGGCGAACGCTTATTCTGAGCTGAACGATCCCATTGATCAGAGAGAGCGTTTCCAGGCACAGGAAGAGCAGTTTGCTCAGGGAGACGAGGAGGCGAACCACACGGATGAGGACTTCCTGAACGCGCTGGAAATCGGTATGCCTCCGACCGGCGGCATCGGATTCGGAATCGACCGTATGTGCATGCTGCTGACGGACAGCGCGGCGATCCGTGACGTTCTGCTGTTCCCCACAATGAAGAGCCAGGGAGCGGCAAAGAACGAGGCCAACAATGCGGCGCAGTCTTCCGCACAGGCACAGGATGCACCGGCGGCAGAGACACCGGCTGTAAAACTGGATCTCTCCAAAGTGAAGATCGAGCCGCTGTTCGAGGAGTTCGTTGATTTTGACACCTTCAGCAAATCCGATTTCCGTGCGGTGAAGGTCAAAGAGTGCGAGGCAGTGCCGAAGAGTAAGAAACTCCTGAAGTTCGTCCTTGACGACGGATCAGGCACAGACCGTGTGATCTTAAGTGGCATTCACGAGTATTACGAACCGGAAGAGCTGGTCGGAAAGACATGCATCGCCATCACGAATCTGCCGCCGAGAAAGATGATGGGAATTGATTCCTGCGGCATGCTGATCAGCGCGGTATATGAGTACGATGGACGTGAAGGACTGAATCTGCTGATGGTGGATGACAGGATTCCGGCAGGGGCGAAGCTGTACTAAAACGGGGTGTATTCCGTTTAGGAGAAAAGTCTGAAAATGTACCTTTACATTATTTATATGGAAAATTTTGCAGAGGAATAACGGTATTATTTTCAGTTTGGACCTTGAGAGAGTGATCTCTTTCAAGGTCCTTTTTCATATAACCATTTGTGGGAGGAGATACTCGTAAACTACGAAAAATTCCTCTCCCTCATAGGATGTAATCACAAAGGCTATCCAAATTATCGCAGTAATGGCATACTACCTGTTAATTTATTTACTTTCTTTTTTGACCCGCAAATTGCGATTCCAAAGTAGTTCAAATCAATTTCAGATACTTCTTTCATCTTCTCTGTAAATTCATCATAGGTCTTACAGCCTTGCGCCAAATCGGAAAAATCAACTACTGTCAAATCGGAAAAATCTGGTTCATAAAGTCTTTCACGGATTGTCTTTATGCTTTCGGCATTACCTTTCAAAATAGGAACAGGAAATTCAATAATGCCTAAATGTTCCTTTCCTGTTTTGTCGGTAACATCTGCACCAACTACTTCCGGCATTTTCTTCCCTAATGTAATTCCCATAATTGCTGCCGTATTTACTATAATCCCCAATGGCAAGTGTTCATCAATTACCATGACGCATTTTTCATTGTGTAAATCCATTACTTTCAACCTCTTTTCTCATATGCTTTTTTTCGGAAATAAGCAGCCCTGCTAATGTCAAAACAGTTCCAATCCCTGTGATCCATGTAAAGAGTTCGTGAATAATCAGAACAGAAGCTGCTACGGTTATAACAGGAACCAGATAAATGTAAATACTCGTCTTAACTGCTCCTAATATTTTTACAGCAAAATTCCATGTGACAAAACAAAGCGCAGACGCTCCTAATCCCAAAAACAGAATGTTCAGCAGATAGGTCATGTTTGCGAACCGGCTCAAATCCAATTTGAAGTCAAACAGAAACAACGCCGGTATCATAAACAGGATGCCATAAAAGAACACTCGCCGGGTCGTCAAAATCGTATTGTAGCCAAAGCTGCTGATCTTCCTTGTGAGAATAGAATAGCACGTCCATAGAAACGCAGCCAGCAACGCTAATAAATCACCGATAGGATTAAGCTGCAAGGAAGCAGCATTAAAGCTGATTAACCCAATCCCCAGCATTGCAACAATAAATCCAATGAAGAAATTTGCCCGCAGCTTTTCGTCTTGCTTCAAAAATACGTGAGACAGGATGGCTGTAAAAAAAGGGGCCACTGAAATAATCACGCCTACATTTGAAGCCATTGTGTATGTAAGGGCGATATTTTCCAGCAAATAGTATAGGCACACTCCACATAAACCCGCTGCGACAAAAACACTCTCTTGCTTAATTGTCGTTCCTTTCAATCGGTGGGGACAGACAATCAACAAAGCCAGCAATCCCATCAAAAATCGGAAAAACAATATTTCTATCGGCTGAAAATCTGCTAACAGCACTTTTGTGGAGATAAATGTTGTTCCCCAAATCAGAATAGTAATCAAAGCCGCCAAATGACCTTTCGCTGTGCTATTCGTCATGTTGTTCACCTCCCGTCCCGTCGCCTTTCAGAAATATTTCCCTGTAAACACCGGGAGCTAAACCAATAAAACGATTAAAGTAATTTGTGAAGTGGCTTTGGTCGGAAAATCCCGTCTGCAAAGCTGCTTCAATAGGAGCCACACCTTGCTCTAACAATTTTTTTGCTGCTCCGATACGGATATTTTCCAGATAGCAATAAGGAGTGACACCTTTTGATTTGGTGAAAGCCCGTAATAAGGTAGATTTGCTCAATCCAGCATGACGGCATATCTGGTCTAAATAAATGCGTTCTGTAAAGTGTTCTTCCATAAAAGCGCAGGCTTGTTCTATTTCTTCCCGACATTCGGGAATACACTCTTCAAAAGGCTGTCCGTATCGTTGAATAAGCAGCGACAACATTAAAAGCAGGCTTTCTTCTTTTCCAAATTCAAGGGAACCGTTCATTACAAGTTCATGGAGTGGTCGCAAATAGCAAGTAATTTCTTCATCACAGATTACCGTTTGCGAAAATCCCGGCAGTTCCCGTTTCCCTGTGACTTCTTCTGCCAGATCCAGCATGACTTCTTTTGTGATATTAAATCCCCGGCAATCCAATGTACCGTCATCTGTCTGAACGCACGCATGGCTATCGCCCGGATTGAACAGAATGACATTGCCTTTGTCGATTGTGTATTCTTGGTTTCTGCACGATAAACAGCGTTCCCCGCCTTCTACAAAACCTATCACATAATATTCGTGGAAATGGTTGGGAAACGGCTGCACAACACCTTCAAAACGGTAGGCTTCCAAACGGAGTTCTTCATCATAGACTACCGTCTTTATTTCTTTTCTCATGTGCTATTCCTCCTTGCCCACACTCATTGTATCACTTGGATTTTCATAAGGCTTGTAAAATATCTTCAAAATTCGGAATTGTGGTGCTGCTATCTGTCAAATTCTTGTGTGTTACTTTATGGCACATGAGCATTATCAAATCGTTTGGAACAGGTATTGGTGAGGCGAAAAGAGAATTTCAAATTGATCGGGCAGGCGGTGCATGATATACTTGATTTGATTAATAACTGTAGAATATATATGGCCTTCTGCGGAGGTCCTGTGATTTATGAGAGTATTTCTGTCTATTCGTCTGACTCAAAAAATGAGAAATGCTTTGGAAAATGTGATCCGTGACATGAAGAGGAGCGGAGCCAAAGGGAATTATTCGCTCCCCTGCAATATGCATATTACGCTGGCGTTTCTCGGAGAAGTGCCCGGAGTGGAGGGGATCGAAGAGGCTCTGGATGAAGTAGAGTTTCAGCCCTTTGAGCTGAAGATGGAAGGCTTTGGACATTTTGGAGAATTATATTGGGTGGGATTGGCTGAGCAACCCTTGCTGGAGCAGCTGGTGAAGAACATTCGCCGTGTGCTGGATGACAACGGGATTGCTTATGACAGAAAGAAGTTCAGGGCGCATATTACTGTGGCAAGAAGGGTACAGGCAGCGTATCCGATTCGCGTTCGGATTCCCAGGGAAAGTATGGAAGTGACGGCATTTTCGCTGATGAAGTCAGAACGCATCAATGGAAAGATAAAATATACAGAGATTGCATGCTGGGAGGCGGGAAAGAAGAAATGATTTATACAGTGATAAGAATCGACGAGGCCGATTATGGCTGCGAAGAACGGGAGGCAGGAGCTCCGACGCAGGCGCTGCTGACTCTGGTGGATGAAAAGGGCGTGCAGTCCCGTCAGCAGGTAGAGGATGCGCTCTTATATCAGAGAGAAATCAATGAAGGCGACAGAATTTATTTTGACGCGGACGGGAATCCGGCAAAAGCGGCTGACGGGGAGTGGACGAAGAACTGCAGCAGTAAAAATGTGGATCTTGCTGCGTTTGTCAATAAGATGGAGGCTGTAAAAGCAGGCCGTAAGGTGGAGTGGAAATGCCCTTTCTGCGGAGGCGATGTTGGAATGATGGAAAGAGAAGGCGGACGGACTGTGATTGGGTGTGATTCCTGCGACATGCGAATCCGGCTGGAGAATCATTAAGAGCGATTATAAGGAAGATCGTCATATGGACAGAGGAGCGGTACAATATGCTGCGTGACAGGGATATCCGGGAACCGTTGTTTGATTTCCTGGAAGAATATTTCGGAAAGGTTCGGATCATAGAAGAAAAAACCACAGGGAGATCCCGCGCGGATCTTGTCATGGTTTTGCCGGATTCTTTATATGGGATAGAGATTAAAAGCGACGCTGACACCTATGCCCGGCTTTCCAGGCAGGTCAAAGATTATGACCTTTCCTATGACTGCAATATTGTCGTGGTCGGTTCCAGTCATGGCCTGCATATCCGGGAGCATGTGCCGGAGTACTGGGGCGTGATCACGGTGGAACCTGCAGAGGATGGGTTGGATTTTTACATTCTGCGGCTTCCGGAGAAAAATCCGAAGATGAACTGGAAGAGAAAGCTGTCGATTTTATGGCGTCCGGAGCTGGCACAGATCCAGGAATGGAATGGGATGCCGAAATACAAAGACAGGAGCAAGTCTTTTGTCTGTGAGAAAATCGCGGAGAAGGCAGCGGATCCGGAGGAAGAAGCGCTGATCCGACGCCAGGTCAGCGAGATTCTTTTTGAGCGCGATTACAGCAGGGTCGGTGAGCTTCTGGCGGAGTTCCGGAAGGGTGAAATCCAGAAGAAACTGGATACGGAAACAGATCCGGAGAAGCGCCTGGAACTGATGATGGAGCAGGCGGAGAGAAGGAAACGTTTTCGGAGGAGGAGGCGCAGAAAGAAGTCCTTTGGAGGACCCTGAACTGTTACAACAATTTTCTTTACACACTCTCGTCTGAATATGATAAAATATGTGGTAGTATAATCAGCAAGTTTTGAAGCGTGTCTGAAATTTTCAAACATACTCCTGGAGAGATTTTTCATATACGCTCCGGAAAAGCCGAAATTTATAAGGGAGGTATGATAATGAAATTTCGTTATGTTACCATTGAGAGAGAGTACGGAAGCGGCGGAAGCAAGATTGCGCGAAGACTGTCCGAGGTCGCAGGCGTGCCCTGCTACGGACAGGAAATTCTTGAGGCAGTAGCCAAAAAACAGGGAATTCCGGTGGAGAGAATCAACCAGTACGAGGAGAAGGCGACCAGCAGCCTGCTGTATACGATGTTTGTCATGAGCCGTGTGCAGGCCGGGGATCCGGATATGCTGACGCCGGAAGGAAAAGTATTTCTGGATGAGCAGCTGGAAATCCGCAGACGGGCGATGGACGGCCCGGCAATTTTTCTGGGACACTGCGCATCTGATGCGCTGAAATCACAGAAAGGCGTCGTAAAGGTGTTTATTCATTCTGAGAACGAGCAGGAAATCAAAAACAGGATTGTAGAGGATTATGGAATCAAACCGGAGGAGGTAGAGGGCACCCGGAAGTATTACAACAAGAAAAGAGCCGGATATTATCGTGCCAATACCGGAAACGACTGGAACGACATGAAACAGTATGATCTGGTTCTGGATTCTTCAAGGCTTGGCATTGAAGGTTGTGTAAAAGTATTGAAAGGGTTGTTTGAATCATAAACAGCGAAAAGAGGAATCGTATGAATGTTTTGGAAATGATGGACGAACTGCAGAAAAAAGCTCTGAAGGACGAAGCGCTGAGAAAAGAACTGCTCAGCACAAGAAAGGATCCTCATCCGCTGGAGGCTTTCTGCAGAAAATGCAGAGAGTTGGGATATGAAATTTATGAGATGGATCTGATCAATGCGGGCGAAGAGTTCTATGCGGAGATGAAGAGAAGCACCAACGGCGGCGGTGAAAATTCGCCGATGCTGGAGGGCGAAGATGATTTTTACGAGATGTTCTTCGCCAGTCTGGAACGTGCCTGAGCAGCAAAAGAGCCGTCTTTTGGGAGAAACTGTTTTCGACGGGACGTGACGGAACGAAAAAAACGGATGGAGGAATCAACGTGGCGATAGACATGAAGGAGGCAATCGCAGAAGCTGCGAGGATACTGTTACTTGAAAAAAAGGTCAGAAAACTGACGGTAAAGGATATCGTGGAGGAATGTCATATCACCCGTCAGACGTTTTATTACCATTTTGAAGGAATTCCGGAATTGTTTCGGTGGATTATGGAAAAAGACTCAAAGCGGCTCATGGAGCAATGTCTGGCACGGGAGGATGAAGAGAGCGCTCTGAAATATCTGCTGACTGTGGCCATCGGGCTGCGTCCCTACGTGGAAATAGGCGTACAGACAAACTATGGAAAAGAGCTGGCGCAGCTGCTGATTGAGTTTATCTATGGATTCTTTGAGCAGCTCATGGAACGGACAGGCCGCTATGCGCACCTCAGCTATTCAGAGCGAAAATTCGTTCTCCGGTATCACAGCGGTGCGATCATAGGGATTCTGCAGTCCTGGACGAAGGAAGATACCGAAAATCTGGACGAGATCGTACATAACATGCATCTGCTTCTGCAGGGAAAGATTCGTCCGTTTGAGTAAAAAACAGAAACCGGCCGCAGGCGTTTTTCATGCCTGCGGCCGGTTTATCTTAATCGTTCAGCCAGCGGAACTGCAGCGGTTTGTAACCGTTCAGCCGGCGGAACGGTTACGGTTTTTCTGATATGGTGAATCAGAGTTTTGCAGTCTGTGAAAATCAGCCCACGACTGTCACAGAAGTAATGTGCGGATTTACACCCTCATACCAGTACAGGAATCCTTCCATATCGATGGTCTGTCCGACCTGCAGATTCTTTACCGCAGAGTAAACCTCTGTGGAGCTGTCGCACAGATAAGACTCGATGACGAAGGTATAGGTCTGTCCGTTGTAAGAAGCGTTAAAGTAAAGATCGTCTCCTTCGCTTCCGGATCCATCGTAGTTGTATAAGAAAGCGGTGGAAGTGTCGCCGCTGTCAGGATTTGCCGGCTCAACGGTCAGGCCCTTGAACTGTACCAGCTCGTTCTGGTGGTCGATCAGTTCATCGGTGCCGAGCATCTCTGTCACATCCAGGGGTGTTGCGATGAATTCGTCTCCGTCGACGATCTCAAAGGTACCGTCCATGATTTCGACCTCTCCGGACCATTCGGATTTGTAGCCTGTCACCTGAATCTTTGTTCCGGGAACCAGTTTCTCATAGTCCTCCTGGGAACATGCCATATCATACATGAAGTAAGCGCCGTCCTCACTCTGGCCGTAAACAGTGGCCTTGCCCTGACCTTCGTCTTCCCACCAGGACTGTTTTGCCTGTACATATGTCTCGATGGTGACTTCGCTGTCAAGGTCGGCAGCCATATACTCTTCATGGGTCAGCACGTCAGCGGAAGCTGTGTCTGCGCCGCTCTGGTCTTCTGCGGATGCAGAGGATGCGGAAGAAGCGTCTGCAACGGAAGAAGACGATGCAGATACGTTAGAAGCGCTGCTTCCGGAAGTGCTGGAGTTTCCGCCTGCACATCCGCTCAGTGCGACAACCATGGAGACAGCGAGCAGCATGGATAAAGTTTTTCTTCTCATAAATGATTCTCCTCTCATTCTTCAATGATAAATTTATAACAAGTTCATTATAATCCAAAAAGACGAAAAATCAATTGTTTTTCATTCTTTTTTTTCTGCCGGAAAGCTTTGACACGGCCAGATACAGCAGAATCAGAATCCATACGCCGGCCAGACCCCCAAGAAGAAGTTTTGCCGTCGTGGGCAGAGGCCCGAGATCTGTCCGCTGGCCGGACAAGGCGGAATTTTCATCCAGGTGGTAGAGAGCGCTGACGTCGCTGTAGAGGGTTTCCAGGTAGGCGTCGTCCACCGTCTGTTTTCTCCGGACAGATTTTACCACATCTTCGATCAGCTGTCCCGCCGCGTTTCTCAGGGAGGCGGAACCGTTGAAGACCGGTGTGACGAAAGTATCGTCCGCATGCTCCAGAAGAATTTCCGCTGCCTTGATCTTGACGTCATAGTAAGTGTCGTTATCCTCTCCGGCGCGGGAGAGATAATCCTGGTACTCGTCGGATTCCTGAGCGGAAAGGGTAACCGGCACATACCCTTCCGTTCCGGAGTAGGCGATCTGAACCTTGTTGCTCAGCAGATACTGGGCAAACAGCCAGGAGGCCAGAACTTCCTGCGGATCTTGCTTGTTGAAGATACAGAGAGAAGGACCCTGGGAAATCATCTGCGGATGTTCCGGATCGTACTGGGGCACCGGCATCACTTCGATTTCAAAGTCGGTGATGGATTCCTCTGCAATGTCTACCAGCGGGGCTTCGCTTCCCATCCAGGTGGCTCCGGCGGTGGAGTCCACCGCGAAAACGCACTGTCCGGCGTTGAGAAAGTTGGCCGGATAGCCGGAGATCTTGAAGGTAGAGAAGGCGCCGCTTGCCGTGTGCTCTGCGACGGTTTTCAGAATTTCATCTGTGGTGTCGTTGAAAATCTGAACCTCTCCGCTGTCGGTGGAATATCCGGCGTTCTGCTGACGGAGCATCTGGATCATCATATTGTCCGTGGATTTATAAATAAACGGGATCATCACGTCTCCGCCGTTGAGAACGTAAGTGCCGTCCGCATTTTTCCGGACAGCGGCTTCCGAAACTTCCCAGATAAAATCCCAGGTCAGCGTGTCCGGGAGCGTGTAGCCAAGCTCTTCCACATAGGTTTTGTTGATGTAGCAGGCTTCCGTGGACCGCATGAACGGGAGCGCATAATAATGGTCTCCCAGCTGGCATTCCTCCAGGAACTGGGGAACGATCTGGGATTCCGTGGGTGCGTCGAAGAGCAGTCCGTCCGCGCCCAGACCGTACTGGTCGTCCGCCATCAGATCGTCCAGCGGGATCACCACGTTATCCCCGGTAAGGTAGGTGGCGATGTGGTCCGGATAGGTGATGCACACATTAGGCGTGGTGTTGGTGGCAATATTTGTGATGACGTCGTTGTAAATATCGCCGTAATCCGTGTAAAGCCGCAGGTTTACGGTGATGTTCGGGTACAGCGCCTGAAAATCATCGATTGCCTGACGGTAAATTTCCGTCTGCGTCTTGTTTGTGTCGTTTTTGGCCCAGAAGGTGATTTCATACTCTTTTGAAGCGTCGAATTCCTCCGGAACCGTAAAGGCGGCCTGTTCCTGTCTGCCGTGACAGCCGGACAGAACCGGCAGGCAAAGCAAAGCTGCGGACAGGACAGCCAGTGTCTTTCTGATTTTTTTCATCCTTTCAGTCCTCCCCTTGAAACTCCTGCCATGATCTTTTTCCGGAATACGAGAAACAGAATAATCAGCGGAACCGAGATCACGACGACGGCGGCCATCATGGCCGGAATGTTTTCGCGTCCGAATCCGTTTTCCCGTATTTCCTGAATTCCGTTGGACACCAGATAATAGGAGGGATCATCGGTGATCAGTCTCGGCCATACATAAGAGTTCCAGCATTCGATGATCTTCAGGATCGTCACCGTCACGATGGTCGGACGGCAGATGGGAATCATTACCTTCCACAGATATTTCAGGTCCGAGGTGCCGTCTACCTTCGCAGCCCGGTACAGTTCGTCCGGCACCTGCTCAAAGTTTTCCTTCAGCAGGTAGATATAGAAGACGGAAGTGACCGAAGGAAGAATCAGCCCGGCAAAAGTGTTGCGCAGATCCAGGTTGGTGACGGTCACAAAATTTGTGATCACCACCAGCTCGCTGGGAATCATCATCAGGGACAGAAACAGGGTGAACAGCAGATTTTTTCCGCGAAACTCCAGGCGGGCAAACGCGTAGGCAGCCAGCGTGCTGACCACGACCATGATCGCCGTCGTTGCAACGGCGAAGATCAGCGTATTCAGCAGATATCCCATCAGCGGCACGGTGGTGAAGGCGTCCACATAATTCTGCAGCGTGGGGGACAGGGTGAAGAAAGCGGGAACGTGCTCCGCATTGTATGCGCCGTAGCTTTTCACGGAGGTCAGTACCATCCAGTAAAACGGAAACAGAACCACGAGGGCCCACAGGCTCAGAAAAAAGTAGACGGCGATTTTCCGGATCTGACTGCGCCGGTTGTTTTTTTTCTGTATTTTTTCAAAATCAAGTTGTTGCTCCATTTGATTACCTCACTTTATTTTTTCTGCTGACCAGAAGGTTGATGCAGGTGACAGTCAGGACGATGGCAAACAGGAGGATGGCGGCTGCCGAGGCGTAGGATGGGTAGCCGCCGCTGTCGCCGTAGAGCATGTCGTAAACGTATCCAACAATCGTGTTCATGCCGGCGGCGTTCAGGTCTGTTCCGAACAGGGCCACCGCATCGCTGTATGCCTTGAACGCGCCGATAAATCCGGTGATGACCAGATAAAAAATCATCGGGGAAATCATCGGCAGCGTGATTCTGGTAAATATGCGGAGTTTCGGCGTTCCGTCCACTCTGGCAGCCTTATAGTAATCCTGGTTGACGGAGGCCAGGGCGCTGGTGAGCACGAGGATCTTAAAGGGCATAACCACCCAGATCGTATAAAAGCACAGGACAAACATTTTCGCCCAGTAGGGGCCGTCGATGAAATCCACGGAACTTCCGCCGAACCATTCGATGACCAGATTTACGAGACCGTCCGTATACTCTGTCTTCTGAAACAGGATCATGAATACCAGTCCGACCGCCAGCGTGTTTGTCACGTAGGGCAGAAAATATATGGTCTGGTAGAGATCTCTCAGAGGTTTGATGGAACTTAATCCCACGGAAATCAGCAGTGCCAGTCCTGTGGAGACGGGCACGGTGATGATTACCAGGAGAAAGGTGTTCTTTACTGCCTGAAGAAAATAGGGATCATGCAGTACATAGGAAAAATTATACAGGCCTACGCCGGAATACGTCTGGGAGGCAAAGTTGAAGCCTTCCTCCAGAGAATAGATAAAGACGTCGATCAGCGGATAGACCATGAAAACGATGAGAAAAAGGAGCGCCGGCAGAAGATAGAGCCAGGCTTTTCCGCTGTTTTTTTTCATGTTCAGGAATTCTCCTTTCCAAAAGGAATCCGTTTTTCCGTCTCTTTTTCGAAAAGAAATACCTTTCCGGGCTTCAGAGCGAAACGTACGGTTGGGGATGCGGTGTCTACGCGGGTCTCTGCGCTGATGATGGAGCGCAGGGTCTGGCTGGTGCAGGCGCTGTGGGAGGAAATCACGCTGACGTCCCGTCCCATAACCTCCACACGTTCCAGATGACAGGCGAGAGGACCGTCGGGCTGCAGAAGAAATCCTTCCGGACGGATCGCCGCCCAGACTTCCTGGTCGGCTGCGCCGCTGACCGGAAGAACCGGCTGTTCGCCGATGTACAGCATCTGGTTCCGGACGCTTCCCTGAAAGACGTTGATCGGCGGGGTGCCGAGGAATTTTGCCACAAACAGGCTGGAGGGATTGTCATAAACCTCCTGGGGATGGCCCTGCTGCATCAGGACTCCGTTCTGCATCACGGCGATCCGGTCACAGATACTCATGGCCTCGTCCTGGTCATGGGTGACGAAAACGGTGGTAATCCCGGTTTTCTTCTGAATCTTCCGGATCTCTTCCCGGGTCTGGAGGCGCAGGCGGGCGTCCAGATTGGACAGAGGCTCGTCCAGCAGAAGAACCCTGGGGAATTTTACAAGAGCACGGGCAATCGCCACACGCTGCTGCTGGCCGCCGGACAGCTCTCCCGGTTTGCGGTCCATCAGATCCTCAATCTGTACAAGATGCGCGGTCTCGGAGACCCGTTGTTCCATTTCCTCTTTTGTGAGACGGTCTTTGCCCCGCAGGTTCTCCAGAGGGAACTGAATGTTCTGGCGGACGTTCAGGTGAGGATAGAGAGCATAATTCTGAAAAACCATGCCGACGCCCCGCAGTTCCGGGGAAAGCTTTGTCACATCCTCTTCTCCGAAAAAGATTTTTCCTCCGGTGGGAGCTTCGAGGCCGCAGATCATGTTCAATGTAGTGCTCTTTCCGCAGCCGGAAGGACCCAGCAGACCCACCAGTTCACCGTCCGGGATTTCGCAGGTGAAATCACTTACTGCGGTAACGTCGCCGGGATTCTTTTTCCCGCGGGAAGGGAATTTTTTTGTCAGGTGTTCCAATACAATTTTCATTTTCTTTTTCTCTCCCTGATAGCATATACTTACAGCAGTACGGAAAGCCGCTGCTTTGGAGCGTATTTGAAATCTGCTGTCTGCAGGATGTGCGTCGCGGGCTGCAGTGTGTTCCGTGTCTGCTATAGAACAGTAGTTATAAATTTCACATTCTTGATTATAGCGAATTTTTATGCACTTCTCAAGACTGGTAATCAGAAAATAAATATTGCGCTGCATAACGTAAAGATAAGGTTTGCTCTGCTGGGAAATTTCATGTATGATGAAGGAAAGAGAAAAGATTTTCAATGGAGGATGCCGGCGCTATATTCGCAGATGGAAAGGAGAAGGTTATGAGGGATCCGGAGAGACTAAATGATTTTTATGAGGAGCTGAAGCAGATTCACAAACAGAATTTCCCGGACTGGAGATTCGGGCAGTTTATGAACAATTTTTTCCGCTGGCTTTCGTACAGCAAACACCATGATGGCTTTTATCCGGAGGAGGATGAGATGCTGGAGCTGCTGCGGGAGTATGCAGCGGGAGGAAAATAGGAGGTAACGGCAATGAGAAGAAACATTCAGGTAGAACCAAGAGAACCTCAGTATATTGTGACCACAGATGTCACTTTCGCGCAGGTGGACGCCTGGTACGGGCATACGAGACAGGATCTGAAGCTGGATCTGATTTATCCTTATGATGCAGAAAAAGAGTATCCGTGCATCGTATGGATCTGCGGCGGCGCGTGGCTGACGATGGACAAGTCTGCGCATCTGGCGTACCTGACGGAGTTGGCCAGGAAGGGATTTGTCGTGGCATCGGTTCAGTACCGGACAAGCAACGAGGCGAAATTTCCGGCGCAGCTGCAGGATGTGAAGGCGGCGATCCGCTATCTGAGAGCCCATGCCGGGAGATACCATATCGATTCTGAAAAATTCGGCGTTATGGGAGAATCCGCCGGAGGGCATCTGACCTGCATGGCTGCGCTGGCGAAGGATCCGTCCTATGACGTGGGAGAGTATCTGGAATATTCCAGCAGCGTACAGGCGGCGTGCCCGTGGTATCCGCCCACGGATTTCCGGGGATTCCCCTATGCGTCGGCGGAACAGTGTGCAGCCGCTCCGGAATCCCTGCTGCTTGGAAAAAATGTGATGCGCAATCAGGAAGAGGCGCTGGGATACTGTCCGGTGAGTCTGGTGACGAAGGATGCGCCGCCGTTTCTGATTATCCACGGAGAACAGGACCATACGGTTCCGTTTTCTCAGAGCGAACTGCTTCACGATGCTCTGGAGAAGGCAGACTGCGATGTGACTCTGCTTGCTATCCAGGACGCAGATCATGCAGACCTCCGGTTTTTCCAGAAAGAGATCTGGGCGGAGATTGAAAGATTTTTCGCAGAAAAACTGTAACATAAGACACATATCGACTGCCGCCCCGCCTGCGGCAGTCTTTTTCTGTATCACAGGAACCTTCGTTCCCTGTGATACAAAAACGCTCCGCGGGATGCGCACTCGCGCGAAACAGAAATTTGTCGCTGAGACGACAGCGCCCGGCGCATATTCAACGATCTACGACAGAAGACCGCTGCCGGAGGCGGTAAGACATCATATGATTACCAGAATCCGTGTCAATCTGACCGACGACCGGGTGGAGGAGCTGTGGACGGAAGGAAGGGAATGGCCGGAATGGACCCGGGAATATTCTTATTCCGAGATGATAAAGAATCAGCAGATACAGGTATTTCCTTTTGGCACAGGGGATGAGATTATTCAGGAATTTCAGCCGGAAAATCTTCTGGAGTCTTATGAACAGGGAAAACGCTGGTGGATCAGGAATTATCGGGGGATCGACGTCGGAGGGAATATCCGCTGGGTGAGGGCAATATTGAATATGATGAAACCGGACAGCTTTACACGGTGGAAACATTTCGCAGTCTGACAGGGAAGCTGATGGAAAGACATTCTGACAAAATCTGTGCGATGGCCATGATCCATATCAGCGGAGGCGTGGAGCAGATGGCCGGACCGGGCAGCCGTCCGGGGCAGAGAGTTCAGGATTTCCTCGGCGCGGCGTACCTGCTTTCGCTGGGAACGGACTGTCTCGTGGCGCGTTACAGCGGAGACAGGCTGCTCGTATTCTTTCCGGACGCAGGAACACGTTTTGACATCAAACACAGACTGGAAGATGCATTTGTCTATGTGCGGGTCAGCACCGGCGATCTTCCCGGTGTGGAGAATCTGCGTTTTATCGCCGCAGTGACTGCAGAGTTTTCGGAAAAGACGGATTTCGGCAGAATGCTGACGCAGGTATCCGATCTGTGCAATATCTGGAGAAACTCGTCGATGGATACCGTTGTCTTTCCGGAAGAACATGGAGATCCCGGATGGAAAGTTGCCGGTGAGGAGGGGATTCTGCTGGTGCAGGGAGAGGAAGGAGCTCTCAGTGGGAAAGCTGCAGAGCAGAATGCGGCGTTTCAATGTGCGGCGGCCATGCTGGAAGCGCAGACGCTGGAATCTTCCATGAGACATGCGCTGCAGGTGATCGGTGAATACTACCAGGCAGACCGGGTATATATGATGACTCTGTCAGAGGATCATCTGGAAGTGGCGATGATTTATGAATGGATGCTTCGGGGAAAACCAAGCATCCGGCAGTCGGTTCTGCGGATGAAGGTGAAGCGGACTCCGGTGCTTGCCAGATGTATTCAGAAGAAAACAGCTGTTTTCGTGGAGAAGCCGGGAGGCAGCGATGCAGATCAGGATCAGTACTGGAGATTTATGGTTTATCCGATTCTGGATGACGGGATTATCAGTGGATTTCTCTGTGTGGAGAACGCCCATGCATATGTCAGGGAAAGCGGCCTGCTGGAACTTATGGCGCCCTGCCTGAAAAGGGAACCGGAGCGGTTCGGCCGGAGAGAGAAGAGAAACAGGGCCAACGGCACGGCGGAGGATATCCTGAATACACTCCCCAACAGAAAAGATTTTGACAATATGATTTATGCGCTGAATCTGGACAAGAGAAGTACCATGGGCGCTCTGGCTGTGGATGTGCCGGAGCTGTCTGCGCTGAACAGCACGAAGGGATTTTCATACGGAAAAAAGCTTCTGAGCTATATTACGGAAACGCTGGACAATACCTTTGGCATTTCGAGCGTTTATCGTACCTGGGACAATGAGTTCGTTGTGCTTTTTCCGGATATTATTCAGGATATTTTTACCGCTCGCTGCATCCGTGTGAGAGCGCTGATGCAGAAAAGGTATCCCGGGAAAATCCGGGTCGGATACCGCAGGGTATCCAGGGATGCCACGGTGGAACTGGATTCCCGGTGCTATGACGCGCCGATGCAGTTCATCGGCCAGAAGGTAGAGGTGCGGTACCTTCCGGATGACCCGGAGAAAGTATGGGTATTTTCGGAAGGGAAGCAGTATCCGATGCGATTGACGGACCGGGCGGAGAACGGAAAAACAAAGCGTAAGAATCCGGTGTCGATTGATTACAGCACAGTACTTGGAGGTGGGGAAGATGTACACTGATTATTATGGGCTGAGTTTTAACCCGTTTGATAAACAGATGGTAAAAGAGAAAGACGCGTTTGAGTCGGAAGATTTCCGCGAGATGACCGCACGGCTGGAATACCTGAAGGAAATCCGTGGGATCGGGGTGTTTACGGCAAGCCCTGGAATGGGAAAGACGTTCGCACTGCGGTGCTTTTCGAAGAAACTGAACCCGAACCTGTACCAGTGCGCCTATCTGTGCCTGTCAACCGTAAGCGTGCAGGAATTCTACCGCCAGCTGTGTGAAGCACTGGGGCTGGAATCCGGATTTGGAAAGAGCCAGATGTTCAAGTCGATCCAGGAACGGCTGTATTACCTGTACAAAGAGAAACGGCAGCCGTTCATCTGTATCCTGGATGAGGCCCAGTACCTGAATAGCAGTATCCTGAGGGATCTGAAAATGCTGATGAACCAGAAGTATGATTCCGTGAACTGTTTTTCCCTGATCCTGTGCGGGGAACCCTATCTGAACCACATCCTGGAGAAACAGGTGAATGAGGCGCTGAGGCAGAGGATCGTGGTCCATTATAACTTCCACGGACTTACAGACCAGGAAGTGCCTGATTATATCTGGCAGAAGATCCGGAATGCAGGAGGAAGCCCGGAGATCATTGATACGGCAGCGATCAGTTCCATCCACAGCTACAGTCAGGGAAATCCACGGCTGATCGACAATGTGATGACGGATGCGATGACTTTGGGGAGCCAGATGGAGAAAAAGGTGATCGATGCAGAGGTGATGCTGGCAGCGATCAATAACCAGGCATTGAGTTGATAAAATGTGGGAAAAGAGGCATGATCGTGTCGTTGAGATGCGATTGTGCTTTTTTTCTGGAAAAGTTGGCGATTATAAAATGCTGTTTGCAGCTACCAGAAAATGTCGCTCGACAGCAAGGCACTAATTGTAAAAAGTTAATCTTTTCACCATTAATTCATAACAACACAAAGGATAAAATTACCAGGATTAATCAAGAAGATCGCATCACGCATGATATCTTCTATATGGCTATCCCGGTCATCAGATTTTTTTACCATGGATCGGCTGGAGATGGTATCATCACTTCTGAAACCAGAATACGAAGA
>ERZ1090868.85-NODE-85-length-49549-cov-5.393987_pt1 | contig 49549 bp, 41 predicted proteins | sample MGYA00478475_ERZ1090868 | MGnify/ENA primary metagenome ERZ1090868 (study PRJEB33644, sample SAMEA5815747) | chicken gut metagenome | biome: Chicken; feature: Gastrointestinal Tract; material: Caecum | place: Ireland | collected 2019-01-01 | study: A study of the...
CCGGCGCGGGCAAGACCACCATCACCAACCTCATCAACCGCTTTTACGACATCGCGGACGGCAAGATCCGTTACGACGGCATCAACATCAACAAGATCAAAAAAGCCGACCTGCGCCGCTCGCTGGGTATCGTTTTGCAGGATACCAACCTGTTCACCGGCACCATCCGCGACAACATCCGCTATGGCAATTTGGACGCGACCGATCAGGAGGTCGAGGCAGCCGCGCAGCTGGCAAACGCCGACGACTTCATTCGCCGCCTGCCGGACGGATATGACACCGTCATTGACGGCGAGGGCGGCAGCCTGTCGCAGGGCCAGCGCCAGCTGATCTCGATCGCGCGCGCAGCCGTGGCTGACCCGCCGGTCATGATTCTTGACGAAGCGACGAGCTCGATCGACACGCGCACCGAGTCGATCGTGCAGGCGGGCATGGACAGCCTGATGTACGGACGCACGGTATTCGTCATCGCGCACCGCCTGTCCACTGTCCAGAATGCAGACGTTATCATGGTTCTCCAGCTCGGCCATATCATCGAGCGCGGCAACCATGAGCAGCTGATTGCCGAACACGGCAAGTATTATCAACTTTACACAGGCGCATTCGAGCTGGAATAAGCACAAGCAAAAAACAGGTTCCCGATTGGGAGCCTGTTTTGTTATATATGGCTTATGACGTGATTTCTTTATCTTTGTCCACTGATATGCTGCGCAGAATCTGCCGGAAACGAATGAGGAACAGCGTCGTTGTTGTGGCGGCGGCAAGCAAATCGGCCACCGGCTCGGCAAAGAACACCGCAAACAGCTTATCCTCGAAGAAATGCGGCAGGATCAGAATCATCGGAATCAGCAGGATAATCTTGCGCTCCAGCGCCAGAAACAGCGAGATCTTCGCCTCTCCCAGCGCAACAAAGCATTGCTGGAACGTGTTCTGAAACGCCGACACAAAGCCCACGGCAAAGTAAATCCGCAGTGCCCACGCCGTCTCATCAATCAGCGCACTGTCGTGTGCAAACAGCCGCGCAAGGGTATGCGGCGCAATCATAGCCAGCGCCCACACCGAAAACGCGAACACGCACGCGCCCAGCAGGTTATACCGTACGGTCTGCTTCATGCGGTCGGGCCGCTTCGCACCATAGTTAAAGCTCAAAATCGGCTGCGCGCCCTGTGTCAGACCCATCAGCGGCATCTGCACCATTTGCGCCACCGAGGTTAAAATGGTCATCGCACCGACCGCCAGATCACCGCCGTACTTTTGCAGCGACACGTTAAAGGTCACGGTCAGCAGGCTTTCGGTGGACTGCATGACAAACGGCGACGCACCCAACGCGATCGCAGGCAGCAGCAGCCGTTTATCCAGCCGGAAAAAGGCCCTTTTCAGCCGCAGCGTGCTTTTCCTACCGGTCAGGAACCGCACGACCCACAGCGCAGACACCGCCTGTGAAATGACGGTTGCAATCGCAGCGCCGCGCACACCCAGCCCGAACACGAAGATGAACACCGGGTCGAGCACGACGTTGAGCACCGCGCCGATCAGCACGGTTTTCATGGCCACATCGGATTTGCCCTGCGCGGTGATAAAGCCATTGAGTCCAAGTGCGGTCATGACAAAGATCGTGCCCAGCACATAGATGTTGAGATACTGCATCGCATAGGGCAGCGTGTCCGACGACGCGCCGAACAGTACGAGCAGCGGCTCCTGAAACAGCAGGAACAGTACTGTCAGCGCAATCGCCATCCCCCAAAGGGCGGCGGTGCAGGTGCCGAGCGTGCGCTCGGCTTTTTCGTGCTCTCCCGCACCCATCGCAATCGAGGCGCGCGGCGCGCCGCCCATGCCGATCAGCGCGGCAAAAGCCGAAATCAGCGTAATCACCGGAAAGGTTACGCCCATACCGGTCAGCGCGAGCTTACCCTCGACCGGAATCTGCCCGATATAGATGCGGTCTACGATGTTATACAGCAGATTGACCACCTGCGCGCAGATGGTAGGCAGCGCAAGGCGCAGCAGAAGCGGGCCGACCGGGTCTTTCCCCAGATCGGCCACGCGCTTTTGTTTGTTCTGTTTTTCCATATCAGTGCGCTTTATCCTCCTGAATCAGGATGCGCAGCGCCTCGACCGCCGTGCGCACACCGCGCTCGGCAGCGTCGGGCGGGATGCTCGGCGCGTCGTCGTTGTCCGCATTCCACAGGACATTAAGCACCGCGCCGCAGCGCACATGCAGCACCTGAGAAACGATCAGCAGCGCCGCGGTTTCCATTTCGCTGGTCAGCGCACCCGCCGCTTTCCATGCTTTCCACTTGGCGAGCAGCTCATCCGCAATCGGCTGCTGGGCCGGGCGAATTTCGCCGTAAAAGCTATCCTTGGACTGGATGACGCCGATGTGATGGGTCAGACCGAGCTTTACCGCCGCATCCCGCAGCGCGCTGACGACCTCGAAATTCGCCGCCGCCGGAAATTCGACCGGCAGATATTCGCGGCTCGTTCCCTCCTGCCGGATGGCTGCGGTCGCAATGACGATATCGCCGCCGCAGACCTCGTCCACGATGCCGCCCGAAGTTCCCACACGGATAAAGGTATCCGCGCCGCACTCGACCAGCTCTTCCAGCGCAATTGCGGCCGACGGGCCGCCGATGCCGGTCGAGCATACGGCCACCGGCTCGCCGTCCAGCGTCCCCGTCCAGATCGTATACTCGCGGTTTTGCGCGATCTGCTTGGGATCGTCAAAATAACGCGCAATTTTCTCGCAGCGCGCCGGATCGCCGGGCAAAATCACATACCGCCCCACATCGCCCTTGGTAATCTGCAAATGCATCTGTTTTCCGTCAATCAACATACCGTTTTTCCCTCCCGTTCAATCACTCGGATGTTTTTTTCCGCTTTCGAGCGCGGCAGCATGACTTCATGCCCGCAGCCCGTGCATTTGAGCTTGAAATCCATGCCTGTGCGCAGCACTTTCCATTGTTTGGAGCCGCAGGGATGCGGCTTTTTCATCGTCAGCAGATCGCCGACCTGCACATCCATTTCCATTTCCCCTTTCCAAACCGGATTTTATCCGTTTTCATCATACCACATTTGCAGTGCTAATCCCAGCCGTTTTTTCATATAGTAAGGCAGACCCCAAAGGAGGCTCTGCTATATTATGAAAACAAGCGAATGCTATCTGCCCGAGGGCAGTTACACCGCGCTGCCCGAAGTGCGGCAGGCGCTCGCGTCCCTTGACGGACTGCGGCGCGCACAGGATGAAGGGATGATTCTGGAGGCGGTCGCGCAGCGGTGCACCGCCGCACACGACCTGTTGTTCGATCTCGGCTTTGCGCAGGGCATCATGCCGCGCTCGTGCTGCGCGCTGGGTGTGGCCGAAGGCGACACGCGCGAAATCGCCATCCTGTCCCGCGTAGGCAAGCCCACCTGCTTTGTCGTCACGGACATTGACGAAAGTGCGGATACGCCGCTCATCTGGCTTTCCCGCACGATCGCACAGCAGCGCGCGCAGGACTTTTTGCTGGACACTCTGCGCCCGGGCGACGTCATTTCGGCCGCCGTCACCCATCTGGAGAACTTCGGCGCGTTTGTCGATATCGGCTGCGGCGTGGCGTCGCTCATCGGCATTGAAAACCTGTCGGTTTCGCGTATTTTTCATCCGTCCGACCGGCTGCACGTCGGTCAGCGCATCCGTGCCGTCGTGCGCTCGGTGGATACGGAAGCCCGTCGCATTTCACTGACCCACCGCGAGCTGCTCGGCACCTGGGCGGAAAACGCCGCGCTGTTTTCGCCCGGCGAAACCGTGCGCGGGGTGGTGCGATCGGTCGAGCCATATGGCGTTTTTATTGAGCTGGCGCCCAATCTGTCCGGCCTTGCCGAGCCGCGCGACGACCTTGCCCCCGGCACGATCGTGTCGGTTTACATCAAGTCCATCCTGCCGCAGCGCATGAAAATCAAGCTGACCGTCATCGACGTACTCGCCCCCGCAGGCGCGCCCGAACCCCCGCCGTATTTCATCACCGATGGCCATATCGACGAGTGGGTATACACCCCCGCCTGCTGCGACCGCAAATACATTGCGACCGTGTTTGAATGAGCCTTATTTTCCACCCTTGACGCGCTCCCAATAGGCTCTGGCAGCCTGCTCGGTCTTATTCGGGCCGTAGTCATAATAGTGTGCGTCTTTAATTTCATCTGGCAGATACTGCTGCCGCACCCAATGGTTCGGGAAGGCGTGGGGATACTGATAGGTCAACCCGCGGCCGAGCTTTTGCGCGCCGCCGTAGTGCGCATCTTTGATGTTCGCCGGAATATCGCCCGTGCGCCCCGCGCGCACATCAGCCATAGCCGCATCGATCGCAGCGGCGGCGCTGTTGGACTTGGGGGCGGTCGCCATCAGGATGACCGCCTCGGCCAGCGGGATGCGCGCCTCAGGCAGGCCGAGCTGGAACGCGCTGTCCACGCACGCTTTGACAATGGGTGCGCACTGTGGGTACGCAAGGCCGATATCCTCGCTGGCAATGACCAGCATACGCCGCGCAGCTGAGATCATGTCGCCCGCTTCGAGCAGACGCGCGAGGTAATGCAGCGCGGCGTCCGGGTCCGAGCCGCGGATGGACTTTTGCAGGGCGGACAGGATATCATAATGGCTATCGCCGTCGCGGTCATAGCGCATGTTGGAGCGCTGCGCCGCCTGCTGCGCATCCGCAAGGGTCACGCCGTCCTTGCCCGCGCCCAGCACGAGCAGTTCTACCGCGCCAAGCGCCTTGCGCACATCTCCGCCGACTGCCTGCGCGATGTACGACGCGACGCCGTCCTCAACGGGCGTGCCTTTGTCACCAATGGCAAGCGCAAACGCCCGCTCGACCGCGCGCTGCATATCAGTTGCCTCAATCGGCTTGAATTCAAAGACCGTGCTGCGGCTGAGTATCGCGTTATAGACGTAGAAATACGGATTTTCCGTCGTGGACGCAATGAGCGTCATTTTGCCCGTTTCTATGAACTCGAGCAGACTTTGCTGCTGCTTTTTGTTGAAATACTGAATTTCGTCCAGATACACCAGCGCACCGTTGGGCGCAAGGAAGGTGTCCAGCTCGTCGATGATCGCCTTGATGTCCGCAATGCCTGCGGTCGTGGCGTTGAGGTGGTACAGCTTGCGCTCGGTCTGCTTTGCGATGATAGACGCGACCGTCGTCTTGCCCACACCGGACGGACCATAAAAAATCATATTCGGGATCGTGCCCGACTCGATCACGCGGCGCAACAGGCCGGTTTTGCCCAGCAAATGCTGCTGACCGACCACATCATCCAAAGTTTTTGGGCGGATCTTATCCGCTAAGGGTTGGTACATCCCCTGCACCCTTTCTATGCTTTTCTAATAGCACGATTATACCACGCTTTTGGCGCGCACACAAACAGGGCTTGACTTTCTCGCTTTACTGTGATAAACTATCCGCAGTTAGTAAAATACAAAGGAGAGTCTTCCCGATGGACAAGCCCTTTCTCGCAAAGCTGCGCCGCATCGACCCTTATGTGCCGGGCGAGCAGCCGCAAAGCGACGATATCATCAAGTTAAACGCCAACGAAAACCCGTATCCGCCCGCGCCGGGCGTGCAGGAAACACTGCGCACGTTCGACGCATCGCGTCTTGCGCTCTATCCGGACGCGAACGGCAGAGCACTCAAAAATGCGCTTGCAAACCGTTTTGGCGTAAAACCGACGCAGGTATTCCTTGGCAACGGCTCGGATGACGTGTTGGCGCTTGCGTTTCAGTCGTTTTTCTGCTCTGAGCAGCCGATTCTGTACCCAGATATCACCTATTCGTTCTATCCGGTCTGGTGCGACCTGTTTCGCATCCCATATGAGACCGTGCCGCTCGACGAAAACTTCTGCGTGAACGTGCGCGACTACGACAAGCCGAACGGCGGCATTGTCCTGCCCAACCCGAACGCGCCGACCGGACGCGGCGTGTCGCTCGACTTTCTCGAGGATCTCTTGCAGCACAACGCGGACTGCGTGGTCATCATCGACGAAGCGTATGTGGACTTTGGCGCGCAAAGTGCGGTACCGCTGCTTTCCAAATACGAAAACCTGCTTGTCGTGCAGACAATGAGCAAATCGCGCTCGCTCGCGGGACTGCGCATCGGCTACGCGCTCGGCTCCGAAACGCTGATTGCAACACTCGAAGCGGTCAAAAACTCCTATAACTCCTACACAATGGACGCGCTCGCGCTTGCCGCAGGCGAAGCCGCAGTCAAAGACGAAGCGTATTTTCAGGAAACCTGCCGCAAGGTCATCGCCACACGCGAGCGCACCGCCGAGGAATTGCGCGCGCTGGGCTTTACTGTCCAGACCTCGCTGACCAACTTCCTGTTTGTCACGCACCCGGCAAAAAAAGCGCCGGAGATTTTTGAATACCTGCGACAGAAAAAAATCTTTATCCGGTATTTCAAGCTGCCGCGCATCGACAGCTATCTGCGCATCACCATCGGTACGGACGAGCAGATGGATCGCATGATCGACGCGCTGCGCGCCTTTTTGTAAGCACCTATTCCATGAAAAAGAGCGGAAGAAATCTTCCGCTCTTTTGTTATGTCTTGATGACAATTCCCAGCCGCTTGGCGAGCATGGCTGCCTGCTCCATGGTCACAATCGCGCCGCGCAACTCCGCATTCGTGTCCGACACTGCAAGGCCGTCCAGTTCGCAACTGGTCAAATCCAGCCCACTCAGTGGCGTATGCAGAAAGCGCGCCGACCGCAACACCGTGTGCGTCAATATCCAGTTTTTCCACTGGCAGTCGCAGAATGACGCACCTGTCAGATCGTAGCCTGAAACCGCCACACGGCGCAGCCGCGCCCGGTCGAACACTGCATCAGACAAGCGGCAGTCCCGAAAATTCACCTCGCGCCAGCCGGTCGCAGCGAAATCCGCGCCGACAGCCTTGCAGCTCGTCAGCTCCACCCGCTCAAAAAACGCATCCCGCCAGCCGCTTCCCGAAAGCTCACAGCCGTCCAACACCACATCCGCAAAGTCTGCACGCTCCCAACGGCAGCCGGTCAGACGGCAGCCCTCCAGCCGCACACCGCGCAGCCGCAAGCCTTCATAATGCGTACCGGATAGGTCCGCCCCACGGATGCAAACGCTTTCCACAGTTTCCTCGTCGCGTGCGGCACGCGACAGCAGCATATCCCCGTCCTGTACCGGTTGCAGCAATGCGGGCAAATGCGCGCTCACGCCTTATCGAGCAGCTTGATGATCTCGTCGAGCTTGCCTTCACGGGCCTGCTCGTCGCCCGTCTCGAAAGCATCCTGCACGCAGCCCGCCAGATGCCCGCGCAGCACCTCGCGCTGCGCTTTGTGCACCAGCGACTCGACCGCCTGCAACTGCGTAACGATTTCCATGCAATAACGGTCATCCTCGATCATCTTGAGTACACCGTCGAGCTGGCCGCGCGCCGTGCGTAGCAGCGGCTCGACCTTTTTCCGGTCCGCCCTCATTTGAGGCCGACCACCTTATATCCCGCCTGCTCGACCACCTCGGTCAGCTTAGTGTCGTCCGGCAGCGTGTTACCCTTAACTGTTGCCGTGCCGCTCTGCAGGTCCACCTGCACCGCAATACCCGGCAGCGCCTCGAGCGCCTTTGTCACATGTGCCACGCAATGCTCACACATCATGCCTTCGATTTGAATTACCTTGGTCTGTTCCATTTTATTTGCTTCCTCCTTCGGCAGTACTACACATTGGCCGCTCTCCGGCTTGGGAGAGGCCTTGAAAAACTTCAAACGCAATGCGTTGGAAACCACACAAACCGAGCTTAAACTCATTGCGGCCGCACCAATCATCGGGCTGAGCTTGAGTCCCAGCGGCAGCCACAGCACGCCCGCCGCGATCGGAATGCCAATGCAGTTATAGAAAAACGCCCAGAACAGGTTCTGACGGATATTGCGCATGGTCTGGCGCGACAGCCGAATTGCGTCCACCGCGTCCATCAGGTCGCTCTTCATCAGCACCACATCCGCCGACGCAATGGCCACATCCGTGCCAGCGCCGATAGCAATGCCCACATCCGCACGCGCGAGCGCGGGTGCATCGTTAATGCCGTCGCCGATCATGGCCACCTTGCGGCCCTGCTCCTGCTTTTCGCGTACCACGCGCTCCTTATCCTGCGGCAGCACCTCCGCCACCACATCCTGCACGCCCAGCTCGGCGGCGATCGACTGCGCAGTCGCCTTGTTGTCACCGGTCAGCAGCGTCACCTGTACACCCAGCTTTTGCAGTTCATCGACTGCGGCGCGGCTGCTCGGCTTGAGTACATCCGCCACCGCGAAAATGCCGACCACCTGTCGGTTGGCTGCAAAATACAGCGGCGTTTTGCCGGCGGCAGCGAGACTTTCTCCCATCTGCTTCATCGAGCGCGACAGCGCCAAACCGTTTGCCAGCAGCATGCGGCCATTACCCGCCATGCAGCGCACACCGTCAATCACCGCGCGCACGCCCTGCCCTTCGATCATTTCAAATGAATCGGTTTTGCGCTCCTTAACATGCTTGGCGCGCGCATAGCGCACGATAGCGTCCGCGAGCGGATGATCGCTGTGCACCTCAAGGGACAGCGCCAACGACAGCAGATCTTTCGGCTCGACGCCAAAGGATTTGACGTCGGTCACAACCGGACGGCCCTCGGTGACCGTGCCGGTCTTATCCAGCACAACACAGTCCACATTATGCAGGTTTTCGAGCGCCTCGGCCGACTGGAACAGCACGCCGTTTTTCGCGCCCACGCCCGTGCCGACCATAATGGCGACCGGCGTTGCCAGTCCCAGCGCGCACGGGCAGGAAATGACCAGCACCGCGATCGCGCGGGTCAGTGCAAAGCTCGGCGTCTCTCCAACCACCAGCCAGATGATCGCGGTCACCAGCGCAATCGCCATCACAACCGGCACGAACACGCCCGCAACCTTATCCGCTAGCTTGGCGATCGGCGCTTTGGACGCGCCCGCCTCCTCAACCAGCCGAATGATCTGGGACAGGGTCGTATCGTCGCCCACGCGAGACGCTTTCATTGCAAAATATCCGTTTTTCGTCACAGTTGCGCCGATTACGGTGTCGCCCTTGTGCTTTTCCACCGGCATGGACTCACCTGTGATGGCGCTCTCGTCCAGATAAGCGTAGCCCTCAACGATCTGGCCGTCCACCGGAACCGACTGCCCTGCGCGCACGATCACATAATCGCCTACGCGCACCTCTTCGATCGGCACCGTGACCTCCTGCTCACCGCGTATGACCGACGCAGTCTGCGGCCGCAGATCCATGAGCGCGGCGATAGCCTCGCCGGTCTTGCGCTTGGCGCGCGCCTCAAAAAACTTGCCGAGTGTGACCAGCGTCAGGATCATGCCTGCAGACTCAAAATACAAGTCGTGCGCGTATTCATGCACGCGCGCCAGATCGCCCGCAGCGCCCGCGTAACCGATCTGGAACAGCGCATACACGCCGTACACCACAGATGCACCCGAACCGACTGCGATCAGCGCATCCATCGTCGGCGCGCGGTGCAAGAGCGTACGGAAACCGTTGATAAAATACTTGCGGTTGACCAGCAGGATGGGCAGCGTCAGCAGCAGCTGCACGAGCGCCAGCGCAAACGCATGCATCTCGCCGCTGACAAAGCTGGGCAGCGGCAGACCCACCATCGGCCCCATGGAAAAATACATTAAAATGATAAGGAACACCGCAGAAACGAGGATGCGGTTTTTCATCTCAGCCAAATCGTCCTCGGGAGTAACGCCCTTTGCAGGCGCAGCCGCGCGTGTGCCGCTGTCCACGGCGGCGGTGTAGCCGCCCTCTTCAACCGCGCGGATGATCTGCGCATCGTTGCATGCGCCCTCATCGTACTCCACCGTCATGCTGCCTGCCAGCAAATTCACCTGCACCTCGCGCACACCCGGCACCGCGGAAACACTCTTTTCGACATGCGCCGAGCACGCCGCGCAGCTCATCCCGCCAACGCGAAATCGTTGTTTCATATCAGGATCTCCTTTTATCTTTCACCCCTCCCCCGGGGAGGGGGTCTGTTGCACAGTTAGTATACCCCACCCCCTCCTTTTTGTAAACCCTCTGTGAAAAATGCCGTTTTTTCCTGCTACGCTTGACGAATCCGCTGAATTTATGATAAAATAAGAACAATTAATGGTAGTTGAAGCGGTTCGCAAGGACGCAGTGAAACGAAAGTTTACACTGCGTCCTTTTTTTGTGCCGCTGCGACCAAATGTAAAGGAGAAGTATTTCGGATGCCCAAAAACAAAAAACAAGATGTTGTCTTCACCCTGCTGATGGCCGCCGTGATGGTGTACGGCATGATCTGCTACAATGTTGCGCTCAACATTGGCGGATGCCGCAATGAAGTCTTTTTAGCGGCGTTTCACGAGTTCCCGATCATGTGGCCGGTCGCGGTGCTGCTTGAGCTGATTTTCGTCGGCCGACTGGCACAAAAGCTGGCTTTCCGACTGGTTGACCCGCGCACCACGCCGCCGACCGGCATCATGCTGGCGATCTCCGCGATGTCGGTATGGCTGATGTGCCCGTGCATGAGCTTTTTCGCCTGCCTGTTTTTCAAAGGTGGCCTGCTGCAAAGCGAATTTGTCTCCATCTGGATGCAAACCACTGTGCTAAATTTCCCGATGGCGCTGCTGCTGCAATTCTTTGTCGCCGGTCCGCTGGTTCGCCTGATTTTCCGCCGCATCTTTCCTGATTAACCGTTCTGGTACATAACAAAAGCCGCACGTTAACCGTGCGGCTTTTGCTTTTTCTTCTCTCATTCGTGGATGGTGGTCGAGAAGGACAGGCATTCTTCCTGCCCCGGGCGCAGCATACGCACACCCACCTTGTTTTCGATCGCGTGATCGAGGTAGCCGCCGTCCGGCAGCGTGCTCCACGGCTCAAGGCACACATAAGGCACATCAAAATCCTTGTATGCACTCCAGACCGCGAAATACGGGAAATCCGCAAAGTCCATTGTCACGGTACGATCGTTGCGCGTGCTGCCAATGGTCGCACGACGCACCGGCAAATCGTCCATGATGATTGCGTCGTTGCGGAACGTCTCGCGCGTGATGGGCAGATAGCCGTCTTTAAGCAGCAGATCGCCGTGTTCGCGGCTGAGCATCACGTTTTCGTCCGTCAGGATCGGATGCAGCGCCGTCGTGCCTTCAAACACCACATAATAGTCCTCAATCGACTCATCCGGCTGCCAGCACAAAGTATATGCGTCATGCCCGCCGACTTCATAATACATATCGGTATCGCTGCGGTTGAAAACCACATGCTCTTTTTTGAGCGTCGCACCCGTCAGCGTATAGCGCACCGTGCAAACGAAGTCCCATGGGTACATCTTTTTTGTGAAATCATTCGCTTCCAGCACAAATTCTACATAATTCTCGCCCGCAGCACCGACCTGCCATTCCAAATCGCGGCCAAAGCCGTGCTGGGTGATCTCATAAGCTGTGCCGCCCACGGTATACGTCTTATCTTTCAGCCGCCCAACAATCGGAAACAAGATCGGCGCGTGCCGTTTCCATATTGCAGGATCAGCCTGCCAAACGTATTCCGTGCCGGTTTTTTTGCTCTTAAAACTGCTCAGTTCTGCCCCAAACGGGTTGATTTCCACCCGAAAGAGCTCATTTTCTAATATCTGCATTGCGTATCTGCCTCCCTTTCTCTTTATTTTAAGCATAGCTTTTTTCGCCTGCAAAGTCAATCTGCCGCCCGTTTTTTAGCATTTCTGCCGGATTTCTCATGTCCGTTTTGGCAGTTTCGCCGGATTTGTTCGTATGCGTTGACAGCTCAGCTATCTTGCATTACAATATAGTTACTACCTTGTAATGCAAAATACCAAAAGGAGGTGCGGGCGAGGTGATACCGTCACAACTGCTCAAAGGCACGCTCGAGGGCTGTATTCTGGCCGCACTCAGCAAAGCGCCAACCTATGGCTATGAGATCACCGAACGGCTTTCGGATTACGGCTTTGGCCAGATCGCGGAGGGAACAATCTACCCGTTGCTGCTGCGGCTGGAGAAAAACGGGCTGGCGCAGGCGGAATACCGCGCCTCCGAGGTTGGACCCAAGCGAAAATATTATGCGCTGACCGACAAGGGCCGCGCGGAATTGCAGAATTTTCTCGCAAGCTACCGTGAGCTGACTGCTGCGGTAAACAAACTTCTGGCTGATACAGGAGGCGATTACCATGACAAAGCAAACCCGACTGCTCAAAGATGAAAACGAACGATCCGCTGGTCTGCTCCCCCAACTCCGATGAGCGCATTTTCAAAAAGGTCACCGCTTACATCCGCACCGCTCCCATCAACGCCTATCATCAGGAAAGCATCCGCCGCGACATCGTACGGATGCTGCTTGACGCGCAATCCCATGGGCAAACGGCAGAAGATGTCATCGGCGCAGATTACCGTGCCTTCTGTGACAGCGTAATCGCAGAAGTGCCGCCGCTGACCCGTCGGGAACGGCTGCTCATCGGTCTGCGCGGCGCATTGCTGACCGCGTACTTCCTTATTATATATTGGCTGATTCCTGTGATCTGGCAGTTGCGGCAGAGCTGGCCCGTTCCGCCGGTCACAGTGGGCAATCTGGTTGGGGCGGCGCTCGTCGTGCTGATTATGCTTACCCTTTCCCTGCTCACCCGCTATTTTTCCCGTGGCCCACTCACGCATCTGTACAACAGCAGCATGAAAGTCCGCCTGCTCTTTTTGCCATGGTTCCTGCTCTATCTGGCTGCCAGCCTTTTTCTGCGCACCACGGTCTTTTCTGTCAACTTCCCTGCGGCAGTCGCGGCGCTTGTCCTGCTCCTGCTGCTGCATTTCTGGATCGACCGCCAAACCGACTAAACTGCAAAAAAGTCCTGCCGGAATTCCGGCAGGACTTTTCTATGTTTTTCGTTCAAAGCAGGTCCATCTTGGAATCCGCTTCGGTGATTGGTCGCAGCGGGCGGCACGGCACGCCGACCGCAAGGTATCCCGCGGGGATATCCCGCGTCACCACGCTGCCCGCACCGATCACTGCGCCGTCCCCGATGGTCACGCCACCCAGCACCACGACGTTCGCCGCAAGCCAGACGTCGCTGCCGATGTGGATATCCTTGGCAAACTCGGACATGGACACATGCCCGTCCGGATAGCGCATGCTGGTGCGTTCGGACGCAATCAGCGGATGGTCGGTTGCCATGAGCGACACATTCGGGCCGAACATCACGTTATCCCCGATGAAGATGCGCGCATCATCCATGACGGTCAAATTGAAATTGCAGAAGAAATTTTCCCCGATAAAGGTGTGCGAACCATAATTGAACTGAATCGGCCCCTGAAAATAGTATTTCTCACCGATCTGTCCGATAAACTCGCGCACAATGGGCAGCCGCGCGGGATCGTATTCGTCCATTGCGTTGAATTTCTGGCACAGAATATGCGCCTTGTGCTTGATGTCGCGCAGCTCCTTGGTGCGCGCGTCAAACAGCTTGCCCGCAAAGATTTTTTCTTCCTCCGTCATGTTCCGCCGCCTCCTGCAAGCCCGGTTGCCGTGCGCTTACGCGAGCGCAGCCTTGAGTTCCTCTACCTTATCGGTGTTCTCCCACTTAACGCCCAACTCTTCGCGGCCCATGTGACCATAAGCGGCCAGCTGCTTGTAAATCGGCTTGCGCAGGTCGAGCGTCTCGATGATGGCCGCCGGACGCAGGTCAAATACCTTGCGTACCGCCTCGGCCAGCTTGCCCTCGTCTACCGTACCGGTGCCGAAGGTCTCCACCATCACGGAAACCGGCTCTGCCACGCCGATTGCGTAAGCCAGCTGGATCTCGCAGCGCTTTGCCAGACCTGCCGCAACGATATTTTTGGCCACCCAGCGCGCTGCATACGCCGCCGAGCGGTCCACCTTGGTCGGGTCCTTGCCCGAGAACGCACCGCCGCCGTGACGGCCGATGCCGCCGTAGGTATCGACGATGATCTTGCGGCCGGTCAGGCCGGAGTCACCCTGCGGGCCGCCGATGACAAAACGACCGGTCGGGTTGATGAAATACTTGGTGTTTTCGTCCAGCAGGTGGGACGGGATGACCGGCTTGACTACCTGCTCGATCATATCCTTGCGGATCTGCTGGAGCGAAACGTCCGGGCTATGCTGGGTGGACAGTACGACCGTGTCCACGCGCACCGGCAGGTTGTCCTCATCATACTCGATGGTGACCTGGCTCTTGCCGTCCGGGCGCAGGTAGGTGAACATGCCGTTCTTGCGCACCTCGGTCAGGCGCTTTGCCAGCTTGTGTGCCAGCGAAATGGGCAGCGGCATCAGTTCGGGCGTCTCATCGCACGCATACCCGAACATCATGCCCTGATCGCCTGCGCCGATGGCGAGGTCCGCGTCCGACGCGCCCTCCTTGCGCTCAAGCGAGTTGTCAACGCCCAGCGCGATATCGGCGGACTGCTCGTCGATCGCGGTCAGCACCGCGCAGGTGTCGCAGTCAAAGCCGTACTTGGCGCGGTCATAGCCGATTTCACGAATGGTGTCGCGCACGACCTTGGGGATGTCCACATAGCAGGTGGTCGAAATTTCGCCCATCACCTGTACCATACCGGTGGTGCAGGTCGTCTCGCAGGCAACGCGCGCATACGGATCGTTCGTTAAGATTTCGCTAAGAATCGCATCCGAGATCTGGTCACAGATCTTGTCCGGATGTCCTTCGGTTACCGATTCCGAAGTGAAAAAATGATGTGCCATGATAAAGGTTCCTTCCTTTCTGATGTACGTCGGGACATAACAAAAAAACGCTCCCATCAGGGAGCGAAAAAACCGTTTTGCCCCCTCATCTTTCGTGTTCCTACGCCGGATTTGGCACCTTACGCATGGTTTTGCGCAGGTTGCCGGGTTTCATTGGGCCGTTCCCTCCACCGCTCTGGATAAGGTCGTATATTTACTTACGCGGTTTATTTTATATAAAAACAGAACATTTGTCAAGGGAAAATTTCAGCAAATTCGGATATTGTATGCGGATTGACATTTTCTTTGTACACCGTTATATTAAATATGTAAGAATGCACCCTGCCGCCGGCCGGTCTGCGCGGCTTTTGGGTCTATTCTTATCCGTATTCACCATGCGTCCTGCGGACGCATTGTTTTTATCATGGGAGAGAATAAGGATATATGAACGTAAATGTAGGAATCGATATCGGCTCAACGACGGTCAAAATCGTTGTTGTGCGCGATGGAGAGATCATCCACAAACACTATGAGCGCCACTTTTCCAAAGTACGCGAAAAGGCAGTCGAGCTGGTGCGAAACGCGCGCGCGCTGATCGGCGAAGATACGACGCTGCGCTGTGCGATTACCGGTTCGGCAGGTTTGGGCGTAGCCAAAGCCGCGGATATCGACTTTGTGCAGGAAGTATTCGCCACGCGCAAGGCAGTCGGCGTGCATGTGCCGCAGGCCGATGTGGTCATCGAGCTGGGCGGCGAGGACGCCAAGATCGTGTTCCTGTCCGGCCAGCTGGAGGAACGCATGAACGGTTCATGCGCGGGCGGCACCGGCGCTTTCATCGACCAGATGGCCGTGCTGCTGGACGTGACCCCGACCGAGCTCGACCAGCTCGCGCAGGGCGCGGAACGCATCTACACCATCGCATCCCGCTGCGGCGTGTTCGCCAAGTCGGATGTACAGCCGCTGCTCAATGAAGGCGCGCGCAAGGAGGACGTTGCCGCGTCCATCTTCCAGGCGGTCGTCAACCAGACGGTCGCAGGATTGGCGCAGGGCCGCGAGATCAAAGGCGATGTGCTGTTCCTCGGCGGGCCGCTGTTCTTCTTCAAGGGCTTGCAGCGCCGTTTTCAGGAAACGCTCGGTCTGGACGACGCGCACGCGCATTTCCCCGACCTTGCCCCGTACGCCATCGCGGCGGGCGCGGCAGAATATGCGGGCGACACCCAGAAAACCTACACCGTCTCGTCGCTGCTGGACGCACTGGAGCAGGCGGCGGGCGCACCGGTGGTGGCAAACTACCTGCCGCCGCTGTTTGAAAACGAAGCGCAATATGCGGAATTCCAGCACCGCCACGGCGTGCATGATGTTATGACGCAGAACGTCACCATGTACGAGGGCGACGCTTATCTCGGCATCGACTGCGGCTCGACCACGACCAAGCTGGTGCTGATTGGTGAGGATCACCAAATCCTGTACCATCACTACCAGTCCAACAAGGGCAACCCGGCTGATGTCATCCGCGAGCAGCTCACTCGACTGTACGAGTTGTGCGGCGACCGGGTACATATCGTGTCCTCGGCGGTCACGGGCTACGGCGAAGCGCTCATCCAGAACGCCTTCGGTGTGGATTTCGGTCTGGTCGAAACGGTTGCGCACTTCCGCGCGGCGCGTCACTTCTGCCCGGACGTTGATTTCATCATCGACATCGGCGGACAGGACATCAAGTGCTTTAAGATCCGCAACAAGTGCATCGACAACATTTCGCTTAATGAAGCCTGCTCGTCGGGCTGCGGCTCGTTCATCGAGACCTTTGCCCGCTCGATGGGCTACTCGATTGAGGAATTCTGCAAGCTCGGCCTGTTTGCCAAGCACCCAATCGACCTCGGCTCGCGCTGCACGGTATTCATGAACTCCTCCGTTAAGCAGGCGCAAAAGGACGGCGCGGGCATCGACGCGATCTCGGCCGGCCTGTCGGTTTCGGTCGTGAAGAACGCACTGTATAAGGTAATCCGTGCGCACTCGCCGGACGACCTCGGCCAGCACATCGTCGTGCAGGGCGGCACGTTCCTCAACGACGCCATCCTGCGCTCGTTCGAGCAGGAGATTGGGCGCGACGTAACCCGTCCGGCGATTTCTGGCCTGATGGGCGCCTACGGCGCAGCGCTGCACGCCAAGGACAACCGTCCGGAAGTGACCGGCCTGATCGGACCGGATGTGCTCGCCGGTTTCTCGCACACCGTGCGCACAACGCGCTGCGGCCTGTGTGAAAACCATTGCAGCCTGACCATCAACGACTTCGGCGGCGGTCGCCGTTTTATCTCGGGCAACCGCTGCGAGCGTCCGCTCGGCGGCGTGAAAAAGACCGAGCTGCCCAACCTGTATAAATGGAAGCTGGATAAGCTCCGCAGCTACGGCGAACCGTCCGGCAATCCGGCTCCGCTCGCCACAATCGGCCTGCCGTTCGGCCTGAACTATTACGAACTGCTGCCGTTCTGGACGACTTTCCTGCGCTCGCTCGGCTTTGAAACCGTCCTTTCCGATGTGTCCACCCGCGATATGTATATGAAGGGCCAGCACTCCATCCCGTCGGATACCGTGTGCTATCCGGCCAAGCTGATGCACGGCCACATCGAAAACCTGCTGGAAAAGGGCGTGGACGCGATCTTCTATCCGTGCATGACCTACAATCTGGACGAAGGCCGCGCGACCAACTGCTATAACTGCCCGGTCGTGGCATATTATCCCGAGCTTTTGAAGGCGAACGTCGCAGCGCTTGCCGACTTTGACTTCATGATGCCGTATTTTGAACTGGCCGACCCCAAGCGGTTTACCCAGCATGCGGCGAAATATTTCTGCGGCAAGTACCCGCAGCTCAAGAAAAAGCAGGTCGAAGCCGCTTCAAAGGCTGCTTATCAGGAGCTGGCCGACTATTATGCGCAGATCCGCGCAGAGGGCCAGAAGGCCATCGCCTATGCCGACACGCACGGGCTGGATATCGCGGTCATCGCAGGTCGCCCGTATCACGTTGACCCGGAGATTAACCACGGCATCGACCAGCTGATTGCCTCGTTCGGACTGGTCATCGTGTCCGAGGACGCGGTATGGCAGCTGACCGAAGCGCCGCAGGTGCATGTGCTCAATCAGTGGACTTACCATTCGCGCATGTACGGCGCAGCCAAATACGTCACCAAAAAGGAAAACGCGCAGCTGATTCAGCTGGTATCCTTCGGCTGCGGCATCGACGCCATCACCACCGACGAAATGCGCGCCATCTGCGAAAATGGCGGCAAACTCTATACACAGCTCAAAATTGACGAGATCAGCAACCTGGGTGCGGCAAAAATCCGCATTCGCAGTATGCTGGCCGCCGTAGAGGAGGGCAGAAAACTTGCAAAACAACAACGCGACGCCTAAAACCTATGAATACGCGCAGTTCACCGAGGAAATGCGCAAGGACTACACCATTCTGGTGCCCAACATGCTGCCCGTGCAGCTTGGCCTGATGTGCCGCCTGATGAAGAACTTCGGCTATAACATGGAGCTGCTCAACACCTTCGGGCCGAACATCGCGGAACAGGGCCTGCGCAACGTGCATAACGACACCTGCTATCCCGCGCTGCTGGTCATCGGCCAGCTGCTGGACGCCATCGAATCCGGCAAGTACGACATCCACAAGATCGCGCTTATCCTGCCGCAGACCGGCGGCGGCTGCCGCGCTTCCAACTACATCCATCTGATGCGCAAGGCGCTGGAAAAGAACGGTTACGGTTTTATCCCGGTCATTTCGCTGAACTTTGCCGGACTGGAAGAGGACGCAAACCCCGGCTTCAAGCTGACCAAAACCATGCTCATCCAAATCGCCTACGCACTGCTGATTGGTGATTTGATTATGCTGGTGGCCAACCAGTGCCGCCCGTACGAAATCGTGCCCGGTTCGACCGAAAAGGCCATCGAGATCTGCATGAACGCCGTCACCGCACGCTTTACAGGCGACCGCATGGTGCGTTACAGCGAGGTCAAGCATCTGTACCAGTATGTGCTGACTGCGTTCGGCAAGCTGCGTCTGGACAAGACGCAGAAAAAGAAGATGGTCGGCATCGTAGGCGAGATCTACGTCAAGTTCTCCCCGCTCGGCAACAACCGTCTGGAAGAATTCCTGCTCTCCGAGGGCTGCGAGCCGGTTCTGCCGGGTCTTACCGACTTCTGTCTGTATTCGATCTACAACTCGGTCATCGACCATAACCTGTACGGCCGCTCGGCCAAGCGTGCCGCCATTTACAAATTTGTTTATCAGTTCCTGCTGGGCAAGCAGGCGGACATCATCAAGCTGATGAAAAAGGACGGCAATTTCCGTCCCCCGATGCCGTTTGACGAGGTGCGTAAAAAGTCGCACGCCATCATTGGTGAGGGCGTCAAGATGGGCGAAGGCTGGCTACTGCCTGCTGAAATGGTCGAGCTTATCAGCGAGGGCGTGACCAACATCGTCTGCACGCAGCCGTTCGGCTGTCTGCCCAACCACATCGCGGGCAAGGGCATGATCCGCCGTATTCGCGAGGTTTACCCGCAGGCGAACATTGTCGCGGTCGATTACGACCCCGGCGCGTCCAAAATCAATCAGGAAAACCGCATCAAGCTGATGCTGTCAAGCGCAGAATAACCAAAAGCCGGAACCAGAAGGTTCCGGCTTTTTTGCTACCGCGCACGCGGGGTTATGCCGCCGCATAGGATGCAATGACCGCCTTCCCCGCGGGAAGTGCGGCGAAAATCTTTCATACTGGGAATGATTACATGGACCACGAAACCTTTTCCCCGCTATCCGACCTGCCAGAAGGCACGCGGGCGCGCGTGCACGCCCTGCATCTGTCGGGCGGCATGCGCCGCCGCCTGCAAGACCTCGGGCTGGTAGCCGGCACGCGGGTATCCTGTATCCAGCGCGCCGCAGCGGGTGACCCGACGGCCTACCGCATCCGCGGCGCGGTGATTGCGCTGCGGGCCGACGATGCCTCGCAAATCGAAATCGGGGTGGACAGCTGATGGGGGCGGAGCGCACTCCGGTCGTGGCACTGATGGGCAACCCCAACGTCGGCAAGTCCACCGTCTTTAACGCGCTGACCGGCGCGCGCCAGCACACTGGTAACTGGAGCGGCAAGACCGTATCCGGCGCACGCGGCACGATGGACTGTGGTGGCCGCGAAATGACGCTGGTCGATCTGCCGGGCACCTATTCGCTGCGCCCCCGCTCGGCGGAGGAGCGCGTCGCGCAGGATTTTCTCACCGGGGGCGAGGCGGGCGCCGCCATTCTGGTAGCAGACGCGACCTGCCTCGAGCGCAATCTGATTCTTGTTCTGCAGGTGCTGGAAGTCCTGCCCAACGTGATTGTGTGCCTGAATCTGATGGACGAGGCGCGCAAAAAGCGCATCCGCATCAACATACCCGCGCTTGAGCGCGAGCTGGGCGTGCCGGTCGTGCCGTGCACGGCGCGGCGCGGGCGCGGGCTGCCCACGCTGATGCAGGCCGTATGCCGCGTATTGGACGGTGAAACCGTCCCGCACCCTACCGTCATCCGCTACCCCGCAGAAATCGAGGACGCGGTGCGCACCTCCGGCCTTGCACGCGCGGACGCGCTCGCCGCACTCTCCCAGCAGCCGCCGGACGGCATGGATGCTCAGCAGCTGGATGATTTATTCACTGCTGCGGCTGCGCTGCGCGCCGAGGAGATCGCCCTGACCTGCGTGCAGGTCCCCGTAGACGCGGATGCGCGCGACCGCCGCATCGACCGCATCCTGCTCAGTCGTCGGTTCGGGCTGCCGCTCATGCTGCTGCTGCTCGCCGCCGTGTTTTACATCACCCTGTTCGGCGCCAACGTCCCGAGCGAATGGCTGGGCACACATCTGCTCGGTCTGAGCGCACCATTTGCCGCCGCCCTTTCCGCGCTCGGTCTGCCGCCGTTTGTCGTTTCGCTGCTGGTTGACGGCCTGTGGCGCGTGCTGGCGACGGTCATCTCGGTCATGCTGCCGCCCATGGCCATCTTTTTTCCGCTGTTCACCCTGCTCGAGGACTCAGGCTACCTGCCGCGCGTCGCTTTTCAGCTCGACTACGCCTTCCGCCGATCGCACGCCTGCGGCAAGCAAAGCCTAACCATGTGCTTGGGTAAAAAATGGATGCGAAAGGCGGCAGAGGTCTCCTTCGTTAAGGCCAGTTAAAATGTACGCTAATCTTTGGCAAGAGTGGTTGAGATGGTTTTTGCCCAGTGCTATACTCGCTTTTGGACACAGGGAACATCAATTCACACCCTGCAATTACATGCAAAAAAGGGAGTAATCACGAATGCAGACAAAAAGAGTATTGGCAGGCATCCTGACCAGCACATTGCTGCTGAGCGCCTATCCGTTCGCTTCCGCAGCGGACTATAACGATTCCAGCGTCACCGGCGCTGCCGGCTGGCAGGCATGGACCGAAGCGTGGAACACCATTGCCACCGACTACACACAGGTTTCCATGACGCCCGGCGCGGACGAGACCCAGCTGAACTTCGCTTGGTACAGCAAGGACGAGACCGGCAAGAGCGCAACGCCGGTCGTACATTTCGGCACGGACAAGAATAACCTTGCCGAGTTTACCGGCACCTCTGCCGCTGTTGACACCAGCCTGACCAACGGCACAGCCTATTCCTACAACCATGTTACCGTGACCGGCCTGAAGGCCAACACCACCTACTACTACACGGTGGAAAAGAACGGCGTGCAGACCGAAGCCAAGACCTACAAGACCGGCGACTTTGAAAGCGCACAGATTCTGTACGTCGGCGACCCGCAGATCGGCGCTTCCAAGGGGCAGTCGCAGAACGGCGAAGCGCTGACCGCGGACAGCGGCGCTGCCAACACCGCCGCGCGCAACGACAGCTTTGCCTGGGACCGCACGCTGGACATTGCGCTTCAGCAGAATCCGGGGCTGGATTTCGTAATCTCCGCAGGCGATCAGGTCAACAAGACCGGCAAGCCCAAGGAAGAGGAGTATGCGGGCTATCTTTCCGCCAGCGCACTCACCAGCCTGCCGGTTGCTACCACGATCGGCAACCATGATTCGCTCAACGCGGACTACCAGAACCACTTCTACAACCCGAACCAGACCGGCTACGGCGAAACCGAAGCGGGCGGCGACTACTACTATTCCTATGGTTCCGGCCTGTTCATCGTGCTCAACACCAACAACTACAATGTTGCCGAGCATGAAAAGGCTATCAAGGAAGCGGTTGCATCCGATCCGGACGCTAAGTTCCGCATCGTCACCATCCATCAGGATATCTACGGTTCGGGCCTTGACCACTCGGACACCGACGGTATGATTCTGCGCACCCAGCTCACTCCGATCTTTGACCAGTACGACATCGACGTTGTCCTGCAGGGCCATGACCACACCTACAGCCGTACCAAGCTGCTCTACGGCGACGGCCAGACCCACGGCACCTACGAGTTCCGCCTGAACGAGGACGGTTCGGACTACGACTGGGACAATGCGTACAACACCCAGACCGACGAGCAGATCCCGCTCTATCCCGAGGATGAAGCCGGTCAGGCCAAGCACGATGCATTCCAATCCGACAACGAGTGCTACACCATCGAGGATGTACAGGGCAACACCGTCACCAACCCGCAGGGTATCCTGTACATGACCGCAAACTCCGCTTCGGGCTCCAAGTTCTATGAGCTGATCGCTTCTCAGCAGGATTATGTTGCCGAGCGCAGCCAGAACTGGCTGCCGAGCTACTCGGTCATCAACCTGACGGCCGATACCTTCTCGATCGACACCTACCAGATCACCGATGCAGGCAAGGTGGAAAAGATCGACAGCACCTTCACCATCAAGAAAACCGACGAGCAGGCCGCAGCGGTCACCGTGGACGGCACTGCCAAGCAGGTTGCGACCGCTTCGGTCGGCGGTGAGACCTACTACCGCCTGCGCGACCTTGCTACCGCGGTAAACGGCACGGCTGCCCAGTTTAACGTCGAGTGGAAAAACGGCGTGATCGTCATTACCGGCGAGCGCTACGATGCTGCGGCCCTTGCCCCGGCTGCCGAAACGACCGGTGTCAAGCAAACCCTGACCATGCAGGTGAACGGCAAAACCGTGACCACGGCCGCCGCCAACGTGAACGCTAACTATTATGTCCCGGCCAGCCTGCTGTCCACGCTGGGCATTCAGAGCACGGTGTCAAACGGCACGCTGACCATCACCACCAAGTAATTCCTTCTTTTTCTCTCTTCTTTTTTCTCCGTTCTTCCGGCTGATTCTCCGCGGATGACAGCGCATCCGCGGAGAATTTTTCCGGTTTCCCCTGTTTTTTGTCTTTGCCTTGCGCGCAAGACATGATCCATTTCCGTAAAGCGAGTGATTGATTTGCATACCGACCAAAACCCCCCCGTCCGCCGCCTGCTTCTCCGCTGGGCGCCGCCGCTTTTGCTGCTGCTTTTGTTCTTTGTATTCGTTGTGCGCATCAATGCGGTAGATAAAATCGGACTCGTCTCCCGCGAGGGTCAGACCTTTGAAAAGGGCGTTGTCACCGAGATCATACGGGACAATTTGCAGTACGACGGCAGCCGCGTAGGCGAACAGCTGGTGCGCGTGCAGATGAAAACCGGTGCACGTGCCGGGCAAACGCTGGAAATGACCAGTTCCTCCGGCTATCTGTTCGGCGCAGGCTGCACTGTGGGCATGAAGGTCATCGTCATGCAGAGCGTTTCGGGCGACTCGACTGTTGCAAGCGTCTACGCGCAGGACCGCGAAACCGTTATCTATGTATTTGCGGGACTGTACCTGCTGGTGCTGTGCCTTGTGGGCGGCAAACAGGGTGTCAAGGGTGCGCTCGGTCTGGTGTTCACCTTTTTCTGCATCCTGTTTGTGTATCTGCCACTTGTCTACCGCGACCACTCCCCGTTCTGGGTGTCAGTGTTCATCTGCACGATCACGACGATCGTCACCATGTACCTGATCGGCGGCCCGACGAGGAAAACGCTGGTCGCAACCGGCGGTACTGTTGCGGGCGTGTGCATCGCAGGTCTGGCCGCGTCCGCGTTCAGCGCGGCTTCGGGTATCACGGGTTGGAACGTCAGCGATATCGAAAGCCTGCTTACGCTGTGGAACACGAACGGCATTCAGGTCGGCGGCCTGCTGTTTTCCGGCCTGCTGATCTCCAGTCTGGGCGCAACAATGGATGTGGCCATGTCAATCGCCAGTGCCATCAGCGAGATCCACGCCCAGACGCCGGATATCTCCCGCCGCGAGCTGTTCCGCGCAGGTATGCGCGTCGGCCGCGACATGATGGGCACGGACTCCAATACGCTCATCCTCGCTTTTGCGGGCGGCAGCATCAGCATGCTGGTACTCGACTATGCCTATGATCTGCCCTATCTGCAAATCATCAATTCCAACAACATCGGCATTGCAATCATGCAGGGGCTGGCCGGCAGCTTCGGCATCGTGCTGAGCGTCCCAGTGACCGTGTTGCTCGCAATTTTCCTGTACACACACGGCCGGCAAAAAGAATCGTCCTGAATCTCCCCCATCGGCGGCGTCTTGATGAAAAGGCGCCGCCGATATTTTTCCGTACATTTTTCCTCAAATCGTCTGGTAACCGCTTCCAAGATGCGAAAAAAGCAAAAAAACGTTTCCCTCCCCGGATTTCATGGAATATAACTCTTGTAATGCGCGCCGGTTTTGCTTAAAATGATTGTATATGATTTGCTGCCTGCGGGCGGCACAAGCCCACACACAGAATGCGGAATAAACACTGCATGGAGGAGGAAGCATGAGCAAAATCGAACCATATATCACCAGCATCCCGGATTTTCCCGAACGGGGCGTGATCTTCCGGGACATCACCACGGTCATCGGCAATGCGGATGGCTTACAGCTGTCGGTGGACGAAATGGCCGCGCTGCTGGAGGGGGAAACATTTGATGTGATCGCGGGACTGGAATCGCGCGGGTTCCTGTTCGGTATGCCAATCGCCTACAAGCTGCACAAGCCGTTCATCCCGATCCGCAAGGCCGGCAAGCTGCCGCGCGCGACCGCCGGGATGTCTTACGAGCTGGAGTACGGCACCGCCTCGATCGAGGTACACCGCGATGACATTCAGCCGGGCATGCGCGTCGTGCTGATCGACGACCTGATCGCCACCGGCGGCACGCTGGAAGCGGCGGCCAAGCTGCTTGAGTCGCTCGGCGCAACCGTGGTCAAGATCGTCTGCCTGCTCGAGCTGAAGGGGCTGCATGGCCGCGACCGTCTGCAAGGCTACCCGCTCGCCACGGTCGTATCCTATGACGGAAAGTAAGCAAGGGGAAAAGAGAAAGGAAAAAAGGGCTGAAAACACACATGTTTGAAAAGATGTTCAAACTTTCGGACAACCACACCACCGTCCGCACCGAGGTCATGGCGGGCATCACCACCTTCATGACCATGGCATACATCCTTGCGGTCAACCCGAGCGTCCTCGGCTCGACCGGCATGGATCCCACCGCCGTACTGCTGGCAACCGCGCTGGCATCCTGTCTCGGCACGGTCTGCATGGCGTTTATGGCAAACCTGCCGTTTGCGCTGTCCGCCGGCATGGGCCTGAACGCCTTTATGGCATACACCGTCGTCGCCGGTTACGGGTACAGCTGGCAGGTCGCGCTGCTCGCGGTCTTTATCGAGGGCCTGGTCTTTATCGTGCTGTCGCTGACCAATGTGCGCGAAGCGATCTTCAACGCCATCCCGCTGACGCTCAAAAAGGGCGTTTCGGTCGGCATCGGCCTGTTCATCGCTTTCATCGGCTTGCAGAACGCCGGGCTGTCCGTGGACTCCTCCACGCTCGTCACCATCACGAGCTTTACCGACAATTTCCACACCTCGGGCATCTGCGCTGCTTGCACTGGTCGGCCTGTTCATCACGGCGGTGCTGTATATCCACCGCGTCAAGGGCGCGATCCTGTTCGGCATTTTGCTCACTTGGATCATCGGCATGCTCTGCCAGCTGACCGGCCTTTATGTGCCGGATGTGGAAGCGGGCTTCTACACCCTGTTCCCGGCCTTCGGCATGACCGACTTTACCAAGTTGGGCCTGACCTTCGGCCAGTGCTTCAACGTGGATTTTGGCGCGGTCGGCATCATCAACTTCATCGTGGTCATCTTCTCGTTCCTGTTTGTTGATATCTTTGACACGCTCGGCACACTGATCGGCGTTGCCACCAAGGCAAACATGCTCGACAAGGACGGCAAGCTGCCGGGCATCAAGCCCGCGCTGCTGTCCGATGCAATCGCAACTTCGGCGGGCGCCATCCTCGGCACCTCGACCACCACGACCTTCGTCGAGTCCGCCTCCGGCGTGGCGGTTGGCGGCCGTACCGGTCTGACCGCACTGGTCACCGGCGTGCTGTTCCTGATCTCCACGCTGTTTGCGCCGATCTTCACGGCGATCCCCTCCTTCGCTACCGCGCCGGCGCTGATTATGGTCGGCTTCCTGATGGTCGGCACGGTTTCCGAAATCCGCTTCGATCTGGACAACCTGACCGACGCGATCCCGGCTTACCTCGCCATCATTTCCATGCCGCTGTTTTACAGCATTTCCGAAGGCATTTCGATGGGCGTTATCTCCTATGTCCTGCTCAACCTTGCCGCAGGCAAGGGCAAAAAGGTCACCCCGCTCATGTATGTGCTGGCGGTGCTGTTCATCCTCAAGTATATCTTCCTGTAAGCCTGTTGCACGGGCCGCTGTCCTCTGGGGCAGCGGCCCGTTTTATGTTTCTTATCGAATGATTGACGGCGCGCGCGAAAACGGTTACAATGTGGGTATCTTATTATCCCACGTTTTCCCTATCAAGGAGGCCGTTATGAAAAAAAGGCTTACTGCCCTATTGCTGATGCTTGCCCTGCTTATCCCCTGCCTGCCGCTCGCTGCGGCAGCCGAGGAGACGCCCGTTGCGGCAACTTCCAGCGCAAAACTGATCGCCTTCACCTTTGACGACGGTCCCTCGGCCTATACCTCGACCCTGCTGGATGGACTGAAGGCCCGCGGTGCGAAAGCCACCTTCTTTATGAACGGCACCAACGGCTCGCACGGCATTGTCAATCACAAAGACATTCTCACGCGGATGCGGGACGAGGGTCACCAGCTCGCCAACCATACTTACCAGCACCTCATCCCGTTCGACAGCTACGGCGCGAGCACGATCTCGAGCGAAGTCAGCCGCGTGGAAAGCCTGCTGTTTGATCGCATGGGCGGCTCGTACACCGACATGGTGCGCACCCCCGGCGGCGCGGTAGGCGGCGCGGTCAAGAGCACGATTGCCGCGCCCATCATCCTGTGGAGTGTGGACCCGCTTGACTGGAAATACCGCAATGCGGACACAGTCTACAACAACATCATCAAAGGCGCGCATGACGGCGCGATCGTGCTGACGCACGATATCTACCAGACCAGCGTACAGGGTGCGCTGCGCGCGATTGATACGCTCAAAGCACAGGGGTATGAATTTGTCACCGTAGCCGAGCTGCTGCGCCGCCGCGGCATCACCCCGCAAAACGGCGTCGTCTACACCAGCGCCCCGAACAAGGGAACCAACCTGCCCGCATATACTGCGCCGACCATCACCTCCACGCCGGGTGACAACGGCGTTTCGGTCACATTCTCGACTGCGGACAAGGGGCTGACCCTGTATTACACGACCAGCAACGCAACCCCGCACCTCGGCAGCACCAAATACACCGGCCCGATTACGATTACCAAGGATACAACGTTCACGGTCGTCGGCATCGACAAATACGGCACGCGCACGCCCGTGACGACTAAAACCGTTGCAGGCATACCGCCCACGGCTGCGCCGACGGTTTCCTATGAAAACGGCTTGCTGACACTCTCGTCTGCCACCGCGGGCGCATCCATTTACTACACGACCGATGGCTCCACGCCGACCGCGTCCAGCACGCCCTACACCGGGCCGTTCACGCCCGCAACGACGACCAAGTGCATCGCCATGCTGCCCGGCCATCTGGACAGCACGGTTGTCACCTGCACGCTGACCGAATATGGTCACCTGTTCACCGATGTGCCTGCGGACAGTTGGTATTATAACAGCGTGGGCGATATTGTCGAGCAGGGGCTGATGAACGGCACAAGCGCCTATACCTTCTCGCCCGATACAGTCGTCACACGCGCGATGCTGACTACGGTACTCTATAACCTCGCGGGCAAGCCCGAGGTGGGTGACAACCTCGGCTATCCCTATGCCGACGTAGACGCGAATGCCTATTATGCGCTGCCCGTCTACTGGGCACGGGCCAACGGCCTCGTGACCGGTTACACCGACGAAACCTTCGCGCTGAATGGCACGGTCACCCGCGAACAGGCCGCCGTGCTGCTTTACCGGCTCGCAAACTTCCTCGGCATGGATACCAGTGCACGCGCCGATCTATCCGTGTACACGGATGCCGCACAGATCAGCGCATACGCGCAGGAAGCCTTGCAGTGGGCAGTCGCGTCTGGACTGCTGAGCGGCCGCACCGCGACCACGCTCGCCCCGCAAGGCAGCGCCACCCGCGCGGAGGGCGCGAAAATCCTGACAAGCTTCACCGCACTGACCTAACCCCACAATGGGTAGAAATAAACGGGACGTACGATCCAAGTACGTCCCGTTTATTCTATCCAGTCGATTTCACAGGGTTTGGGCAGAAAACGAAAATGAATAACGATCTTCTGCCGCTTGACCCTGCCTTGCTCTGTTTTTTCGTATGTACCCTGCCCCACCTCAATCCGATCGATCAGCTCAAACAGCAGAGACGGCGTCAATTCCTCCACATCCGTATAGCGGCGAATGATTGCCCACAAGCGTTCCTGCAGCCGCTGCAAATTTTCCGCGCCGCTATCCGGCTGCAACGTGTCGATCTGCTGCTCCAGCGCAGCCGTCTTGCTCTCATACCGTTCGAGCAGCGGATAAAAGTTCGTCTCTCCAATCCTGCCCGCCGCGCGATCCTCATAAAGCTGCGCAACCAGACGCTGAACCCGCTCCAGCTCCCGTGCCATCCGTTCTCGCTCGCGCCCCGCTTCCTGTCCCCGCTCGTCCAATCGCAAACGGCGGTTCAGCCGCTCAAACAATACGCTGCACTCATCCTCAGACAGGCAGACATATCGCCGCACCGCCTCCAATACGCAGCGGAAAAGCGATTCATACGAGATAAAATGATTAGAACAAGCGGATGCTCCCCGGAGTTTGTACGCACCGCACGCCAGATTAGCCGCCGAGCCTTTTTTGCGCGTGCCGACCGTGGACATAGCCTTGCCGCAGTCCAAGCAGAAGGCAAGCCCCGCAAACAGATTGGAAAACGCCCCTTTCCGGTCACAACGGCGGGCAGACCGCTGGCGCTGCACCGCAGCAAATGTCTGTTTGGAAACCAGCGGCTCGTGCTGATTTGGGACAACGATCCACTCATCCGTCCGCCTTTCGCGGGTCTTTTTGCTTTTGAAGCTGATTTTGTCGGTCTTCCCCTGTGCGATATGACCCAGATAGACCACATCTCGCAGCATACGGCTGACCCCCACCGAGGTCCACGCCTTCCGTTTGGAGTAATGGTCCGGGTTGAGCCCCGGATGCGCCAAAGTGCGATAGACAGCCGGCGGCACCTCACCGCGCTCGTTCAGCATCCGCGCGATCTCCGCAGGCCGCTTACCCGCTGCCGCCCAAACAAAGATCCGCCGCACGACGGTCGCAGCCCGCTCGTCCGGTATCAGATGATTCTTGTCTTTGGGGTCTTTTTGATACCCGTATGGCGCAAAATTGCCGATAAACTTGCCTGCCTGCATTTTGGCATGCAGCGCACCGCGAATTTTGCGGCTGGTATCGCGGGCATACATTTCGTTGATGACGTTGCGAAACGGTGCAAGGTCCGTATCCGCCCGCGCGGTGTCGATCCCGTCCCCTACCGCAATCAGCCGCACACCGTGCTCCGGGAACACCAGCTCCAGATACCGCCCAGTCTGGATATAATCGCGTCCCAGCCGCGACAGGTCCTTGACCAGTACAACCTCAAACCGGTGCTGTTCCATATCACGGAGCATGGCCTGAAAGCGCGGACGGTCAAAGCTGGTGCCCGACCACCCATCATCCACGTACTCCCCGACAACAGAAAACCCTTCCTGCTCTGCATACGCCTTTAACAGGCTGCGCTGGTTCTGGATGCTTTCGCTTTCCCCGGGGTTGTCATCGTCGCGGCTCAGCCGCAGATACAAGACCGCCCTGCAGGCGGCCGATGATTTTCGCATAGGTGCCTCACCTTCCTATTGTCGCCTGCAAGCGATCCCGATGACCTATACCGGTTTCTCAGCCGTTTCTGCCTCGAACTGCGCCGCAATGACGTTCTCGAGCAGCTCGAGCAGGGCGCGGCGCTGTACCCAACACGCATTTGCCTTAGTGTGGTTCATGCACCCGTCTCCTTTCTACTCTGATAGAATTCTATGCCTCCCTTTCTCAAAGTATCTCGTAAATACCTTTTTCTTCCAATTCTTTTCCAAATTCGTCCGTAAAGGCTTGCATATTGTACTCCCATTAGATACAAATTTGGTCAAAAACCCATTGTCCTTTTGAACAAGATGGTTTATAGTAATAGCATGAGATTTGTGCAAAACGATGTAGAAAGTCCAGGCAATGCGCTTCAGCGGTTTATACTTGCTCAGGCAGAGACAAACTCTGCTTTTTCGTATATCAACTTGCGCGTTGACAATGCAAGGGGATTTTCAATGATTGCCATTGAAAATGCCTCTTTACTGGGTCAGATCAAAGGAGGAGGAAGGAAAGCGAATATGAAATACGCAAATCCCGCTTTAAAATTTGAATCCAAGGGGGCTAAATAATATGAAAAGGCAGTCAAACAATCAACATTACTCACAGCGTTGAATTTGGGAACTATTGCACTGGTTGTCCTGCTGACAATCTCTTTTTTATTATCGGCATCTATGAACAATCGCGCGATGGAAATGTATAGCAATGGAGAAGAACTGACAGCAGCGGCGCAACAATTCTTGGATGCCTCCGGGTACTTAACGGAACAGGCAAGAGCCTGTGCTGCTACCGGTGAAGCAATCTATCACGATAACTACCAGAATGAAGTAAATAATTTGCAAAACCGTGAAACCGGCTACAGCAGAATGGAGCAGGTAGGTATTACGGACGAGGAAAAGGCTCTCATAACCGAGATGTCGCAGATCTCCAATACTTTGGTGCCGCTGGAAGAAAGCGCTATGAGTTCGGCAATGGCCGGAGACATTGACTCTGCGCTGGAATATGTATTCGGTGAGGACTACAGCTCGGATTTGAGCAGAATTCAATCTCTTCAGGATGAATTTGTAGAAACATTTCAGGCACGCCTTGCGTCTGAAATCGAGTAACAGCGAACACTTGTGTCCATTATGCAAATTGTAGTCATCATCATTGTTTGCTTGATTATTGTATTCCAGCTCTTCAGCACTATGTTCACGAGGAAAAAAGTAATCCGTCCTCTTAAAATCATACAGGAAGAAATGCTGGAATTTTCCAAGGGCAATCTGTCGATCGGCGGCAAACTGCAGGAAGATGCTTCGGAATTGGGAATGCTCGTTTCTTCTGTACATCAGATGCGCGATCATTTGAAAGAATTCATCGAGGATATTCATAATAAATTGCTGCAAATAGCGCAAGGGGATCTGGATATCAAAATGGATATTGCATACATCGGTGATTTGGCTGCAATTGAAACTTCTCTGAAGAAAATCAGCACATCTCTGAGCGATGCATTCCGGGAAATTGATCTTGCTTCCAATCAGGTTGCTTCGGGCGCAGATCAGGTATCCAATGGCGCACAGGCGCTGAGCCAAGGCGCGACAGAGCAGGCAAGCGCCGTGGAGGAGCTTTCGGCAACCGTGCAGGAAATCAGCATGAGAATCAATCAGAACGCGAAAGATACGGATTCTGCCAACAATTTAACCATGCTTACGGAACCAAAGTCAATGAAAGCAAGCAGAAAATGCAAGAACTCATGACAGCAATGGATGAAATCAAGCAGACCTCGCATCAAATTCAGGGAATTATCAAAACCATTGATGATATTGCGTTCCAGACCAATATTCTTGCTTTGAATGCAGCGGTAGAAGCCGCCCGCGCAGGAGCGGCTGGAAAGGGATTTGCTGTTGTAGCCGATGAGGTAAGAAGCCTTGCAGGCAAATCGGCGGAGGCCTCTCAGAATACGCAGGAGCTGATTAAAAATTCTATCTCTGCCGTGGAGCGTGGCGGTGCATTGGCAACGGATGCGGCAAAGGTTTTGGATGAAACCGTAGAGGCAGCGGATCAGGTAGTGGCATCTATTAAACGAATTGCGACGGCTTCTGCAGAACAGGCGCAGGCAACCGACCAGATCGCACAGGGACTGGATCAGGTTTCCAGCGTAGTGCAGAACAACTCTGCGACGGCAGAGGAAAGTGCAGCAGCAAGCGAGGAGCTGTCCGGTCAAGCCAGCATGCTTAAAACATTGGTCGGCAGATTCAAAATTGCAAATGCAAGCCAGGCTATCAGATCCAAGAAACCCCTGATTATGCACCGGTAACACCCGCAGCACCGTCTGAACCGTCTGATATGTATTATGACAAGTATTGAGTGCGTCAATAAAACCCAATAACGGATTTTCCCCAGCTTCGATATCTTTCTTATAAAAAACAGGCATCCACAGTTTGTGGATGCCTGTTTTTTTGTCAGTGTGGACTGCTTATCACATAAGTATAAAAAGCAGTATGCATATTTCGCTTTTACAGATCGTACTCGTTGCAGAAGCGCATCAGGATGGTTGCGACCTGCGCGCGGGTGGAATACTCCGCCGGGCCAAGCGTAGTGGCCGTAGTTCCTTCCATAATGCCGCGACCGCAGATCCAATAGAATGCCGCGGTTGCGTAATCGCTGATGCGGTTTGCATCCGCAAAGCCGCCCAGACTGCCGGTCGTGCCGACCGAATAGCCCTTATACTGCGCATAGCGATACAGGATGGCCGCCATCTGCTCGCGGGTAATCCTATCCTGCGGACCGAACAGACCGTCGCCGTAGCCGGTCACGATATTGTTGGCCGCTGCCCAGCGCACGGCGCTACCATACCACATGGATGGGTCTACATCATTGAATCGCGTCCCGCTGCCGCTCGACGGGCTGCCAGCCTGTCGCCACAGAATCGTGACAATCATCGCGCGGGTGGTCGTCTCGTCTGGCGCAAAGCGCGTGGTCGTCGTGCCGTTCATCAGGCCCTTATCCGTGACGAACTGCACCGCATCGTAATACCATGCGCCGCTGTACACATCCGAGTATCGGTTGCTCCAGATCGGCTGCTGTTCCTGCTCTTCATAGCCGATGACATACTTGGAAAAATGCGTGGTGGTAAACGTCACCTTGCGGCGGCTGGTATTATAGGACGTATCGCAAGCGGTCAGGTTGCCGCTGTTGTCCATATACCAAACGACAATGCCGTCCGCAGTCTGACCGGACTTGAGCGTGTACGGCAGCGTGACCGTCACATATCCGCCATCAAAATCGGAAATGGTTGTGCCGCCGCTCTTGAAAGACAGGTCAAATACCGGCGCGCTGCCCACAACCTGTCTTTGACGGCTGGTCAGCTCGCTGGTGTCCACAGCTGCAACATTCAGTGTGACCATGCTGCCCGCCTGCGAAGCCACTGCATCGATCGCGTCGCTGTCAAGCGTCACCTCAGCAACATCCGAATCAACCGTTAGCGTTGCATAGGCGTACTCACTGAGCTTTTCCAGCGAAGATACCGGCAACGTGACCTTCACGCTGTCCGCACGGCTGGACGTATCCACGCTGATCACGACAACCGGGTCCGTGTCGTTCCTATCGGCGGCGTTGAGCACTCGGTTCACCGCGGTGTTCATGGTAGCGGTGGAAATCGTAACGCTGGCCGTCGAGCCGGACAAATACGAATCCACATCCATGATGACGGTAGAAGTGCCGCCGCTGGTCGAAGGCTGCGAAACCGTGCTGGAACCGCTGTCCGTCGAGCGCTGCCACAGCGTGATCGAACCGCTCAGGGTGTTATAGTTTGCTGCATCGCTGGGTGTGAATACCCACTTGTAAGAGGTGTTTGCCGTCACTTCCGTGGTTGTCGCCTGCTCCCATGCAACCGTGCCAGACACGCTGAACGTGCCACCGGTCGTGGTCAGGCTGGCATCGGCCAGCGTTTTTCCGCTGGTGGTGATCGACGTGTACTTGGGCGCGCCGGTCGGCGTGGCCTTGGCAATGGTCACCTGCACGGTTGTCGTGCCGGAAAGATACGCTTTATCGTCCGGCATGAAGCATACTTCATACGAGCCGCTGTCTGCCACGTTCTTCGGGACGGATTTACCGGTACCCCAGCTCCATGTGCCGGATACCGTCTTATCGCCATCCTTGGCCGTGCCAACGATTGCCGACGCAGGCACATCCTTACCGGTATAGGTAACGTTGATCGGATTGACCGTCAGAGTCGGCATGATCTTATTGCTGCCGGTCAGCGTCACGGTGATGGTATAAGCGTTATAATTATCACCGCTGCTAACCGGAATGGTAACCACATACACTGAGCCGTCTTGCACATTGCTGTCGCCAGTGTAAGTCAGCTTGTTGCCTTCCAACTTCAATATCGTGACGGCATCCGCTTCGGTAGTCGGCTGACCATAGGCTGCGCCGTCCGGCACGGCGGGCAGCGTGACCGAACCAACGATACCGACTGCTACCGTACCGGAAGCGGTTTTTACAACTTCCGTCGCATCCGCCTTGCTGATGGTGACTGTCTGCGCAGCAGTCGTTTCGTTATAGTTGTCATCCCCATCCTTGGTGGCGGTAACCGTCACGGTACCCGCCTTGGTCGGGGTCAGCACATTGCCGCTGACGATTGCACTGCCGGTATCAGGCGTGATGGTATAGATTACCGCACCGGTGCCAGAACCGCCCTCGGCACTCAATGTGAGCGTTTGACCAAAGGTGACTGTATTCGCGCTGCTGATCGTCAGCTTGGCCTGATCTGCTTTCGTGATGGTAAAGGTAGCCGACTGTTCGCCGTAATAGGTTTCATCCGAGTAGAACGCTGTGACGGTATAAACGCCAGCAGTCGTTTCCGCAGGCAGCTCGGCCAGCGTATCATACTCCTGATCGTTGTAACGGTATTTTGCGGTTTTGCCATCGGCCACCGTCGCCTCGTTGAACTGTTCACCCAGTTTATAACCGACCCCGGTGTACTGCTTGCTTTCGTTCTGAGCAGTAAACGTCACTTCAATCGGTGTCTTATCCGTCACCGTCACCTGCACGGTTTTCTCTGTGGCATTGTAGTTGTTGTCACCCTCGCAGGAAACCGTAATGGTGGTGCTGCCAACCGCCTTACCGGTTACATTGCCGTCTTGGTCCACTGTGGCAATGCCAGTATCCTTACTTTCATAAGATAACGTTAAACCAGCCGGATCAATCGACGCATCCAATGCAGTCGATTGGTTTATCATAACCGACAAGTCCTTCGCGGTAATGGTCGGCGTGGCCTTGGCAATGGTGAACGAGCCTGCGGACAGTCCGGTTGCCGCGGCATAGTCTGCGCTCGCTGCTACATCAAAGGTCACCGTATAGGTGCCTGCGTCCGTGGGCACGGTTTCGCTGCCATTATACTTGACCGTGATTGCACCAATACCGGTAATCTCGCTTTTCGCCTGTACTTGCGCCTGTTTGGGCTGTCCATCATAGGTCAGATCTGCGGGGGCCGTATAGGTAAAATCGCTTTCTGTTAAAACGCCCTTTACCGTAATTTCTACCGTTGCAGATGCACCATCTGCCTGAATGGTTATCGATATGGTGCCTTTTTGCAGGTTGTCACCGTTTACAACGGTGTAACCCGTAAAATTCTCATCGGTCGTGCCGTCATCATAGGTTGCCTTGACCACCATGCCGGTCGGATCAAAGCTCTCGCCTGCGATATATTCATTCTTGGTTGGCGGAGTTGTGATTTCAAGGCCCGTTACCGTTTTCGCGGTCTTAGTGGTGACCGGCAGCGGCTGGGAAGCCTCAGACGCCTTGGTATCCTCTGTTTCCGCTACACGGACATAAATCTGATATTCCGTCTTGGCAGTTAAATTGGAAAAAGTATTGGATTTTTGCCAAGCACCATCTGTCCCCAAGCGGTACTCCCAAGCATCATTTGGCGTAACAGTAATAGATGTTTCTGTAATCTCTGTCGCAGAGAACTCTGCCGGAGCTTCTGGCGCATCCTTTTTCTCTACGGCAGTGGTCGGATCGCTAAAAACACTGCCGGAATAGTTTTCCGCCATGACCTCAACTTTAAGCGTCTTGCCTGCATCCGCCGCAACGGGGGTGTAAGTCTGTTCAGTCGCGCCATCAATCTTCGTGTCGTCTCGATACCACTGATAACTTGGCACCGCATCTTCGGGCATACCATCCGTTTTCGCCATCAATTCTACGCCGATCTTCGCCTCGCCCTCAATCGTCACCGTGCCGGAGAGTGATGTCTGCTGCTGATAACCCGTCTCCTACAGCTCAAGAATGCTTTCGCCATACAGACTCTTGCTATCCTCATCATAAGTATATTGAATGCTTTTGCCACCCGCAGTGAAGGTATAACCAGTTTCCATGCTGCCGCCTTGTTGAGGTGCATCAAGGAACAGCCCACCGTCTGCACCAACCGTGCCTGCATCGCTGTTGGTCACATCGACCAGATAGTTGTTTCCGTCCAGCTTGACGATGTTCCACATATGGCCGCCTTCACCTGTACCACCGCTCATTGTGCCATCAACCGTGTAACACGTTGCATTCGTGAATTGCGACTGATCGCACAGATACTGAAACGCCTTGGAATAGCCCTCACAAACGACCGTAGTGTCAGGTTTGCCGTCAAACACATAGATCAGCTGCCACGGGTCGCCGTATGGTGTGCTATCATCATCAGCGGCTGTATGATTATACTCAGTCAGATTGCAAATTTCATTTTTGTAGGCGTCCAGCTTTTCGTAGTCGGATTTACTATCGTTATCTGCAACAATCTTGTTTGCGGTTTCGATTGCTGTCTGTATCGTGGAAATCTTAGTGGTACTTACCTTATATTGATTGCCGTTATCCTGATAATCCTGCGCCACGGCAAATTGAAAATTACCAATTTTAGCCGATGCCGTTTTTCCATTACCTTCTATATTCTTCATATAGTTATAATGAAAACCAGCGCCACTCGTTTTATCATACCAGTATAGCTCATATGGACAATCAACCATCAAGCAGTCCAAAATCTTACCAACATGGATTGATAATTCTGATGTTAGCGTATCTGCCTCTGTTTCGCTCGTATCCCATGTTAAAGTGATATATTGATCTTGCCCTGTATAAAACTGTGTCGAGCCGCCGTTTTTAGCAACCCTTTCGATTTCACTTTTCAGTTTCTCATAGACTGCCTGCTGTGACTCGGACAGCACTTGCTCACCGTAGTTTCCAAACAGCGATGCACCACCGTACTCCGGATACAGCAGCTGCTGCACATACTCCGCGAACAGCTCATCGTTGTCCGGCAGGTCAACGTCCGATGTATCGACGGCGACCGTCTCCACTTCCACCGTCTGCTCCGGTTGGATCTCCCATTGATCTTCTGGTCCTGCCGCCAGCGCTGCGGTTGGCAGCATCCCCAGCAGCATGGCCAGTGTCAGCAGCATGGCCAAACCCTTTCTTTTCATACTGGCATTCCTCCCTTTTTTGTTGTGCAGTCCGGTTATCCAAAGTGAACCAGCCCCTTGTCTGCGTGTTTAGGAGCTGCTTGCAATATTTGTTTTTATTATAGTCCCGTACACCCAAAACTTCAATCTTTCCTGCCATATTTATGATTTATTTTCCGTGTCGTTCCAAGCCGCCATTCGTCAAAACGATGGCATATCGTGACGGTGGCTCCAGACGGCGCGCATCCATCTTTTCCCCAAGCATGTGCATGGGCTTCGGATGCAACGCTTGCGGCGTGACTGGCTGCCGCATCATCGACTCGCCGCGCGAGCGCTTGATCGCCATCCTGACCAACACGTTTGCCCCCTGCAACGGACGCTTCCCCCTGCTGATCTTCCTGTGCGCCGTGTTTTTCACGGACAGCGCAGCGGGCGGCGCGCTGCTGCTCACCGCTGTGATCGCGGGCAGCGTCGTCCTGACCCTTGCGGCCTCCCGCCTGCTGTCGGCTACCGTGCTGAAAGGCGTGCCGTCCTCGTTTACGCTCGAGCTACCGCCTTACCGCGCGCCGCAGGTGGGGCAGGTGATCGTGCGCAGCGTGTTCGACCGGACGCTGTTCGTGCTCGGACGCGCGGCAGCGGTGGCCGCGCCAGCGGGCGCGATCATTTGGCTGCTGGCCAACCTCGACGTCGGCGGTGTGTCGGTTTTCTCGCACCTGACTGCCTTTCTCGACCCCCCGGGGCGGCTGTTCGGGCTGGACGGCGTGATCCTGCTCGCCTTTCTCCTCGCCTTTCCGGCAAACGAACTGGTGATGCCGCTGATCGTCATGGGCTATCTCGCCACCGGTTCCATCACGGATGTCACCGACCTTACGGCCTTCCGCACGCTGCTGCTGGCAAACGACTGGACGATTTGCACCGCGCTGTGTACACTGGTGTTCACCGTGGCGCACTGGCCGTGCTCGACCACCTACCTGACCATCTGGAAGGAAACGCGCAGCGTCCGCTGGACGCTTGCCGCCGTCGCGCTGCCGACTGCATTCGGCCTTGCGCTCTGTCTGGCAGTGCATGGCGTATGCACGCTCATCGGACTCGCCTGAAAAAAGCTGCCCCACCTGGGCAGCTTTTTTGCACACACGCAAACAGAACATTTGTTTTCCCGTTCCATCTGTGGTATACTGGTTTCGTATTTCCAAAATGAAACGAGGAACCCCATGGAACCGACCAAATTTGACCTGAAATACGCCGCCGTACGGCGCGCGATCATCGAACAGTCCTTTGCGCACTTAAACGACCGCCAGCGCGAAGCGGTGTTCACAACCGAAGGCCCGCTGCTCATTCTCGCAGGCGCGGGCAGCGGCAAAACCACCGTGCTCATCAACCGTATCGTCAACATTCTGCGCTTCGGGCAGGGTTTGACGAACGAATTTGCGCCCGAGGGCGCAACCGAGGACGACCTGCTGTTCCTGACCGAATACCTGACCGCCCCCAAGCCGGAAAACCGCGCCCGCGCCGAACAGCTGTGCGCGGTCGATCCCGCGCGCCCGTGGCAGGTAATCGCCATCACCTTCACCAACAAGGCCGCGCGCGAGCTGCGCGACCGTCTGCTGGCCGCGCTGCCGGACGAAACTGCGGCAAACGACGTCTGGGCCTACACCTTCCATACCGCCTGCCTGCGCATCCTGCGCCGCTACGGCGACCTGTTGGGCTTTGACAGCGCGTTCACCATTTACGACGAGGATGACAAAAAGCGCGTCATCACGAACGTGCTCAAACAGCTCAATCTCGACCCCAAAGCCTTTGACCCGCGCACCGTGATCGGTATGATCTCGCGCGCCAAGGACAAGCTGATGACCCCGAAGCAGTTCGCCGCGGATGCCGCAGGCGACTACTTCCGTGAAAAGCTGGCGGAGGTCTACAAGCTGTACGAAAAGGAGATGCGCAAGGCGTGCGCACTCGACTTCGACGACATCATCATGAAAACCGTCCTGCTGCTGCAAAGCAATCCGGATGTGCTGGACCTGTATCAGCGGCAGTTCCGCTATGTGCTGGTGGACGAGTATCAGGACACGAACTATGCCCAGTATGTGCTGACCAGCCTGCTGGCAGGGCATTATGAAAACATCTGCGTAGTCGGTGACGACGACCAGAGTATCTACAAATTCCGCGGCGCGACCATCGCCAACATACTGGAGTTTGAAAAGCAGTTTAAAAACGCCAAAACCATCCGGCTCGAGCAGAATTACCGCTCGACCGGCAATATTTTGAGCGCCGCCAACGAAGTCATCCGCAACAACGTCGGCCGTAAGGGCAAGGAACTCTGGACCGATCAGGCGGGTGGCTCGAAAATCCATCTGCACCGCTCGGACAGTCAAGAGGGCGAAGCCGCCTACATTGCGGACACCATCCGCGAGGGCGTGGAAGCAGGTCGCCGTTGGAGCGATTTTGCGATTTTGTACCGCAACAACGTCCTTTCGGATAACATTGCCGCTGCATTCATCCGCGCGGGCATCCCCTATCGCGTGTACAAGGGCCGCGACTTCTTCTCGCGCGCCGAGGTGCGCGATATGTTCGCCTATCTATGGGTGCTGGAAAACCCGGCGGATGAACTGCGTCTGCGCCGTATCATCAATGTGCCAACGCGCAAGATCGGGGACAAATCGGTCGAGACCGCGTCCCAGCTCGCGCTCGAAAACGGCATGCTACTGTATGACGTCGTGCGCAACGCCTCGCAGTTTGCGCCGCTCGCGCGCAGCGCTGCCGCGATGGAAAAGTTCGGCACGATGATGGAAAATCTGCGGCAGCAGCGCGCTTTCCTCTCGCTCTCCGAGCTGTACGACGAGCTGCTCGAACAGACCGGCTACCGCCGCGCGCTCGAGGAAAAGGGCGGCGTGGAGGAAGAGGGCCGTCTCGAGCATATCGAAGAGCTCAAGTCCTACATCGTCGATTACGAGGAAAAGCACGAAACGCCCACGCTGGGCGACTTTCTGGAAAACATGGCGCTCTATACCGATGCCGACCAGTCGGAAGAGGACGAGGATGCCGTGCTGATGATGACCATGCACTCGGCCAAGGGACTGGAATTCCCGATTGTATTCCTTGCGGGCATGGAAGATGGCTTGTTCCCCGGCTTCCGCGCGATGGAGCGCGAGGAGGACATGGAGGAGGAGCGCCGGCTGTGCTATGTGGCGGTCACGCGCGCACGCGAGGAACTTTACCTGACCTGCGCCGAACGCCGTCTGCTGTACGGCCGCACGCAGTATGCGCATCCTTCGCGCTTCATTGATGAAATGCCGCGCGAACTGCTCGACAGCAATATCGTGGAGAGCCGCATGTTCGCATCCGCCACCCAGCCCGAACCCGGCCTGCCCCGCGCGCAGATTAGTCGCGCGCGCACGTTCTCGGCTACGTCCTCGGTTGCCGCTGCACCCAAGGCGGCGGGCACACCGCTTCCCGACTTTCCGGCGGGCTGTCGTGTGCATCACAAGGCGTTTGGCGACGGCATGATCGTGTCGGTCAAGCCGATGGGCAACGATGCACTGCTCGAAATCGCCTTCGACCAAAAGGGCACCAAGCGGCTGATGGCCAAGGCTGCGGCCAATTTCATGCAGAAAATCTGAAAATACGCAAAAAACAGGGCAGCTGCCGGTTGGCAGCCGCCTTTTGCATTTGTTTTCTTACACTTTATCCGACCCACGCACCGGAAACGCCGCGCGAAACCACAGAAAACCCAGAATCAACGCGACAACACCCAGTACAGCCACAACGGGAAACCAAAGGTCCCGCCGCATAACATACCAGCCCTCGCCGCCAAGCTGAAACAGCAGCATCACCGCCATCAGGCCGAGCAGCACGAGCGTCACGACCATCACCGCGCCGTTGATGACCGCGAGCAGATATTTGGCCCAGTGCTGCCCCACACCGTACAGCAGCGCAGGCAGCAGATAAATCGCCGCAGCCACTCCCGCCGCGATCCACATCGTGCGGCTGCCAAAGTCTCCAAAATACGGAATACTGCCCTGCATCGTGGGCGAAAGCGATATGGCAAGCACGATCATCACCCAAATCACAGCCAGACCCACCGCCCAGCCGACCACCGATTTCCGTACTGTTTTTCGCATCGTTTTCCACCCCTTTTCTATCTTTGCTTTCAGTTTAACCCACCCCGCGCGGCCTGTCAACGTCAATCTGCGCATGAAAAAGCGGACCGCATCCTGTATGCCGTCCGCTTTATTCCACCAGTTTTTTCCGCAGCGTCTCAATCGCGCGTTTTTCGATGCGCGATACCTGCACCTGTGACACGCCGATGATCTTGGACACCTGCTGCTGCGTCAGGTCACGCGAAAAGCGCAGGGCAAGCACCTGCCGCTCCCGCTCGGGCAGCGTGCGCACGGCCTCGCCCAGCGACAAATACAGGCAGGTGCGCTCCTCCATGCCCTCGTCGCCAACCAGATCGCCCAGCCGTCCGCCGCCGGACAGCTCACGCTCAAACGAGTCCACCGTCACATCCGCCTGCTCGCAGGCAGCGACCTCTTCCACCGTCAGCCCGGCGGCTGCTGCAACCTCGGTGACTGTCGGGGAGCGACCTGTGCGGCCCTCCAGCTCGGCCTGAATGCGCCGCACGCGCACCGAACGCTCCTTGACCGCGCGCCCGACCTTAACCGCGCCGTCATCACGCAAAAACCGCCGGATCTCGCCCGCGATCTTGGGGACTGCATAAGTAGAAAACTCGTTGCCCAGCGCCGCGTCAAAGCCGCGCACTGCCTTGATAAAACCCACGCATGCCAGCTGATACAGATCGTCCGGCTCCACACCGCGCCCGTAATACCGTCGCGCGATCGACCAGATTAACCCGCTGTTTTCCTCTATCAGCTGCGCTTCCGCGTCGCGGTCGCCCGCCGCCGCCCGCTCGAGCAGGCCACGCATGGTACCGGTCACGCGCTGCGCTCCCGCAACAGCTTAATCATGGTCACCATCGTTCCCTTGCCGGGCGTGGATCGCACGCGCAGCTTGTCGGTGAACGACTCCATAATGGTAAAGCCCATGCCGCTGCGGGTGTCATCCCCGGTGGTGAACATGGGCTGGCGCGCCTGCTCGACGTTTTCAATGCCGCGTCCGGTGTCCTTGACCTTGATCTCCAAGATACGCCCTTCCAGCAGCCGCACCGTGACCGTGATAAACCCGGTTTTATCCGCATAACCATGTACAATTGCGTTTGTGACCGCCTCGGACACGACGGTTTTGATGTCGCCCAGCTCCTCCATCGTCGGGTCGAGCTGCGCGACAAACGCGCCGACCGCCTGCCGCGCAAACGCCTCGTTGACCGAGTGGCTTTCAAATTTCAGGCTCATTTTGTTGATGACCGCGCGCAAGTTACTCCCCCCTCTCGAAAATCATGACCTGCGGCAGACCCGCCGCCTCGAACACGCGCATGGGCTGCGGCGGCGTGCCGCGCACCACAAAATCGCAGCCGCTGCGCGCACAGGTGCGGTGCAGATGCAGCACGACCGCAAGGCCCGAGCTATCCATAAACGTCAGCCCGGCCAGATTCAGCACCAGCTTTTCGCAGGGGTAGAGCGCCATCAGATCCTCGCTCTGCTCAATGGCTTCGCGCGCGGCGTGATGGTCCAGCTCGCCCGACAGAGAAACCGTCAGCACGCCGCCGCTCTCCGCCTGTGTGATATGCAGCATATATGTTTTCACCTCATTTTTTCTGACAAAACAAAAAGGCTTGTACCTTTCCGGTACAAGCCTTAGTTTACCATTTTTTACCGTTTTATTCTGCCGCTTTCTGTCGCGTGCGCAGGATTTTTTCCGCCTCGCCAATCAAATATAGCGACCCGCACACCAGCACACAATCGCGCGGCGCGGCCTTTTCCAGCGCCAGTTCGAGCGCATGCTCGACCGTATGGCAGTCATACACCTCGCCGCAGTGCTGCTCGGCAATGGCTGCGGCAGTCTGTGCAGGCAGCGCGCGGGTATCCGCTTCGGGCGCGCAGGCGAAAAACACATCCGCACGGCGCGCCATTTCATAAATGCATTCCCCATATTCCTTATCTTTGACCATACCCATCACAACCAGCAGGCGGCGCATTTTTAGCATCTCATCCACCGTGCGGGTGAGCGCTGCCACGCCAGCGGCATTGTGCGCCCCGTCCAGCAGAACCAGCGGCTGATCGGCCATGCGCTCGAGCCGTCCCGGCATGCGCGCCCGCGCCAGTCCGCGCACCTCGGCTTCCAGCGGAATATTCCAGCCGCGCTCCCGCAGTGCGGCAAGCGTGCGCAGCGCAGTCTGCGCGTTTTGCAGCTGATGGCGGCCGGGCATCGGGATGGTGTAGCCCTGTCCCCCGCGCACAAACGCCGCGCCCATGATATCGCACCGCAACAGCTGCATGTCCTGCACGCCGTCATACCAGATTGCTCCCGCCGCGTCGCACGCACGCCGGATGACCGGCAGCACCTCGTCCGGCTGGCCGTCCGCGCAGACCACCGCACAGGCCGGCTTAATGATGGCAGCCTTTTCCGCCGCAATTTCGGCAACCGTATCGCCGAGCACAGCCATATGGTCGCGCGAAATAGGCGTGATGATGCAAACCTCGGGCGCACGAATGATATTAGTCGCGTCGCACCGGCCGCCAAGGCCGGTCTCGAGCACAACGATATCACACCGCTGCTCGGCATAGTACAAAAACGCCAGCGCTGTGGTGAACTCAAACTCACCGATGTGTTCGCCCTCCGGCAGCGTCAGCCCCTCACAGGCCTGCGCCACGCTCGCGGACAGGCGCGTTAAATCCGCGTCCGGAATCATGACGCCGTCCACGCGGATACGCTCGTGAAACTGCACCAGATAGGGCGAAGTATACAGCCCGACATGATAGCCCGCTGCGCGCAGCGCGGAATCCAGCATGCATGCGGTCGAGCCTTTGCCGTTCGTGCCCGCCAGATGCACGAATTTCAGCCCGTCCTGCGGATTGCCGAGCGCAGCGCACAGCGCGCGGATGCGGTGCAGGCCGGGCTCGCCGGAAAAGCGGCCGAGCGAGTGAATATAATCAACGGCGGTTTTGGGAATTGCGGTATCCATAGTAAACCCTTTCCTGAAAAACGATATGCAACATTATACCATGCCTTGCCAAAAAGAAAAAGGAGAAACCGCAGTTTCCCCTTTTTCTGCTGTCCCACTCACTCAAAGCGCGATCTCCGGCCCCAGCTCGACCGTACCGCCCGCAGCGTCCCCCGCGCCGCCCATGTCACCCACGGAAACCGAAGGCAGCGGGCAGGCCGGTACGGCTGCCGCCGCGAACTCATCATAGCCGTGCTTCCAGCGCTTGTTCTGCACAGGGGTCTGCACGATGCCGCCGTTTGCCGTCGCCGCATCCGCGCGCTTGCGTTTGGTGCGCTGCTCCTTCTGCGCACGGCGCAGGCGGTTTGCCTCCTCCTGCTTTTGTTCGCGCTCGGCGCGTTTTTTCTTCGCACTGAGAAGCTGCTCCGCTTGCAGGCGGCTGATCTTGCGCGTCGCGCGCTGCAACAGTGTGCGCAGCGAACGAATGGCGCGCCGCGCTTGGGCTGCGTTCTCGCTTGAGGACATGGCCTCGCCCTGCAAGTTGTTGATCGTACTGTTGATATCCGAAATGAGCAGATTGACCTGCCCCACGCTTGCTGCACGGGACAGCCGGTGATACTTGCCCTTGGTCGAATAGTTGCGCGGATTGGTGACGAAGATCGTCTTTTTGCGCTCCTTCGGCTTGTTCATCTCCGCAAACCAGTGCAGCAACTGCTTCGCCTTCTCCATCTGCTCGGCGGCGGGCGACTTCTCAAAATACTTCCAGGTCTGCGCTTTCTCCTCGGTCACGTACACGCCCGTGATGTCCGTGGCATTGAGCGCGCGCAGCAGCCGCATCAAGGTTTCGCAGCCCTCCTGAAATTCGTCCGGCCCCTGCGCCATTTTGTCCAGAAAAGCCTGATCGATCACCAGATGCTTGCCGCCGCCCAGACCGGCGGCGAGCTGCTTCAGTTCGTCTCCGTCCTGCGCGCTGCCGGTCACAATCTCGATGCTGGGAAAGCTGTCGCGCAGGCTTTCCAGCACTTCGTTGACCGCGCGCGTCCAATCAGTCTGCTGCCAATCGCCGTCCAGCGTAACCGTATCCTGCGGCTCCGACTGTCCGGCGGCACGGCGAGTATCCATGCCGGTATTCTGACTCTGCTGTCCCGCCACGCGATAGAGCGCCCGTATTCGTTCAATCCGATCCACCATCGTCTGTCCCTCCATCCTATCACTCTGCCGGTTTGATCCCCTTATATGTAAATATCCGACCAAAAAGGCAAAAAAGTAATGGACAGTTTCAACAATTTTTCAAGCATGGTTTCGTATTCGGCTCGCAGGAACAAAAATGCGCCGCAGGCGGTTTTGCCTGCGGCGCATCATATTTTTCTTTGTGAAAACGGCAATCAGCCCAGTGCCGCGATGGATTCCTCCAGCTTTGCGAGGTGCTCGCGCAGCTTTTCGGCCTTTTCGCGCTCGACCGCGACGACCTTCTCGGGCGCCTTATCGACGAACTTCGGGTTGTTCAGCTTCTTCATGACAAACTCAATGTCGTCCTCCACCTTGGCCTTCTCCTTCTCGAGGCGCGCACGCTCGGCGGCGAAGTCGATCAGATCGCCCATCGGCATATAGAGCTGCGCGTCGCCCGTGACGACAGACGCCATCTTGGCCGCGTCCCCGGGTACTGCGTCGATCAGCTCAATGCCGGACGCATACGCGAGCTTGGGGAAGAAGCCTTCGCCGGCAGCGAAGGTGTCCTTTTTCTCGGTCAGGATGAGCACCTTGGCCTTCTTGGACGGCGGGACGTTCATCTCGCTGCGACGGTTGCGGATGGCGCGCACCGCGTCCATCAGCGTCTCCATCTGCGCCTCTTCCGCGGCAAAGTGCAGCTTTTCGTCGTACTCCGGCCACTTGGACACCATGACCGACGGGCCTTCGTGCGGCAACGCCTGCCAGATGGTCTCGGTGATGAACGGCATGAACGGATGCAGCAGCTGCATCGCGCCGGACAGCACGTAGCACAGCACCTTCTGCACGTTCTCGTCGCCCGCCTGCAAACGGGTCTTGGCGATCTCGATATACCAGTCGCAGAAGTTGTCCCAGATAAAGTCGTTGAGCTTGGCAGCCGCCAAACCCAGCTCGTACTGGTCGATATTGCGGGTGACCTCGGCAACCAACGTGTTAAACTTGGACACGATCCACTTGTCCTCGAGCGCAAGCGTCTCGGGCAGCTCGGCAGCCTTGTCCTTGCCGATGGTCAGGTTCATCTGGATAAAGCGCGACGCATTCCAGATCTTGTTGCAGAAGTTACGGCTGGCCTGCACACGCTCGTCCGAGAAACGCATGGCGTTTCCGGGGCTGTTGCCGGTCGCCAGCGTAAAGCGCAGCGCGTCCGCGCCGTACTGCTCAATGATTTCCAGCGGGTCGATGCCGTTGCCCAGCGATTTGGACATTTTACGGCCCTGCGCGTCGCGCACCAGGCCGTGGATATACACGGTATCGAACGGGGTCTGGCCCATGTGCTCCACGCCCGAGAAGATCATACGCGCGACCCAGAAGAAGATGATATCATAGCCGGTGACCAGCGTAGAGGTCGGATAGAAGTACTCCAGCTCCTTGGTCTTTTCCGGCCAGCCGAGCGTAGAGAACGGCCACAGCGCGGAGGAGAACCAGGTATCCAGCACATCTTCTTCCTGACGGACATTCTTCGAGCCGCACTTGGGGCAAACGTGTACGTCTTCCTTGGAGACGGTCATTTCACCGCAATCGTCGCAGTAGAACGCCGGGATGCGGTGGCCCCACCACAGCTGACGCGAAATGCACCAGTCGTGCACGTTTTCCATCCAGCGCAGATAAGTCTTGGAGAAACGGTCGGGCACAAACTTGGTCTTGCCCTCGGTGACAACGTCCATCGCGGGCTTGGCGAGCGGCGCCATCTTGACGAACCACTGCGCCGAGGTCATCGGCTCAACCGTCGTGCCGCAGCGGTAGCAGGTGCCGACGTTGTGCTCGTGGTCCTCGATCTTGACAAGGTAGCCGCCCTCTTCGAGGTCCTTGATGACCGCCTTGCGGCACTCGTAGCGGTCCATACCCTCGTACTTGCCGCCGTTTTCGTTGACGGTTGCGTCCTCGTTAAACACGAGGATCTGCTCAAGGTTGTGACGCTGACCCATCTCGAAGTCGTTCGGATCGTGGCAGGGCGTGACCTTGACGCAGCCCGTACCAAACTCCATGTCAACGTATTCGTCGCCAAAGATCGGAATTTCGCGGTTCATGATCGGCAGAATGCAGGTCTTGCCAATCAGATGCTTGTAGCGCTCGTCGTTCGGGTTGACCGCAACGCCGGTATCGCCCATGAAGGTCTCCGGGCGGGTAGTAGCGACAACCAGATCGCCCGAACCGTCGGCCAGCGGATAGCGGATGTGCCACAGCTTGCCCGGCTGGGTCTCGTACTCGACCTCCGCATCGGAAAGCGCAGTGGTGCAGTGCGGGCACCAGTTGATGATGCGGTGTCCCTTGTAAATCAGGCCCTTGTTATAGAGGTTGACAAACACCTCGCGCACCGCCTTGGAACAGCCCTCGTCCATCGTGAAGCGCTCGCGCTCCCAGTCGCAGGACGAGCCGAGCTTCTTGAGCTGGCTGATAATGCGGTCGCCATACTTGTTCTTCCAGTCCCAGACGCGCTCGAGGAATTTCTCGCGGCCGAGGTCGTAACGGGTCAGGCCCTCTTCCTTGCGCAGGTTCTCTTCCACCTTGATCTGGGTGGCAATACCCGCGTGGTCGGTGCCGGGCATCCACAGCGCTTCATAACCCTGCATACGCTTGGTACGAATAAGGATGTCCTGCAAGGTTTCGTCAAACGCATGGCCCATGTGCAGCTGGCCGGTTACGTTCGGGGGCGGAATAACGATGGTATAGGGTTTCTTGTCCGGGTTGACCTCGGCATGGAAAAAGCCGGAGTCGTTCCAGAAGCTGTACAGCTTGTCCTCGACCGCTTTTGGGTCGTAGGTCTTGGGCAGTTCGCTCATTGATCTATCTCCTTTTGAATTAAATTGACGTTTTTGCAGCATCGGCGCCCCTCTGGGGTGGCAAATTTCCCTTCTTGTTTCTCCTGTCAGATGGGTGGCAGCCGTTTGGAGGAACGCACTCTTGCGCGCGAAGCGCGCCCTCAGGAAAAGGGGTGATTCGCAAGAGGGGGAAAACCTGGGTTTCCCCCTCTTGTGCGCCCGCGGCGCGCAGCCGCACATTTCCCTTAGCCCGCAGAATACGGGCAACAAAAAAGCACGCCGTCCGTATAGGACGAAGCGTGCTCCGTGGTACCACCTAAATTCGCGGCAAGGTTGCCGCGCACTCGTTGACCCGTAACGTGGGCGGGACGGGACGACCTACTGTTTTCAGCCCTCCTGCTCCAAAGCGACCTTCTTCCTTCCCGCCGAAGGGCTTGCACCGAACCGCCCTCTCTCTTGACGCGCAGGGATAGGAATACTCCTCTTTGTCATTGCATTTCGCGTATTAACTTAATCAGTATATCCACAAAAGCGGGGTTTGTCAAGATTTTTGCGCCTCAGAAATGTCAATTTTGCCGTTTTTCTCTTCGTAGTCACGGATACAGCCATAAATCAGGTGCATGACTTGTCCGTTGATCGACCGACCCTCGTATTTGGCGATATACCGCAGCTTGAGGCGGGTCTCGTCATCCAGCCGCAGGGACAGATGCTTTTTTGTCTCCATCACTTTCCCTCGCCACGCTCGATTTTGCCATGTTCTTTTTCAAAACGGCGAATATCTTCCCGCGCAAGATACATTAAGTGCCCATTGATAGAGCGTCCTTCGTAGGACGCAACATAACGTAGCTTTTCCAGCGTTTCTTCATCCACGCGAAAACCGATGTGTTTGGACTCACCCATAATACACCTCAAAATACTTGAACTTATTTTAAGTTCACTTTAAGACTTTTATGTGGTATGATGTTGGTAGTCTACTAAAAATGTACTAAGAATATACTAATAACTTGGAGGTGTATCTTATGGATGAACTTAACTACAAGGACGCTTACC
>ERZ1090868.86-NODE-86-length-49250-cov-6.967903_pt1 | contig 49250 bp, 50 predicted proteins | sample MGYA00478475_ERZ1090868 | MGnify/ENA primary metagenome ERZ1090868 (study PRJEB33644, sample SAMEA5815747) | chicken gut metagenome | biome: Chicken; feature: Gastrointestinal Tract; material: Caecum | place: Ireland | collected 2019-01-01 | study: A study of the...
GTGTTATCAAGAGATTTTTTTGGTAAAATCGCACAAAATTTGTGCAAGATCGCAGCAAAACCATTTTGAACTGATACCGGAGAAATGCCTCGGATATCGAGCGCTTTCAGGGGATGGCGCAAGGCGCCATCCCCTTGAAAGTATCATTTTGCTGCTGTGGGGTTATAAGAATAGGTATATTCGCCGCCGTCAAAGGAAATCGTCAGCGCAACAGGGTCTTGGATGATCGATTTCGGCACTTCAATCAGGATATAGAGCGTGCGCGTGTTCAACGGCATGATGCTGTCCCGATGGAAGCCGGTCCCGTCCGCATCCTGAACGACAGCAAAACCGGTATAGGTGTATTTGTCCTGATAGACTGCCTTGACGCTGACAAAGGTATCACAGTCTTTTTCGGTACTCTGATAGTTGGTCACATCAAACCGCGCCGCTAGATAGGTATTGTCCGGGGAATCCACCTGATAATGTGTGAACACGGTTGAGGTGTTGGGCGGCAGCAGATCATCGGTGTAAGACATCCCCTGCCAGGTCAGCGCGGCAAAATTTTCGGCTTCTATGGTCTGCCCGATGGTCAACGCTTGGGCGTTGCGGATATGCTCCCCGACTGGATAGGAATAGATGTACAGCGCGCCATCAATGTCCAGCGTCAGCGTGACAGTACCGTCCAGCGTCTTGGGCACCGGTACTGCACAGTGCAGGCGGACCGGCGTGAGCGGGGCAGCATCTCCGTAGGAGGAAAGCTGCGTACCGCCATCGGTTTCCAGCGCGTAAATAGTCCCTTCGTATTGGGTCCCGTCCGCGCAGGCTGCTGTCAGGGTCAGCAGATCATTGCTGACAATGGCTGAGGAGGTCGTGTTCGTGTAATCCAGAACGACGTCAATATAGGTTTCGTCGGCCTGGTCTGGCGTGAGCGTGCCGCTGCTTGCCATGGATGCCTGAAGCCGATCGGTCATTTCGATCTTGAACAGGCTGAATGCAGCATAATCCGGCACCTGATTTTCCGTGCCGAGCGTCAGGGGCTGGGCCTCTGCGGCGGGTTCGGTTTGGACGTCCCGCTTTTCGATCACGGTCGTTCCAGACTTGGAGGGGCCGCCGCAGGCGGCCAGGCAGAGCACAGATAAGGCCAGGCATAGCGCGAATAATCGTCTCATTCACTGGCCTCCTGTTCCGCAGCGTCCGACTGGCTGCCGGCTTCCAGGATGTCCTGATAAGACAGCGTATCGAGCGTTTCCTGCGTGTCCTGGTCGATGAAGTTCACGGCGACATCGACCTGTGCGGCGGGCGTCCCATCCAGGACCTGATAGTATATGCCAAGCGACAAGAAAGCGATGCTGTACAGTGCGTCGAGCGAATCCTTGTAAAGCGCAGAATCGACATAGACATCAAATGTGCGCAGATCGTTGGTGTATTCCACTTTTTGGAACGATTGTGCGGCATCCTCGCCGTTGATCATCTCATCGATGGTCGTATCGATCTGTGCCTTAAGTTTTTCCAGCATCTCGGATTGCTTGGCGCGCGTCATGGTGTAGGTTACAGAGCCGTCCTCATGGATGGTGCAGTCGAGGAAGCCATTTTCCTCGGCTGCCGCGCGGATATCTTCCTCGGTTTCATCCTCCATCAGCGTGGCAGGCAGCGTGATCTCCACATGGAGCAGGCCTTCATCCACCTGGATGCTGTCTGGCTCGTCTGCGGATGTGCCGGCGGCTTCGGAGGGCGGCGTGTCGGCCTGACTGTTGCCGCCGCAGGCGGTCATACCGCACAGGAGCGCACAGGCTAGAATGGCTGCAAGTAAGCGTTTCATGATTGGAATCCTTCCCTTCTTCTGATCTTCCCCAAATTGCCCAACAGAAGATGGTTTTATTCTAGCATAAGTTCCTCTTTGTGACTAGCGTTTTGTAGAAAAATATTTCAGAGATACGCGAGTTATTTGTGATGATATCACAAAATATGTAAAAAGTATTTGACAAATAGATGGCTGGATGATATGATAAAAATGTAAAAAGCATTTGACATATCATCTGAAGTTTCGGAGGTGTATTATGCTGCTAACAACTGGGATGCTATGGGCCGCCTTGGCGATCTTGCTGGTCTTCCTCGCGTTGATCGTTATTATGCTGGTCTCCCTTGTCCGGCAAGGGGGAGACGAGCGGCGGCAGATGATCGTCCAAAGAACAAGCACCGTCACCCTGTATCTTGTCGTGTTGGGCCTGGTAGCAAGCATTGTGGAGCAATTGGTTACCGGCCAGCCGCTTAGCAACAACCCCCTTGGGCAGCTCATCGTGACCGCCATTTTCTATACCGGCGCGTTGGCCTATTTCAAGAGAAAGTACGGCGGGTGAGGCGGCTGTGCACAATCAGATCCAGACTTTGCGCAAAGCAAAGGGGTTGTCCCAGGAGGCGCTTGCACGGCAGTGCGGTGTTTCCCGACAGACCATCAATGCCATTGAAAATAACAAATACGACCCAACGCTTGCCCTGGCATTTGCGCTTGCGGCGGCGCTGGATACGACGGTTGACGCATTATTCATGCCGGAGCCAAAAAAGAGGCGGTCCTGAGGGCCGCCTCTTTTGTCAGGTTGCGGAGCAGGCGCAGGGCGGGCAGTCCGGCGGGACGGCCTGGGTGGATGCGCTGTCGCAGCAGGCAAAATCTGTGTCGATATAATTGGCGATGGCCTGCACTTGCAGGTTGCGCGGGCTGCACATGGATGAAGCGCCGTCCAGATTTTCCGGCAGGACGAATTTGATACAGTTGACCGTGACATCCTGGCAGCCAGCTTGGCTGTGGGCCGGGACGACCAGGGCTTTCATGCCGCACGGGACCGTGTCGCCCGACGCCGTGACCTCGGACAGGATGAGCGCCAGGGCGACCCGCTTGTCAGGGCAAACATTTTGCAGGGTGACGCTGATCTGCACGATACGGCCCTGGGATTCCAACGCCACCGTGCCGGCATCGATTTGGATGGAATCGGCACAGCCCGCGATTGTGAATGGATACGGGACCGGGCAAGGCTCCGGGGTGACAACCGTGTCGCAGGTCACGGTCACGGTGGGATTGGGGAAGGGGACAAGGCTGCCCTCGGCGTCGGAGTAGGTGATGGATTGATTGACAGCCTTGACGCCGGGCGTGCCCGCCGTGTGCTGGACGTAAAACTGCAGGGCAGCGCCCTCGGATTCGTTCACGCCCAAAGAGGGGATAGTCCATTGGATGGTATGTGTGTCGATCATATTGGCGCTGCCTTTATCGGGCGGGAGCAGGCTGGTGATGGTAAAAGCCGGGTTGATGGTTTCGTTGATCACGACGTTGGTCGCGCCTGGTTTGGTGATATCGGCCGCAAGATTGCTGAAAAATTCTTCTAGCGGTGTGCCTGTGGGCGGGATCATGACATAGGAAGCGGCAGGCGTGCTCGCCCAAGACTCCAGCGCACCAGTATTCAGGCCATTTGCCCCGGCGATACCAACGCAGTAGAGCGTAACACCCGCATTTTTTAGGGCGGCTGCGGCGGTGGTGGGATTGTTGCCCGTCGTATTATTGCCGTCGCTGAACAGGAAAGCCAGTTTTCGGTTGCCCTGCGCAGGCTCCAAGAGCTGCGCGGCTTTGGAGAAAGCATCGGCGTGATTGCTGGCGCCGCCGGCTGTCAGGCCGTCGATGGCGGCATCCAAGGTGCTGACCGAGGTGATGAGCTGGGTGTTGGTGACCGCCGTATCGGAAAAGCTGACGATACCGATTTGGCTCCCTGCGCCAATCGTGCCGCTGGATGCGCCGTCGGTTGCGGTAGAAATGGCTGCAATAAACTGTTTGGCCCCTGCCTGGATATTGGACAGCGGCGCGCCAGTCATACTGGCCGAACGGTCGAGTATCAGGACGATATCGGCCGGATTGGTCTGGATATCCGGCGCGGCAAGAATTGCAACAGTGACCTTCGTGCTGCCGTCGCAGTCGATTTGACTGGGATTTGCGGTCTTGTTGGCAAATGTAATTCCCATCGTGTTTTCCTCCTTTTTGGTGGGATATCCTCATAATATGAAAAAAGGGGACGGATGGACACAGCGCGCAGATGGTTGCGAAAGAGGATAAAATATGGTATAATCGCTAGACAAATGATGCAGAAAAGGAGACGGTAGGTTTATGGAGACAGCAAAGGAGCAAATGCTGCGGGGGGAATTATACGATGCCGAAGACCCTGCACTTGCGCAGGAGCGGAAGCACGCAAAGGAGATCTGCTGGCAGGCAAACCAACTGCCGCCGTCCCAGGCGGACAAGCGGCATGCTCTGCTGCGGGGGCTGTTTGGCGGCACGGATGGTGCATTTACGATCTTGCCGGACTTTTGGTGTGATTATGGATGGAATATCCGGATCGGCAAGAATTTCTATGCCAACCACGGTTTGGTGATCTTGGATGCGGCGCCGGTCACGATCGGAAATAATGTGTTCATTGCCCCGAACGTCGGCCTATATACTGCCGGCCATCCGCTGGATGTCCGGCGCCGCAACCAATATTTTGAGTATGCAAAGCCTATCACGATTGGTGACAACGTCTGGATCGGCGGCGGCGTGCAGGTCATGCCCGGCGTCACGATCGGAGCCTGCTCGGTAGTCGCGGGCGGCAGTGTTGTTGTCAAGGATGTGCCGGCCGGCGTTGTGGTCGCGGGCAATCCTGCGCGCGTAATCCGGACGCTGGACGCCACCCAGACCAGTGAACAGGCTCCCCGGCGCATCATCCTATGAATTATAAAAAAGATCGCCCCGTTTTGTCCGACAAAACGGGGCGATTTGCTGCTTTCAGTGAAAATCAGTGTTTTTTAGACAGGATGCGGACTGCGTTGAGCACGCAGAGGACGGTTGCGCAGGTGTCAGCGCAGACGGTCAGCCACAAGGATGTGATCCCTGCAAAGCCAAGCAGCAAGACTGCGATCTTAACGATCAGCGCAAAAATCATGTTTTGGCGGGCCGTGCGGATGGCGGTGCGCGCCAACTCGATGGAATCTCCAATGGCCTGCGGATCATCGGTCAGGAAGAGCATACCGGCGGTATCCAGCGCGTCTAGCGCATGCGGCCCGGCCGCCGCGCCAACCGTGGCTTCGGCCAGGCTGGCAGGATCGCGGCCGTCCCCGACATACAGGGTCGGGCCATAGGAGGTGCGTACCTGACGCAGTGCCGCGGGCTTTTGCGAAACCGGAAGCGGCGCCTGGACCTCCTGGATATCCAATTTGGCTGCGAAGGCCTCGGCTTGGTCGGCCGTGCGGCCGGTCTGCAGGACCGTGATCAGCGAGAGTGCGCGCAGGCGCTTCATTGCAGCCTTTGCGTTGGGCTTGACCGCATCGGTCACCACAAGCACCCCAGCAAAGCGCCCACCGGCCGAGACCAGGATCTCGGAACCCGAGGCGGCAGGCGTATAGCCAGATAGGTCGACTTTGGCGGCATCCAACAGGGAACGGTGGCCGCACAGCACGGTGACGCCGGAAATCATGGCGACAATTCCTTGGCCTGGGATCTCTTGCGCTTTGCTCGGCGTGACGGCCTGTACGCCGCGCGCCTGTGCGGCATCCAGGACAGCCTGCGCGATGGGATGGCTGGAACAAGCCTCACAGCTAGCCGCCATGGAAAGCAGGGTAGTCTCATCCATGCCGTGTGCGGGCGTGATCTTATGTAAGCGCAGGCTGCCTTCGGTCAATGCGCTGGCCAGGTCAAGGACGACCGCATGCACAGATTTCAGCGCCTCCAGAACCGTGCCGCTGCGGAACAGGATTCCACGCCGGATGCCCGCGCCAATCCCGGCGAAAAACGCGAGCGGTACGCTCAGGACAAGGGCGCATGGGCAGGCCAAGATGAGAAAATTCAGAGCAGTATAGAGCCAGTGGCCCCATTCTCCGGTGACCACCGAGGGAATGATGGCGGTCAGCACGGCGATCAATACAACGGCAGGGGTAAAAATACGGGATACACGGGCGGCCGTGCGCTCCATATGTGATTTGCTGGCTGCCGCCCCTTCAACGGCGTCCAGCAGCCGTCCGACCGTGGAGTCGGCTAGGCTGTGTGTAACTTCGAGCTGCAATGCGCCCGTGCCGTTGATGCATCCGGAACGCACCGTGCTGTCCGGCTGCACCTGCAGCTGGGTGGAGCGGCCGGTCAGGGGAGCGCAGTCGATCCGGCTCTCGCCGGCGCGGACAATGCCGTCAAGCGGGATGCGGTCCCCCGGGCGGATGAGCAGTAGGTCGCCTGGCTGTGCTTGGCCGGCGGGAATGGTGTGCACTACGCCCTGATAGTCAATGCGGTGCACAGACTCCGGGCAGAGATCGGCGGCACGCAGGATATCCCGGCGGCTCTGTCCGACGAAACGGCGCTCGAGCATCTTACCGATGCGGTAGACCAGCATGACGCCGGCGGCTTCGACGTAGGCGCCCATGGCGACAGCGCCCAGGGTGGCGAGAGACATGAGGAAGGTCTCGTTGAAACCACGGCCATTCTTGATGTTTCCAAGCGCGGTCATGAGTACTTCGCCGCCCAAGATGACATAGGACAGGCACAAAATGAACATCGAGACCAGCGGCAGGCGCGGCAGGAAATACTCGACCAGCGCACCGACGACCAAAAATCCGGCGCCGATGGCCAGGTTGCGCACAGCATGGGGCTCCTGCCGTTCTTCCGAGCGGGTGTGCGTGTCATAGGACAGTGGCATGATCTCGACATCGGGTTCGATAGACATACAGATACGGCGGATCTGGTCCAAACGCGCTTCGGGATTGTCCAGAGTTACCCGGAGCTGTTGGGTCGCATAGGCGATGGAAACATCAGACACGCCGGGCAGGCGGCGAATTTTTTCCTCCATCAGCGCCGCGCAGTGGGCATACTTGAGGTTTTTGATTGAAAAGACGCAGTGTTCCCCACCGGCATTGCCGCGCGGCGTGGAGGAAGCCTGCGGCGGCGCAGCCGCATACGCCTCCTCGGCCTGGTAAGCCTCATATATGGGGGCATTGTCATAGATGGGTTCCTCCGGGGCTTCGCTCCGTGGGGGCGTTTGCTCGGCGGCATCATCGTATGCGGACGCCGCTGACTCTTCCGGCATCGAATCGGGTTCGGCCGCCGCAGACGCTTGCGCGTTGTCCGCAGTTTGGGCCTCGGGTTCCGGGCCGTCTTCCGGTATGGACGGGGACGGCTCCTCGGCCTCCGGGGAAGGGGGCTCCGGCATTTCGGAAGCAGGTTCGCTTGCAGGCGCTTCCGCCTCCGGCGTTTCACCGAAGATCGCCAGGAGATCCGCGTCAAGCAGCGATTGATCTTCGTCCGAGCGGGACGGCTTGCGCGTGGTATCCGGACTCATAGCATCAACTCCTTTTTGGGATTGCATGCACGAGAAAAATGCTCATACATAATCAATTTATATCATATCGCAATCGGCTGGAGATGTCAATATATCGCCCCGAACCCCGAAGAACTTAGCAGTTTCCGTGAGAGCGCGCACAAAATACGCGATTTAACAAAATGGCGCGACAAATAGGCGCGCATCTGTTATACTGGAAGCGCGGAGCGAAAAACACGGCCCGGTTGGTAGTCCGGGCGCGGTGCGCGCACCGTCAGTAACCTGCCTCCTTTGGTTGTCCGCGCTCCGTGATGCGCAGATTAAAGGAGGACAAATTTATGGACTGTATCACAGCAAGGCTGACCGTTTATTTTGAAGACCCCTTCTGGGTCGGGGTGTTGGAGCGTCAAACCGGCGGCAGACTGACTGCCTGCAAGGTGACGTTCGGTGCCTGTCCCAGCGATGCGGAGGTCTATCGCTGGCTGTTGAAGAGCTGGCACACCTTGCATTTCAGTCCGCCGGTCAAAGGGGGGCCGGCCGGGGCCACCGTGCGCAATCCAAAGCGGATGCAGCGCATCGCCCGGCAGGAAACCACCCGAGGAATCGGCACAAAAGCGCAGCAGGCGCTTCAAATGCAGCGCGAGGCAGCCAAAGCCGCGCGCCAAGTTCGCACGCGGACAGAAAAAGAGGACGAGATTGCCCGGCGGTTTGCGCAGAAGCAGCAAAAGCGCCGGGAAAAGCATCGCGGCCACTGAGTATCTAGGCGCCTGAAAGGAAAAACCGCTCCAATCGGAGCGGTTTTTTGCTTGGGTCACGGGTTTTGCTTGTTGGGTTCCTGCTCGCAGTAAATGCAGCGGTACTTGCCGTTTTCTCCCAGGATGAAGATGTGGTCGATCTCCTCCTCGATGGTGGTGATGCAGCGCGGGTTGCGGCAGCGGATGACATTTTTGAGCGTTTTGGGCTTGACCAGCTTTTTCTTTTCGACGATCTGGCCGTCGCGGATAATATCGATGGTGATATCAGGATCGAGATAGCCCAGCACGTCCAAATCGAGGTCGATCATGGATTCGATCTTGATGATATCCTTGTGCCCGTGCTTGCCCGAGCGCGCATTGCGGATAAGCGCCACACAGCAGTCCAGCTCATCCAGGCCGGCCAGGTGATAGATCTGCATGCCGGTGCCCGCTTTGATATGGTCAATTACAATACCGTTTTGGATAGAATCAATGTTAAGCATCGGGTTATACCTCCTTGTCAGCCAGACCCAGCAGGGTCATGATGAGTGCCATGCGTACATAGACGCCATTTTGTACCTGTTCAAAATAGGCGGCGCGCGGATCGTCATCGACCGCCAGCGCGATCTCGTTGACGCGCGGCAGCGGGTGCAGGACAGCCATATCCGGTTTTGCCAGCTTCATCTTCTCGGTCGTCAGGATGTAGGTATCCTTCAAGCGGATGTAATCCTCCTCATTGAAGAAGCGCTCGCGCTGGACGCGGGTCATGTACAGGATGTCAAGCTGGGGCATGGCCTCTTCCAAGCTGGTCAGCTCGACGTATTCGATGCCATGCGGCTTGAGCGCCTCGGTGATGACATAGTCGGGGACGCGCAGCTCCTCGGGGGAGATGAGCACAAAGCGGATACCGGAATAGCGGGAGAGCGACTTGATAAGCGAATGTACCGTGCGGCCGAATTTCAGATCCCCGCACAGGCCAATGGTCATATCGGACAGGCGGCCTTTGCGGCGGTAGATGGTCAGTAGGTCGGTCAGGGTCTGGGTGGGGTGCTGGTGGCCGCCATCGCCGGCATTGATGACCGGGATGGAGGAGTAATGTGCCGCGCGGCGGGGAGCACCTTCCTTGGGGTGACGCATGGCCGCAATGTCAGCATAGCAGGAGATGGCGCGGATGGTATCTGCAACCGATTCGCCCTTGGCGGCCGAAGACGAGTCCGCGCTGGAAAAGCCCAGGACCGAACCGCCCAGGTTGAGCATAGCGGCCTCAAAGGATAGGCGGGTGCGGGTGGAAGGCTCATAGAACAGGGTGGCAAGCTTCTTGTGGGTGCAGACATCCTGGTACTTGGAAGGATCGGCGGCGATACGGTTTGCTAGGGAGAGCAGATCCTGAGTCTCTTCCACGGTGAAATCAAGCGGGTCAATCAAATGACGCATAATATCCTCCTACAATACAAATTTAGCACAATAAAACACAAAATTGGGCGTTTTTATCCTTATCTAACATAATATCGGGAAGCGGTTGGCTTGTCCAGAGAAAAAGCCAAAAAGGGCAAAATTTTTTTGCCGCAGCCGTGTGCCTGCAAGGCGCACGGCTGCGGCATGGCATCACGCCTCGGCGTCAATGTAGCTGTAAAGCGTATATTTGGAGATGCCATAGTATTTGGAAATCTTGTCGCCGGACTTGGTGATGAGAAAGGCGCCGGCTTTGTTGAGAAACTGGATAGCGCGGATCTTGTCCTCCTTGGTCATCAAGGCGACCGGTTTGCCGACAAGGCGGGTGGACTGTTCGATGAGCTCGTCGAGCAGTTCGCTGACGCTCTGCACGATGCGCTCAGGTTCCTTCTGCTCGGGCTCATCGGCGGTGGAGAGCAGCGGCTTTAAGCTGCTGTCAAACATCAGAAGGCCGGTAATATCAAAATTGATGGCCAAGATGTATTGCAGGTGGCCGTCCGCCCCGCGCAGATAGATGGTCGAGCTTTTGAGAATCTTGCCGTCCTTGGTCCGGGTCAGATAGCCCAGGTGGTCGGAGACGGCATCCCCCTGTTGGAGGGCTTCCAGCACGACATGGGAAGGGCCGTCGCCCAGCTTGCGCCCGGTCACATGGCCGTTTTCGATGGCAACAATGGAGTGGTCGATGTCGCAGTCGGCCAGGGAGTGGACCACGACCTCGCAGTTGGAGCCGAATTGCAGTGCCAGGCCGTGCGCGATGCGGCGCAGGGCGTCCAGAGAGAGTTCTTGCATCATGGGTGTCGCTGCCTTTCGTTTCTTCTTGATTTTCCGTCCCAAATGAATACAGAAATTATAGCATATCTGCCAGAAGAATACCACAAAAATTTTGGCTGGCAAAAAATTTTTTTGCTGGTCCGGCAGCGGCCTTGCCACCTGGTTTTACCGGATGGTAAAAGTGCACAAAAAACCGGCTAAATATTTTTTATAAAACCTAAAAATTTTTTAGGAAAGTACATTGACTTTTGTCCGGAACATGGTAAGATGAAAGCAAGCTAACACAGAGAAAATAGAGCGTTCAAACGCCCGATGTGACGGAAGGTTGGAGAGACATGGAGCAGATCAAATGGGTCAAAAATACGATGCCCAAGACCGATGACCGGCAGCTTGCCGTGATGGGGCTGGATCATATCAAAAAAGCACGCGCATTCCACGAGAGCTTCCCGCAGTATGCGGTCACGCCGCTGGCCAATCTGACCGGGATGGCGCAGTATCTGGGCCTCAAAGGCGTGTTCGTCAAGGATGAGAGCTACCGCTTTGGTCTTAATGCATTTAAAGTGCTGGGCGGCTCATTCGCCATGGCAAACTACATTGCAGAGGAGCTTGGACGCGACGTCTCAGAGATGACCTATGACTATCTGACCAGCCAGAAACTCAAGGATGAGTTTGGCCAGGCGACGTTTTTCACGGCGACCGACGGCAACCATGGCCGCGGCGTCGCGTGGGCGGCAGGCAAGTTGGGGCAGAAGGCGGTCGTGCTTATGCCCAAGGGCAGCGTTCAATCCCGCTTCGACAACATCGCTAAGGAGGGCGCGCAGGTCACCATCGAGGAAGTCAACTATGACGAGTGCGTGCGCCGTGCAAATGCTATGGCCGAACAGACCGAACACGGCGTCATGGTGCAGGATACGGCGTGGGATGGCTACGAGAAGATCCCGTCCTGGATTATGCAGGGCTATGGCACCATGGCGAGCGAGGCGGCAGAGCAGCTCAAGAAGGCCGGTGTGGATCGCCCGACCCACATTTTTGTACAGGCGGGTGTCGGCTCCCTGGCGGGGGCGGTGCAGGGCTACTTTGCCAATCTGTTCCCAGACAATACGCCCACGACGGTCATCATGGAAGCCCAGGCAGCCGACTGCCTGTACCAGGGCGCAAAGGCGGCCGACGGCGCGATCCGTATTGTAGACGGCGACCTTTCCACTATGATGGCAGGGCTGGCCTGCGGTGAGCCCAATACCATTTCCTGGGACATCCTCAAAAACCATTCGTCCTTCTTTGTCTCCTGCCCTGACTGGGTTTCGGCCAAGGGCATGCGCATGCTGGGCGCGCCGGTCAAGGGCGACCCGCAGGTCGTGTCCGGAGAGTCGGGCGCAGTCGGCATGGGGCTTTTGGCAACGCTCATGGAGTCAGATGCATACAAGGACCTGCGCGATGCCATGGGCCTGACGCAGGACAGCGTAGTTCTCATGTTCTCCACCGAGGGGGACACCGATCCAGAAAACTATAGGGCCGTCGTCTGGGGCGGCGCACATGCCACAGAGGCGTAACACAGAGACAAATAGAGATAACCGGAGCTTTTTAGGAGGTTTACAGATATGGATCTACAGGCAATCAAGCAGGCGGCAGAGGGATACCGGGCGGATATGACGGCGTTTCTGCGCGCCATGATTTCACATCCGAGCGAGAGCTGCCAGGAAAAGGAAGTCGTCCTGTGCATCAAGGCCGAGATGGAAAAACTGGGCTATGACAAGGTGGAAATTGACGGGCTGGGCAACGTCATCGGCTGGATGGGCGAGGGCGATAAGATCATCGCGATTGACTCCCATGTCGATACCGTTGGCATCGGTAACATTGATAACTGGACGGCCGACCCCTACAAGGGCTATGAGGACGATGAAGTCATCTATGGCCGCGGTGGTTCCGACCAGGAAGGCGGTATGGCGGCCGCGACCTATGGCGTTAAGATCATGAAGGAGATGGGCCTTATCCCGGACGGCTACAAGATCATGGTGGTCGGCTCGGTCCAGGAGGAGGACTGCGACGGTATGTGCTGGCAGTATATCGTCAACAAATTCCTGCCGGAAAAGGGCATTAAGAAGGAACAGATTGAGTTTGTCATCTCCACCGAACCGACAGACGGTGGCATCTACCGCGGCCATCGCGGCCGTATGGAGATCCGTGTAGACGTCAAGGGCGTGTCCTGCCATGGCTCTGCGCCCGAGCGCGGCGACAACGCGATCTACAAGATGGCAGACATCCTGCAGGATGTGCGTGCACTCAATGAGAACCCAGCTGACGATTCGGTTGAGATTCCGGGCCTTGTCAAGATGCTCGACCCCAAGTATAATCCCGATCACTATGAAGACGCGCGCTTCTTGGGCCGCGGCACCTGCACCACCTCGGAGATTTTCTTCACCTCTCCGAGCCGCTGTGCGGTGGCAGATTCGTGCTCGATCTCCATTGACCGGCGTATGACCGCGGGTGAGACCTGGGACTCCTGCCTGGAGGAAATCCGCAACCTGCCGCATGTCAAGCAGTATGGCGACGACGTGACCGTCTCCATGTATATGTATGACCGTCCCTCCTGGACGGGCGAAGTCTACGAGACCGAGGCCTACTTCCCGACCTGGATCAATAAGGAGAGCGCAGCCCATGTGCAGGCGCTCATTGATGCGCACCACGCGCTGTACGGTCCCGACCGCATCGGCCCGGAGAGCGCGATGCACCTGCGCCACCGCCCGCTGACCGACAAGTGGACCTTCTCGACCAACGGCGTCGCGATCCAGGGCCGTTACGGCATCCCCTGTGTCGGATTTGGCCCAGGCGCCGAGAGCCAGGCCCATGCGCCGAACGAGATCACCTGGAAGCAGGATCTGGTCACCTGCGCCGCGCTGTACGCCGCTGTGCCGTCGTTCTATAAGGAAGAGAACAAGACCGCAGACGTCGCGCAGTTCCGCGCAACGCTGACCGACAACGATATCAAGTAAAAAATCCATTCAGCACATAAAGGAGATAGAATTATGGACGCAAAGCTGCAGAGCTATATCGACAAGCTCAATTCGCTCAATTTCAAGGAAATGTATGAAAATGACTTTTTCCTGACCTGGGAAAAGACCGACGACGAGATCGAGGCCGTGTTCACCGTGGCCGACGCCCTGCGCTATATGCGTGAGAACAATATTTCCACCAAGATTTTTGAGTCCGGCCTGGGCATCAGCCTGTTCCGCGATAACTCCACCCGCACCCGCTTCTCCTTCGCCTCGGCCTGCAACCTGCTGGGCCTGGAGGTCCAGGATCTGGACGAGGGAAAGAGCCAGATCGCGCACGGCGAGACCGTCCGCGAGACCGCGAACATGATTTCCTTTATGGCAGATGTCATCGGTATCCGCGATGACATGTACATCGGCAAGGGCAATGCCTACATGCATGAAGTTTCCAAGGCGGTCCGCGAGGGACATGAAGACGGCGTCCTCGAGCAGATCCCGACGCTGGTCAACCTCCAGTGCGACATCGACCATCCGACCCAGTGCATGGCCGATATGCTGCACATCATCCACCATTTCGGCGGCGTTGAAAACCTCAAGGGCAAGAAGGTCGCAATGACCTGGGCGTACTCGCCGTCTTACGGCAAGCCGCTGTCTGTTCCGCAGGGCGTGATCGGCCTGATGACCCGTTTTGGCATGGATGTCGTCCTGGCCCATCCGGAAGGCTACGAGGTCATGCCCGAGGTTGAGGAGGTCGCAAAGAAGAATGCGGCTGCGACCGGCGGCACGTTCACCAAGACCAACTCCATGGCTGAGGCATTTAAGGACGCGGACATCGTTTACCCGAAGTCCTGGGCGCCGTTTGCAGCCATGGAAAAGCGCACCGACCTGTACGCCAAGGGCGACAGCGAGGGCATCAAGGCGCTGGAGAAGGAGCTGCTTGCGCAGAACGCCGAGCACATGGACTGGTGCTGCACGGAGGAACTGATGAAGACCACCAAGGACGGCAAGGCGCTCTATCTGCACTGCCTGCCTGCCGACATCAATGACGTATCCTGTGAGCACGGCGAGGTCGAGGCTTCGGTATTCGACCGCTACCGTGTGCCGCTCTACAAGGAGGCTTCTTTCAAGCCGTACATCATTGCCGCGATGATCTTCCTGGCCAAGTGCAAGGACCCGCAGGCAATGCTCAAGAAGCTGTATGAGCGCAACGAGGCGCGCCAGCTCAAGGCCGAGGACTAATTAAGATTATACCATTATATCGCACGGGCGGCGGGGCCGAAAACCCCGCCGTTCCCTGTTTCAGCCGGCAGTCGGGCATCCCGGCCGCTAGCCCTGAGAGAAAGAGAAAGCAGCAAGAAAAAGGAGACGCCTTATGGGAAAGAGAATCGTCATTGCGCTCGGCGGCAACGCGCTCGGCAATACGCTGACCGAGCAGATGGCCGCAGTCAAGCATACAGCCCGTGCCATCGTGGACCTGATCGCCGAGGGGCACGAGGTTATTATCTCCCACGGAAACGGCCCGCAGGTCGGTATGATCCACCATGCGGTCAATGAACTCACCCATGTGGTGGAACAGGATTTCCCGGTCATCCCGCTGTCGGTCTGCGTTGCGATGAGCCAGAGCTATATCGGCTACGACCTGCAGAACGCCCTGCGCGAAGAACTGCTGGACCGCGGTATCCCAAAGCCCTGCGCGACCGTCATCACGCAGGTCGTCGTCGATCCGAAGGACCCGGCATTCCAGAAACCTTCCAAGCCGATCGGCCGCTTTATGTCCCGCGAGGAGGCAGAAAAGCTGCGCGCAGAGAAGGGCTATGAGATCATGGAGGACGCCGGCCGCGGCTGGCGTCGGGTCGTACCCAGCCCCAAACCGCGCGATATCGTCGAGATCGACACGGTCCGCGCGCTGTTCAACGCCGGCCAGGTAGTGATCGCCGGCGGCGGCGGCGGGATCCCGGTCATCCGCAAGGGCAATCACCTGCAGGGCGCGAGCGCGGTCATCGACAAGGATTTCGCAAGCTGCCTGATCGCACAGCAGGTAGATGCCGATGTACTTATCATCCTGACCGCTGTGGAAAAGTGCGCAATCAATTTTGGAAAGCCGGACCAGAAGTGGCTGGACCGGATCACAACCGACGAGGCCAGGCAGTACTGCAAGGAAGGGCACTTTGCCCCCGGCTCTATGCTGCCCAAGGTCGAGGCGGCTATCAAGTTCGCTGAGTCAGCGCCCGGCCGCCATGCACTGATTACGCTGCTGGAAAAGGCGCGCGACGGTATCGACGGCAAAACCGGCACGGTGATCGTTGCGGAGTGATAAGAAGGCCGCGCATAATCCTCTTAACATAGATAGAAAAGCCCAGGCAAGTGCCTGGGCTTTTGTAATGTGCTCGGAATTGGAAAGTTAGGATAGCAAATGTGGATTTTTGGGCTTTTCCGATAAAATATCCGGCGCGCAGGTGTTAAGGCGGTAGGGACAGACCACATGATCAATCCCCAGCATACGGTCCAGCAGTGCGCGCACGCCGTGATCGAGTTTAAACCGAACTTCTTCTGTATAGAGTGGGATGAGCTGCAGGAAGCCAACTTTTTGACCGTCCGAAAGCGAGCATACGGTCGCACCGGCAGGTGCGCCCTGCGGGCCCAGCAGGAGCAGGCCGCTCTGCCGGGTGTTGGACGCGAACGGAGTGCGCCCGTCGTCGGAGAGGATCGTATGACCATAGCCCAGCCAGCCGTTGTCCTCAAACGGCAGATGGGCCAAGATCCGCAGCCAGCGGAACGGCCAGAACCAGATCTCGTCGCGGCTGTCGATCTGCCAGTCGTCTGGCAAGGTTATGGTCAGCTCCAACCGCTCAGGCGAGCAGTTCCATTCCTCGGGCGGCAGATTCATCGGGCAAGCGCCCATCCCCAGCGTGGAGACGGTATAATAGTCGTGCTGCGCAGTCGGTGCGCACACGCACAAGTCGACGCGTAGGTCTCGCGGGACCGGGTCGAGGATGGTGCGGGTGATCGGGCCAAAATAGCGCTCAATATGCGCGCGGACGGCCGACAGATCCTCGGGCAGATAAGAGATCGGCGGGATCTTTTTCCGCTTGTTTCCGTACAACTCGTAGGGATGTTTGCTGCGGAATTTGCTCAGGCGGCCAGAACGCATGCCGCAGTTGACGTCGGTCTGGCAGAGGGACAGGTACTCCTTTGCAGCGGTATAATCCGGGTCCAGAACGACAGCGCGGGCAAAATACGGATGTGCCCGTTTAAGGTCCCCCATGTGATAGTACGCATAGCCGACCCGGAAATGCCAAACGGAGTCATCCCGGCCCGCTTCGCGGACAGAAAACAGCAGCGCCAACGCACGGTCATATTGAGCAAGGTTATTATAAGCCCGTGCAAGCTGGCCGGTCAGGTCATAGCTGCGCGCAGGCTCAGGGATGGCTTCGATGGCGTCCACGATCTTCTGATACTGGCCCTGTGCGTGCCAGTGATCCAGTTCGGCCTGTGATACGTGTTTCATGTCAAAGCCCCCTCTCGTAGGAAAAGGTTCTTTTACTATCTGTTTTTATTTTAGCACGCCGGCAACGGGTTGTCACGGCTTTGTCATGACTTTGTAATTGACAACTGGAAAAAATTTGCTATGATAAAGGTAACATATATATCGAATCTCGATATATCGTTTTACGATATAGGAAGGGGGCAGATCCGGATGGGATGGACGCCGATGACAGAGTCCATGTACTATTTGCTCGTAGCCTTGCTGCATCCTGGCCATGGCTATCGGCTCATGCAGGAGATCCGGGAGGTCTCCGGCGGACGGGTGCAGATGGGCCCTGGGACCCTATATGGCCTGCTTGGACGCATGTTGGATGACGGGCTGATCGATGTCAAGGAGCAGGTAGGCACCCGGAAGGTGTACGCGATTACCGACCGTGGTAAACAGGCTTTGCAGGAAGAGTACGAGCGGTTATGCCGTATGGTACAGGACATTCAGCCGTTTCTTGGGAAAGGAGGCAAACTGCCATGAGAGCCATCCGCATGATTTCCACCGAAATTTATGAGCCGTGCGGCACCGAAATCTATCTGGAAGAAATGGACCACCAAGGATACCATCTAGATGCAGCAGGGAAGTTCCTGTTCTACTTTGACCGTACCGAGCCCCGGGACATGCGCTATCGGGTGGAATACTGGAAGGGAGAACTGCCCGACGATTTGGTCGCACTGTATCGGGATTGCGGTTGGGAGTACGTCGCGGAAACCCAGCGGAATATTCATATTTTTCGTGCCCCAGCCGATATCGATATCCCCGAATTACACACCGATGGCGAGATAGAAGCACAGCGCTATCAATTCAAGAAGCGGCGCATGATCGGTTTGGGGATTTGGACGGCTGCGTATATGGCGCTCATCCTGGGATTCAACGCAGCACTCGGTATTCAAACTTTGTTTACACCGGGCTATGCCTGGAGGCAGTGCACTTTTTTGACGCTCTTTTTGGCGCTCGGCATGTATCAGATCGTTCAAGCTGTCCGCGCTTACAGACACTGGAAAAATCTGCGTACTGGCAGGCAGGAAGTACACGGGAACAGCAAACGGTATAGACGAGGCGTATGGCTCAGCTATATCTGTGTCGTGCTATATGTGTCGATCTTGGGGGTGCTGATTGGCGATGTGCTGGACAGCACGCACAGACATATTGCAAATTTCGTCCCGCTCAGCCAGATGAGCGAACAGCTGGACACACAGGGCCTGCCCTATTTCACCCTGGAGAATCTCGGCAGACCGGACAGTAAGACCTGGGAGCAGCGCAGCGGTGTCTATCTGCATCAGCCGCTTACCCGTATGCAATATGCCTGGTGGAGTCAGACCGATGACGAAAACTGGCGTGACGGTACATACCTAGAACTGACCTACTATGATGTGCGTATCCCGCTGACCGACCGCCTCTTGGTGGAATCGATCCATGTAGAGGAGGCGCAGCGCGTGCAAACCGGCGCATTTGATACATTATACCGCTATCAGGATGGAGTGGCTCTTTATCTAACCGCACGCCTGGGGCGTGTGGTTGTAGATATGGACTATACCGGGGACGATCCAGACCGAGCCGAGGTCTTGTTTTATGAAACTTTTGGCCGCTGACCGAGAGGAGGGAGAGAAAATGACGATCAGACGACTGATTTCGACCGAAATCTGGGAGCCGCGGGGCTTCGAGACCTATCTGGAAGAGATGGAGGCATCGGGCCTGCGCTTGGCAAAGGCAGGTGGCTGGCTTTTGTATTTCGACCGCGCGCAGCCGCAGCAAATGCGCTACCGCGTGGAGTACATCCGCCATCCGTCCGAAGAACAGCTTGCACTGTACGCTGACTGCGGCTGGGAGCATGTGGCACAGACCAACCGGGAGGTTCAGATCTTCCGGGCCTCTGTCGATGCCGGCATCCCCGAACTGCACACCGAGCGGGAGACAGAACAGGCCATGTACCGGCATATCAGCCGGGCTGCGATGCGGAATGCCCTGTGGACCCTGTTCCTCGTGGCGCTCTTTGCGGCCTTCCTGGTCGAACTTGGCTTGGACGCCTTTTATCTGCCGGGCAGTGCCTGGCGCATGTGCATCATCTGCCTGCTCATGGCGTATTGTATGGGCAGTGGTTTGCACCGCTTTTGGGTTACGCGGCGGTATTTGCGCCGGCTCAAGCAGAATATGCGCGGTCCGGCGGACAGCCGCAGCTATCGGCGCGGCATGTGGGCACAGGTCTTTGCTGCCGCCATGCTTTTGTGCTATCTGGGCGTTGTGTTGGAGCCAAGTATAAAGAGCATTTGGGAGCTCGCGCATCTGACCGATGCGCCGCCGCTGTCAGCTATGACAGAGAAACTGGATGCGGCAGGCTTACCCTATTTTACCCCGGAAGATCTCACACTGCAGGACACACAGATGTTTGCGGCGGGCGACAGCGGCGTATTCTCGCATCAGCCGCTGACACAAGCCCAGTATACCCTGAATTGTGGTAGCTGGGAGCGACAGACCGGTGATTCTTATACCATGGACACCTTTGATCTGCGCTGGTACCGGCTGCGGTGGCCACTCACCGGCAGATGGCTGGCCGGCGAGTGGAACCGTACCTGGAAACTTGAGCAGGCCGACCGCGCAGGCTTTGACCTGCTCTACCGCGCGCTGGATACAGATACCGGACGGCTTCGCCTGATCGGCCAGCGCGCACGGCAGGTGGCGGTGCTGGACTATAAAGGCCCGGAACCTGCCCGTGCGGAGCAGTTGTTCTATGAGACTTTTGGGCAGGAGGGATAACCCATGAAATGGACCATACGGCCGCTCTTTTTTGAGAGCACACGTCCGGGCGCATTGGAGGGATATTTGGAATACATGGCGCGCCGCGGTTGGCGGTTTCGCTCGGCCTTTGCCGGGATCGGGATGTTTGATGCGGCCCCGCCGGCACAGACGCGCTACCGGGTAGAGAACGTGCAGTCCGAGGGGCAGAGTTTCGATGACGATCTGGATGCTGCCCAGCAGGATTTTTATCGGGAAGGCGGCTGGGAGTATCTGCGCCGGATGGCGCCCGGGCAATATCTATTCCGCGCCGACGACCCTGCCGCGCCCGAGTTCCATACAGACCCTGCAATCGAGGCCGATACCTATCGGGAACTGCTCCGACGGGCCAAGCGCAGCCAACGTATCGCATGGGCTGCGCTGTACCTGTGGCTGCTCTTTGGCGGCGCGATGCTGGGCTGCAGCATTCACGCACATGGGATATGGGGCGCGTGGGTTCGCCTGATCCGTCAGACGTACAATATCCCAATTTGGGCCGTCATCTTTGCGGGATGTATCGTGAAAACCGTGCGCGAGGGACGGCAACTCCGGCGGCTGGGACGCTTGGCAGCGACCGGGCGTCTGGCCCAGGAACGGGAGGCTTGGCGGCGGCCACGCCGCGTATACACGGCCATCCCGCTGGTTGAGCTGGCACTCCTTTTGCTGATATTCGGCGGGTTTTGGTATAGCTATACGCACGCGCACACGTTCGTGGCAAGAAGAGATCTGCCGAGTGTGACACTGGAGGAGATCGACGGCACACAGGCCCGGACAGCAGAGTGGAACTATCTGCCGGCAGGCCTGATGCGGGCGTACTACAGCCAGCGAGAGGATAGCTTTCCGGCCAAGGACGATTTCATAGATGGCAGCTTGCTGACGGCTGAGTACTATGAGCTGTGGGGATTTATGCCCGCCGAGGCAGTCACCCGTGAGATTGCAGATCTCACGATCGGGCTGGATCCCGACCGCGCTGCCGCTGTTGCCCCGCAGATCGATCAGCTTTATTGCGATTTGACCGGCGGTATGGTCACCCTGACAGCACGATGCGGCCGCAAGGTGCTCAGTTTCCTCTACATAGGCCCAGAGCCCGAACGGGCCCGTATGCTAGCCCTGGAGCGCCTGTCCGAGGCCGCAGACGATGGATGACAGCCTGGGTGCATTCCCGGCACGGCAGGAGCCAAATCAAAAAGAGAACGCATGATCAAGTTCATGCGTTCTCTTTTTTGGAAGGTGTATCGATCCCTTCGAGGAACAGAATGTGGTGGGACAGATCGACCAGAAGCTGCCGCAAGTGATCGAGATATCTCTCGGGCGGCAGGATATCCGGGCCGCGCAGCCAGCGCACCAGCGAACAGAGAAAGGCGTCGGTCAAGAAATTTTGCGCGAATTCGGAATTGTGCGCGCTGCATATAATCTGTCTGAGAAAATTCTGCATGAATGGCTCCATGGCCTCGGAAAAGGATTCCAGGAAGGAATTTTGCCCGTAAATTTTTATAGCTGCGCTGTAAAATACCCGTTCCCGGTAGAAATAGGCGCAGATATCCTCCAAAAACGCCCAGGCATTTTCATAGCGGTCGGGCCGTACTTTGGAGATGAATTCCGAACGGAAGATCCAGTCGACTAGGTCGTATTTGTCCCGGAAGTGGTAATAAAAGCTTTTGCGGCTCACGCCGCACGCCGCGCAGATTTCGCTGACACGGATCTTGGAGAAGGGCATGTGAGCCATCTGCTGCTTCAGAGTCTGTGCCAGCATGCGCTTTGTGGTATTGGAATCTGCCAAGTAACCGCCTCCCATGCTGTCGAGAAAAAATCAAACGGGATATCAGGACTATTATACGATAGGAAGCGGCCAGACTGCAATCATAGATTCCAGTCTGACAAATGATTCATAACGCCAGACATGACCGCGACACCGGCGGCGCCGGCAGACAGGCAGCTGGCTGCGTTCTCTGGCGTGATGCCGCCGATAGCATAGACCGGGATGGGGACAGCGCGGCAGACCGCACGCAGGAAATCCAGACCGCGTGCAGGCACGCCTTTTTTGCAGTCGGTGGGGAAGACATGCCCGGCGGTCAGATAGGTCGCGCCGCACCGCACGGCCTGCTCGGCTTCAGATACACTGTGCACTGACACGCCGACCACCCCAAAACCGGCGGCCGCTTCGGGATGCGCAGTGAGATAGGGCAGCGGCAGGTGGATGCGCGTACAGCCTAGCGCGCGGGCCACACGGTCAAAGCGGTGCAGCATGCAGGGGACACCGTGCGCCGCACAGACCGGCAGCACCTGGGCGGCAAGCGCTTGATAGTCGGCCTCTGAAAGGTCTTTTTCGCGCAGCACCAAGCCACGTGGATGTGCGGCGGCAATGCGTTCAACCTGGGTGAGAAAGTCTCCTTGGTACAGTTTTCGGTTGGTCACCGCAAGTACGCGATCAAACATAGACATAGTCAGTAAAGACCGGCTGCAGGCCACGGGAGCGGATCATGTTGCGCACCTCATCGACCGAGCGCGGATCGGAGATCTCGAACTGTTCGTCCCCTTTGGCCTCCTCCTCGTGCCCGCCGACACCGACTTTGACACCGGCTGAGATCTTCGTGGCAGCCATACCGATGATATGGTCGCGGAAGCCGGCCCGCTCGCGGGTCGAGATGGTGATGCCGGCGCAGGGCATGAACAGGCGGTAGGACAGGATGACCTGCAAAAGCTGGGTTTCGTGGACGTCGTGCGGATTGACCGTCGCATCGTTGATGATGGGGCGCAGGCGCGGGCAGGAGAACGAGATCTCGGCATGCGGATAGCGGCGCTGGATGTAGTAGGCATGCAGGCCGGTGGCCAGTGCATCGTGACGGAAGTCGTCCAGGCCAAGCAGCGCGCCAAAGCCGACGCCGCGCATGCCGCCCATCAGGGCGCGCTCCTGCGCATTGAAGCGATAGGGGAAGGAACGCTTGGGGCCGGACAGATGCTGGGTCTCATATTTGTCCGGATTGTAGGTCTCCTGATAGACTGAGACAAAATCCGCCCCGCATTCCTGCAGATAGTGGTATTCGTCCGAGTTGAGCGGATAGATCTCAATGCCGATCGTGGAGAAGTACCGGCGGGCCAGCTTGACTGCGTCACCGATGTACTCCACCGGAGACATGCTACGCGATTCGCCGGTCAGAAGCAGGATCTCCTTGAGGCCAGTGTTCGCGATTGCCTGCATCTCGCGCTCGATCTCCTCCATTGTCAGCTTGCCGCGGTGGATGCGGTTTTTGCAGTTGAATCCGCAGTAGACACACTCATTTTCGCAGTAATTGGCAATATAGAGCGGCGTGAACATGCAGATGGTATTGCCGAAGCGTGCGCGCGTCTCCTCGGTTGCGCGGGCGGCCATCTCCTCGAGAAAGGGCTGGGCCGCAGGCGAGAGCAGCACACCAAAGGCAGCGGGGTCGATGACGCGCTGGCGCAGCGCCGCACGGACATCCTGTTCGGTGTACTGATTGTAGTCATAGGCGCGCACAGCGGAGAGAACCTCGTCCATAACAGGGGAATCGATCTGCTCCATATCGGGCAGATAGGACATGTGGTCGAACACTTTTTTCATTGCAGGGCACCTCCTCTCAATCGCGCAGGAAGCCGGTCAGCGGGCTGGAGGCCGAACCGCCGCGCTCCAAAACGCGGCCCATGCCAGCTAGGTATGCCGCACGGCCTGCCTCGATGGCCTGGCCGAAAGCGCGCGCCATGCCGGCCACATCGCCTGCGGTGGCGATAGCCGTATTGGCCATGACGGCGGCGCAGCCCATCTCCATAGCCTCACACGCCTGGCTGGGCTTGCCGATGCCGGCGTCCACGATGATGGGAAGGTCGATCTCATCGACCAGGATCTGGATGAATTCCTTGGTGCACAGGCCCTTGTTGGAGCCGATGGGTGCGGCCAGCGGCATGATCGCAGCTGCGCCGGCGTTTTGCAGGTCGCGCGCGACGTTCAGGTCCGGATACATATAGGGCATGACCACAAAGCCTTCCTTGGCGAGCTGCTCGGTCGCGCGGATGGTCTCGGCGTTGTCGGGCAATAGGTACTTGGAATCGCGGATGACCTCGATTTTAATGAAGTCGCCGCAGCCGATTTCCCGCGCCAGACGGGCAATGCGCACGGCCTCGTCGGCGTTGCGCGCGCCCGAAGTGTTGGGCAGCAGGGTCACCCCCTTAGGGATATATTCCAGGATATTTTCCCCGCCTGCCTGGTTGGCGCGGCGCAGCGCCAGGGTGACGATCTGTGCGCCGCTGTTTTCCACAACGACCGGGGTGAAATCCATCGAGATTTTGCCCGAGCCGATGATAAAGCGGGAGGTAAAGGTATGGCCGCCCAGTACGAGCGGATCATTCGTTGCTGTCATCATGATTCAAGACACTCCTTGCGTTAGAAAATTTAAAAATTTGTCGAAAAATTTAGGGGGAGGGTTCCCCGAGAATGAGACGCAGCACCATATTGGCCTGATGGCCGGCGCACACAGACACGCGCGGCGCCATCAGACCGCAGCCAGGGCGGGCGGCCGTCTTGCCGTCGCCGCACAGATACAGCCGGCTGGTCACGCGCCGGGTGCAGATATCGTTGCATGAGTCATATCCGGCCATGCCGCTGGCCGCAACGACGACGTGGTCCGGGCATGCCGAAAGCACGGCGTCGATCAGGATAGCCTTGGCATCCGGCGCGTCGAAGGCTTCGCACACGATAGGCTCGCCCGAAAATAGGGACGCAGCATTGTCCTGCGTCACGCGGACGCAGTCGGCCGTTATGGACAGATAGGGGTTCACTTCCATGAGCTGCTCGGCGAGCGCTTGGGCTTTGGGCTTGCCCAAGTCGCAGATGCGGTAGCACTGGCGGTTCAAGTTGCTGGGTTCGACCGTGTCAAAGTCAACCAGGTGTAGATGCCCGACGCCGGTACGCGCCAGCGCAAAGGCAATATGCGAGCCGAGCCCGCCAAGCCCGGCGATCCCTACACGGGCCTGTTTCACTTTCTCGAAAACGCCTGGGCTGTGGCGGGAGGCCATCATATCTTCCAAAATGTCCTGGGGCGGCAAGACGCCCTTCTCGATCACGGTCACACGGTCGCCCTCCGCGAGCGGGAGGTCGTCTGCGGCCTGGAATCCATTTAGGATGACCACCTTACCCGCGTGGTCAGGCACGAGCGCAAACAGCGAGCGCGCGCCGGTCTCGAGGGCCTGCCCATTTACGGTCACGGTCATCAGCCGCCACCAACAAACTGGACGATCTCGATCACATCGCCATCCTGAAGGATGGTCGTGTCGTACTGCGCGCGCGGCACGATCTCGCCGCCGCGCTCGACCGCGAGGAACGCAGGCTGATAGCCAGCCTGGCTGAGATACGCCGAGAGCGTCAGACCCGCGGCGTTCTCGGCGGGTTTGCCGTTGATTTGCACCATAAAGTGTGCCTCCTTTGCGTAAAATAGCCATAGGACAACAAAAAAGGCCGCACGAAAGTTCACACCCGAGGTGGTGTGCCCCTTCGTACGGCCTTGGAATGCCCGAACGACAAATGCAGTATACTGCGAAAAAAAAAGAGTGTCAAGAGAAAAACAAAAATTTTCTCCGGGCCGGGCAATCGTTAAAAGAATGAAAACTCTCAGGGAGCATGTTGCAAAACAGGACATAATCATGTAAAATAAACTCACAATCGTTTGTATCTCAACAGGAGGAAGAAAAATGGATACTCCCAAGTATAAACGCGTCCTTGTCAAGATCAGCGGGGAAGCGCTTGCCGGCGACAAGCACTTCGGCTTGAATTTTGACGTCATTGGTCCGGTTTGCGATGTGATCAAGCGCTGTCAGGACATCGGCTGCGAGATTGGCATCGTGGTCGGCGGCGGCAACTTCTGGCGTGGCGTCAAGGATGGCGGCGGACGCATGGAGCGTACCCGCGCTGACCACATGGGCATGCTGGCTACGACCATCAATGCGCTGGCGCTGGCCGACGCTCTGGAGCAGCGCGGCTGTGAGGTGCGTGTGCAGACTGCCATCGCCATGGATCAGATCGCAGAACCTTACATCCGCAACAAGGCTACCCGTCACCTGTCCAAGGGCCGCGTCGTCATCTTTGGCTGCGGCACGGGCAATCCCTACTTCTCGACCGACACAGCGGCCGCCCTGCGCGCGGCTGAGATCGGCGCAGAGGTGATCCTGCTGGCCAAGAACATCGACGGCGTCTATGATTCGGACCCCGCCAAAAACCCCGATGCCAAGAAGTACGACCGCCTGACCTATATGGACGTACTCAGCCAGGGCCTCGGCGTTATGGACACCACGGCCACGTCGCTCTCTATGGACAACCACATCCCGGTCCTGGTTTTTGCCCTGGCCGATCCCGAAAACATCTATCGCGCGGTGACCGGTGAGCAGATCGGTACGCTCGTCAAGGAGGAAGCATAAATGATGAAGGAAATTATCAAGCAGCACGAAGAAAAGATGGGGAAGACCATCGATGTCCTGGCCAAGGAACTGGCTGCTATCCGCGCCGGCCGTGCCAATCCCGGCGTGCTCAACAAGCTGACGGTCGAGTATTATGGCGCACCCACGCCGCTGCCCCAGGTCGCGGCTGTTTCCACGCCGGACCCGCGCACGCTGCAGATTCAGCCGTGGGATGCTTCCATCCTGCGCCAGATTGAAAAGGCCATCCAGACGTCCGATCTGGGCCTCAATCCGCAGAACGACGGCAAGTGCATCCGCCTGTCCTTCCCGCCGCTGACCGAGGAACGCCGCAAGGAGCTCATCAAGCAGTGCTCTAAGATCGGCGAGGATTCCAAGGTCGCAATTCGGAACATCCGCCGCGACGCGATGGACAAGTTTAAGGATCTCAAGAAAAAGAGCGAGATGACCGAGGACGAGGTCAAGGACGCCGAGCAGCAGATGCAGAAAATCACCGACAAGTATGTCAAGGAGATTGACGGCATCGTTGCCAAGAAGGGCAAGGAGCTCGCCGAGGTCTGATGCAGCGGCAAAGCAATCAACTAGGGGGCGGCAGGACAATGCCGCCCCTTTCACTGAGGTGTCACAATGGGGATTTTTGACCGCCTGACCGGCCGCGGACCGCGGGCGAGCGGGGAAGAAAGAAAAGACCGTCCGGTGCCGCGCCACATTGCGGTCATCATGGACGGGAATGGCCGGTGGGCCAAAAAACGGGGCCTTCCCCGCAAAGCTGGGCACAAGGTCGGCGCGGAAACGTTCCGCACCATCGCGACTTACTGCAAGGACATTGGCGTAAAATATTTTACAGTCTACGCCTTTTCCACCGAGAACTGGAAGCGGCCACAGGATGAAGTGGATGCGCTGATGAATTTGTTCCGCACCTATCTCAAGGAAGCCGCCGAGACCATGGTCGCCCGCGGCGTAGCGGTGCGCGTCCTGGGGGATTTGTCGGTGCTGCCTGCGGATATCCAGCGGCAGATTGACGAGGTGCATGCTCTGGCCGATACGCTGGGGGAGGACGCCGCGACCGCCTCCCTGTGCATCAACTACGGCGGACGGGATGAGATCAAGAACGCCGTGCGCGCCCTCGCACACGACGTGCAGGCCGGCCGGCTGCGCCCGGAGGATATTACGGAAGATACCATTTCCGCCCATCTATATACCGCCCACATGCCCGATCCGGACCTGATTATCCGGCCGTCCGGCGAGGTGCGCACCTCCAACTTCCTGCTGTGGCAGTCGGCGTACAGCGAATATTACTTTACCGACGTGCTTTGGCCGGATTTTTCTACCAAGGATATGGACGCGGCGATTGACGACTTCAACCGCCGGTCCCGCAGATTTGGAGGGGTGTGAAACCAATGAAAGCAAGAGTTCTATTTGGCGTCATCGGATTTGTGTTTGTGCTGCTGGCGCTCTATGTTCTGCCGCCTATCGTGCTGGCGCTGGCGGTTTCAGCGCTGTGTGTTTTGGCGAGCTATGAGCTGGTCCATCCGACCGGACTGGTGAAGGACCCTTGGATGCTGCGGGCGTGTCTGCTGTCCTCGGCGGCCTATGCGCTGGGGACCTGTGTGCCCGGCGCACTGGGTTTGGATTTTCCAGTCCAAATGATGCAGCGTGTGGTCGTCCTGTTCCTGCTTGTCGCGCTCTTTGCCTGCCTGCTGCGGCGGCATGATACGGTGCAGTCTGGTGAGGTGATGGCCGGTTTTTTCGGCGGGCTCATTCTGCCGTATTTTCTGCTCGCCTTGTGGCGTATCTTTGCCATGGATGGCGGCGAATTCCTGGTGCTGCTGCCGCTGGTTGCGGCTTGGGGCTCGGACACCTGCGCACTGTTTGCAGGCATGGCCTTCGGCAAGCATAAGCTTGCGCCGGTGGTCAGTCCGAAAAAGACCGTGGAGGGCGCGATTGGCGGCGTCATTGGCGCGACTGCACTTATGCTGCTGGTCGTCTTCCTGATGAACCGCTACGCGGGCCAGAACATTCACTATGCCGGTGCGCTCATCATGGGTGCTGCTGGTGCAGTCATCGGCCAGGTCGGCGACCTGTCCTTTTCCATCATCAAGCGGCAGACGGGCATCAAGGATTACAGCCATATTTTCCCGGGCCACGGCGGCGTGCTGGATCGTTTTGACAGTGTTATTTTTGTCGCGCCGGTGGTCGAGCTGGTTTTGCTGGTTCTAGGCCCGGCCGTGTAATATTGCGGAGGAAATCGTGATACAATGAAAAAGTATCTATCCATTCTGGGCGCAACCGGTTCCATTGGGACACAGACCATTGATATCCTGTCCTCGATCGACGCCGAGGTGGTCGCGCTAACCACCAACCGGAACATTGGGCTACTCGAGCAGCAGGCACGCGCACTGCGGCCAAAGCTGTGCGTGGCTTTTGATGAGCACGCGGCACATGATCTCAGGATCGCACTCGCCGATACTGGGATACAGGTCATGGCGGGGATGGAAGGACTGATCGCCGCGGCGACCCATCCGGACTGTGATACGGTCGTGACCGCGGTCGTTGGCATGGTCGGCCTGCTGCCCACACTTGCAGCCATCGACGCGGGCAAGGACATCGCGCTGGCAAACAAGGAGACTTTGGTCTGCGCGGGCGGCTTGGTCATGGAGGCTGCACGCAAGAATGGCGTGCACATCCTGCCAGTCGATTCCGAGCACTCAGCTATTTTTCAGTGCGTGCAGGCCAGCGCAGGGAATCCGCTGGAAAAGATCATCCTGACCGCCTCGGGCGGGCCGTTCTTCGGCAAGACCGCAGAGCAGCTCAGGCATGTGACAAAGGCGCAGGCGCTGCACCATCCGAACTGGTCTATGGGCGCCAAAATCACGACCGATTCGGCGACCATGATGAACAAGGGCTTGGAGCTGATCGAGGCCATGTGGCTGTATGGCCTGCCGCAGGAGCAGATCGAGATCGTCATCCACCGCGAATCCATCGTGCACTCTCTCATTGAGTTTGCGGACGGCGCAGTCCTGGCGCAGCTCGGCGTGCCTGACATGCGGTTGCCCATCCAGTATGCGCTGACCTATCCTGCGCGGCTGCCCTGCAAAGTGCCGCGCTTGTCGCTGGCCGAAGTCGGCAAGATGACCTTCTATGCGCCCGACGATGCGGCCTTCCCGGCGATGGGCCTGGCGCGGCGCGCGGCGGACCGCAAGGGCAATGCAGGCGCCGTGCTCAATGGCGCCAACGAGGCGGCTGTCAGCCTGTTTTTAAATGATCGCCTGCCGTTTTGGCAGATCCCGGAACTCGTGGAGCGGGCCCAGGAACAGGTCCCCTATCAGCCGACTCCCACGTTAGCCGACATTTTGGAAAGCGACCGCGCGGCGCGTGCGGCGGTCCTGTCGCTTGCTGGGGCCTAAATGGGCCATATCCGGCGGGAATCTCCCCTATGAGATGAAATGAGGTTTTCATGCTTGCAAACATTTTTTGGATTGTGATTGCCCTTTTGGGCTTTGGCCTGCTGATCACAGCGCACGAACTTGGCCACTGCATTGCGGCCAAGCGCGGCGGTGTGCAGGTCGAGGAATTTTGGATAGGAATGGGTCCCAAGCTGCTGCAAAAGCAGATCGGGGAGACCAATTATTGCCTGTGCCTTCTGCCGATCGGCGGCGCCTGCGTGATGAGCGGGGAGGACCAGGAATCCGATAATCCGCGCGCCTTTGGCAACGCCAAGTGGCACACGCGGTTTATTATCCTGATTGCGGGCGTTATGATGAACTTTATCCTCGGGTTTGTCATTCTGCTGTGCCTGTCCTGGAACGTCCAGCAGGAGGTCACCCCGGTCATCGACTCCTTCTCCGAAGGCTTTGCCGCCGAAGGGGAGCAGGGGCTGATGGTGGGCGACCGCATCCTAAAAATCGATGGCTACCATATTTTTACGGGCAGTGATGTCTCCGAGGGCCTGCGCCGCGGCGCGGGGGACGGCAAATTTGACATCGTGGTCGAACGAAACGGCCAGACTGTGCACATTGACGGGCTTGAGATGACAAGTGATCTCGACATCGGCAATGGTATGAAGGGCTATGGCCTGCACTTTGCTGTGAAGGACTTGACATTTGCCGGGCATCTGCGGTATGCGTTGGTGTTCGCGGTCAATGACGCGCGCCTGGTCTGGCACAGCCTGGGCGACCTGATCACCGGCGCGGTTGGTGTCGATCAGCTATCCGGCCCGGTCGGCGTCGTCGCGGTCACCGCGCAGACCGCCCAGGCGGGCGCCTTGCCGTTTTGGTCGCTTTTGGCCTTTATTTCGATCAACCTTGGTGTGATGAACCTGCTGCCCATCCCAGGGCTGGACGGCGGCCGCCTGTTGTTCCTCATCGTGGAGGGTATCCGCCGGAAGCCGCTGGACCAGCGCCTGGAAGGTTATGTCAACTTAGCAGGATTGTGTGCGCTGTTCGCACTGATCCTATACGTTACAGGGCAGGACATCATGCGCCTGCTGTAACCGCTTGGGGAGGAATACAGAAAAAATGGCACAAAAGACAAGACAGATCCACGTCGGCCCGGTTGCAGTGGGCGGCGGCGCCAGAATTGCAGTACAGTCCATGACCAATACCGACACGCGGGACGCCGCGGCGACCCTCAAACAGATCGGCGCGTTGGCCGATGCCGGCTGTGATATCGTGCGCTGCGCAGTTCCGGATATGGAAGCCGCCCGTGCGCTGGAAACCATCTGTGCCGGCTCGCCCATCCCGGTTGTGGCCGATATCCATTTCGATTATCGGCTGGCCATTGAGTCCATTGCGGCGGGAGTCGACAAAATTCGCCTGAATCCGGGCAACATCGGCGCAGATGACCGGGTCAAGGCGGTCGTGCAGGCCGCCCGTGCCCGCAATATCCCTATCCGGATCGGCGTAAATTCTGGTTCGGTGGAGAAAAGCATCCTGGCAAAATATGGCGCACCCACGCCCGAGGCGCTGGTCGAGAGCGCTTTGTATCATGCCTCACTGCTGGAGAAGTTCGATTTTTACGACATCTGCCTGTCGATGAAGTCCTCGTCGGTGCCGTACACCATGCGCGCTTATCAGCTCGCGCACGAAAAGACCGATTATCCGCTGCATCTGGGCGTGACCGAGGCGGGCACCGAATATATGGGGACAATCAAATCGGCGGCCGGCATTGGCGGCCTGTTGGCGCTCGGCATCGGGGATACCATCCGGGTATCGCTGACCGATGACCCGGTCAAGGAGATCTATGCCGCTCAAGCCATCTTGAAGGCGGTCGGTTTGAACGATGACGGCGTCAACGTGGTCTCCTGCCCAACCTGCGGCCGGACCCGCATTGACCTCATCGGCATTGCCAAGGAGGTCGAGCAGCGTGTCGCGGGCATCCATGGCAAGAAGCTGAAGGTCGCGGTCATGGGATGCGTCGTCAATGGTCCAGGAGAGGCCAGAGAGGCCGACCTCGGCATTGCCGGGGGAGATGGCGTGGGGCTGATCTTCCGCAAGGGCGAAATCCTGCGCAAGGTGCCGCAGGAGCAGCTTGTGGACGCGCTCATGGATGAAATCAATCGATACGAATAAAAATAGCACACGGGTGGGGCGGCGCTTGCGCAGCCCCATCCAGTATTTTTGCAACCCGGTACTGGGGAACTTAGATTAGGAGTAACAGATTTTTATGGCAAAAACGCTTTCTGAGCTTTTTGATCGCTGTAAAAGTGAAACATATCAGGACTGCATGCGGGGGGAGGTACGCTCCCTCGCGGTCAGCCATGACCATCAGCAGATGATCTGTCATGTGGGCTTTGACCGGCCGGTCCCGCGTGCGCGTTTGGACGGGCTGGGCAAAGAGATTGCGCGATCCTATGGCCTGACGCGCTTTTCCATCGCGCCGCGCTATCGCATGGACGGCCTGCCGCAGTCCTATATTGACCAGCTGCGCGAAGACCTGTGCCACCGTATGCCGTCGGCCACCGGTCTGCTCGCTGGCAGCCATTGGGAGCTTTCGGACGGCCATTTGCGCATCTCGATGGGTGACACGGCGCGCGGATATTTTTCGGTCGCGCTGCGCCAGATGCAGGAGCGCATCGAGGCCGAGACCGGGCAGCATATTGTCGTGGAGGCCGTACCGCTGGCCGACGAGCAGGTCGAAAAGATCCTGCAGACCCAGCGCGAGACGCGCGCCGCTGCGCTGAAGGCGGCCATGGACGCGATCCCAGCCGTCCCGGCTGTCCCGGAAAAGCCGCGCAAGAACCTGAAAGTGCGCCCAGCTGGGGAGCATACAGGGTTCCAGCGGCCCAAGGTCGAGAAGGTCGCTGACGAAAACCTGATTTTGGGTAAACTGTATACCGAGACGCCCATCCCCATCCGCGACGCGTTAGGGGAGTTTGACCGCGTCACCATTGAGGGCGATGTATTTTTTGTCGATCACCGCGAGATTACCAGCAAGAAGAGCGGAAAAGAATGGGTGAAGATCGCCTTTGACATCACCGACCGTACCAACTCCATCCGCGTGGCCAAGTTTATGGCCAAGGAGCAGGCCGGGGACATCGTCTCGGCCATCAAGACCGGCATGCACCTGATCGTACAGGGCAAGATTAGCTTTGACACCTACGAGAAGGAGAGCATCCTGGAACCGACCGCCATCGTCAAGGCCAAAAAGAAAGTACGCATGGACCATGCGCCGGAAAAGCGGGTTGAGCTGCACCTGCACACCAATATGAGTGCGCTCGACGGCGTATCGGATACCAAGGACCTGATCAACCGCTGCAAGCTGTGGGGCTGGCCGGCCATGGCCATCACCGATCACGGATGTGCCCAGGCATTTCCACTCGCCCTGCACGTCGTGGACGGCAAAGAAGAAGAATATCCGAAGATCCTGTACGGCGTGGAGGCATACTACGTCAATGATGCTGCGGCTGTCTCGGTGGTGCGGGGCCCGATGGACGGCAGCCTGGATGGGGAATTTGTCGTATTTGACCTGGAGACCACCGGCCTAAAGCCCACAACTGAGGAGATCACCGAGATCGCGGCGGTCCTGGTGCGGGAGGGAGAAATCCGGGACTCTTTTCAGACCTATGTCAACCCACACAAGCCCATCCCGCCCGAGATCACCGAGTTGACTGGCATCTCAGATGAGACCGTAGCCGATGCGCCCGACTTGCCTGAGGCATTGGACAAGTTCTTTGCCTTCCTGGGAGACCGTGTATTGGTCGCGCACAACGCGGGATTTGATCTGTCGTTCCTCAAGGCGGCCTGCAAGCGATTGGAGATCGAGCGGGAGTTTACTTATATTGATACGCTGGAAATGTCGCGTATTATGCTGCCGCATCTCAACCGCTTCAAGCTCAATATCTTGGCGAAGGAACTGCAAGTTGGCCCCTTTGAACACCACCGTGCGAGCGAAGATGCTGCGGTCTTGGCACGCATTTGGATTAAACTGCTTGAAAAGCTGAAAAACGAGCAAAACGCACAGCGGATCTCGGACATCAATCCAGTACTGGCCGGCCTGCGCGCCAAGGAGGGCGGCCTTAAAAACCTGCCGCGCTATCATTTCATCATTCTGGTCAAGACCCAGGCGGGCCTCAAAAACTTGTATAAGCTGATCTCCTACAGCTTTCTGGACCACTACTACCGGCGGCCGCTCATGCCGCGTTCCGAGCTCATCAAGCACCGGGATGGGCTGGTATTTGGCTCGGCCTGTGAGGCAGGCGAACTGTTCCGCGCGGTCGTGGACGGAAAACCGTTTGAAGAGCTCAAGCGCATTGCAGAGTTTTACGACTACCTGGAGATCCAGCCCATCGACAACAACCGGTTTATGATCGCCAAAGGGACCGCCGAAAACGAGGAGACGCTGCGCGACTACAACCGCACGGTGCTCAAAGTTGCAGATGCCCTGGGCAAGCCATGCTGTGCGACTGGAGACGTGCACTTCCTCGATCCCGAGGATGAGGCTTACCGCCGCATTTTGATGGCGGGACAGGGATTCCCAGACGCGGACAATCAGGCGCCTCTGTATCTCAAGACGACCGAAGAGATGCTCGCGGAGTTTTCCTACCTCGGCAAGGATCGCGCCTATGAAGTTGTGGTCACCAATCCGAACAAGATTGCAGACATGCTCGATCCCATCCGGCCGATCCCGCGCGAAAACTATCCACCTAAGATTGAAGGCTCGGCCGAAGAACTCGAGACCATGTGCCGTGAGAAGGCAAAGCGCATGTACGGCGACCCGCTGCCTGACATCGTTCAGGCGCGGCTGGACCGTGAGCTCAAATCTATCATCGGCAACGGGTACGACGTCATGTACATGATTGCCCAGAAGCTCGTCAGCAAGTCTCTGCAGGATGGCTATCTGGTCGGTTCGCGCGGTTCGGTCGGCTCATCGCTTGTCGCATTCATGTCCGATATCACCGAGGTTAACTCGCTTGCGCCGCACTATCTATGCCCAAAGTGCAAGTACTTTGAGCTGCATGAGAACGAGGGTGTGGGCTGCGGCGTGTGTCTGCCGGACAAGGTATGCCCGCGCTGCGGCACGCCGCTCAAGAAAGAAGGGTTTTCCATCCCGTTTGAGACCTTTTTAGGCTTTGACGGAGATAAAGTCCCCGATATCGACCTGAACTTTTCGGGTGAATACCAGCCGCGCATCCACAAGTACACGGGCGAGCTGTTCGGCGCAGACCACGTGTTCCGCGCGGGCACAATCGCGACGGTTGCCGAAAAGACAGCCTACGGCTATGTCAAGAAGTATATGGAGGAGCGCGGGATTGAGTGCTCACGCGCGGAGGAAAACCGCCTGGCCGCCGGCTGTACGGGCATCCGTCGGACCACCGGACAGCATCCGGGCGGTATCGTCGTCGTGCCCAAGGAGGTCGAGATCTATGATTTCTGTCCGGTACAGCATCCGGCGGATGATCCCACCTCAGATATCATCACCACGCACTTTGAGTATCACTCGATCGACGCCAACCTGTTAAAGCTCGATGAGCTGGGCCATGATGACCCGACGATGATCAAGCATTTGGAAGACCTGACCGGTGTCAATGCACAGGAGATCCCGCTCGATGATCCAGAAGTCATGAGCCTGTTTACCTCCAACCGCGCCTTGCATTACGTGGACGACACACCCGATCCCATCCTCGGTGATCTTGGCTGCTTGGCTGTGCCGGAGTTCGGCACAAAGTTTGTGCGCGGTATGGTCAGCGACACCAAGCCCACGACTTTTGACGACCTGCTGTGTATTTCCGGCCTGTCGCACGGCACAGACGTATGGCTGGGCAATGCGGCGGATCTGGTCGCGTCCGGCATCCCGCTGAAAGAATGTATTTGCTGCCGCGACGATATCATGAACTACCTCATCGGCAAGGGCGTGGCTCCGAAGCTTGCTTTCCAGACGATGGAATCGGTGCGAAAGGGAAAGGGGCTCAAACCCGAGATGGAGGAGGCCATGAAGGCGAACGATGTGCCAGACTGGTACATTGACTCCTGCAAGAAGATCAAATATATGTTCCCCAAAGCACATGCTGTGGCCTATGTCATGATGGCCTTCCGCATCGCTTGGTTCAAGGTACATCGCCCGCTGGCGTTTTACTCAGCCTATTTCTCTATCCGGGCCAAGGGGTTTGATGCAGCCTGCATGATCCGCGGCGATAAGGTCTGCATGGAAAAGATCCAGGAGCTGCACCGTAAGGATGTCGATAAGACCATTTCGGCGGCAGAAAAGGATACACAGACCACCCTAGAGGTATGTCATGAATTCTACAAGCGCGGCTTTACCTTTGCACCCATGGACATTTACAAATCGGATGCCACCAAGTTCCTGGTCACCGAAAACGGGCTGATCCCGCCGTTCACTTCTATGCCTGGCATTGGCGAGCAGGCGGCGGTCAATCTGGTGGAAGAGCGAAAAAACGGCCCGTTCCTGTCGGCTGAGGAGCTGTCCGTGCGCTGTCCCAAGGTATCCAAGTCGGTCATCGAGCTGCTGGATGAGATCGGCGCGCTGGGTTCTATGCCCAAGAGCACGCAGATCAGTTTGTTCGGATAAAGATGGAATGTGGGCAGGCCTACCGGCCTGCCCAGCACAAGCCGAAGGGGGGACCCCATACTGATGTTGATTGAATCCCGAGAACGTGCGCGGCGCAATCCGTCGCGCTATCCGTGCCAAAAGAATCAGCGCCCCTGCGTCAAGCGCCGGGCACCGCGCCTGATCAACCGCAGCCGGACGACCGGAAAAGACAATGGCATTGCGCCGCGGCGCCGTAATCATCTGTGCTATCAAGAGGGCACGCATAAGGTAGGCCTGTGGCGCCGCCTGTGCATGCTGCTGGGGCGCCGATGAATTGGATCTCTCCCAGAAAAATTCAAATCCCGCTTGACAAAGGTGGGATGAGATGATAATATTTTAGCGTGATAAATTACAAAAGGGAGAACAGAGGAATGATAAACCGCTATCAGATTTCCACCCCGGAGGGGACACGCGATCTGCTGTTTGGGCCGGCACGCCGCCTGCGCACGGTCGAGCAACGCGTCCGGCAGTCGCTTGAGAGCCGTGGCTACAGCGAAGTGATCACGCCGGCAGTGGAGTTTTACGATGTGTTTGCCCAGGCCAATCCGACGGTCGGGCAGGAAAATATGCTGAAGATCATTGACCGGTCGGGCCGTATCTGTGTGGCTAGGCCGGACAACACAACGCCCATCGCACGCATTGCAGCCACGAGGCTGGAAGGCGCGGAGTTACCGGTGCGTCTGTATTATAGCCAGAAGGTTTTCCGGTCGGTTTCCGAAGGCCACGGACATAAGAGCGAGTTCTTGCAGGTGGGCGCTGAACTCATCGGCGCGGACGGGCTGGAGGCAGACCTGGACATCCTGACGGCGGCATTCCATGCGCTCGAGCAGGCCGAGTCTGGCAATTTCCGCATCGAGCTTGGCCATGCCGAGATCTATAAAGCGCTGATCGAGGCGCTGGGCGTGGACGCACAGACCGCAGAGTCCATTCGCCGCCTGATCGAGAATAAGTCGTTTGCGGCCCTGGGCGATGCGCTTGCGCCGTATCAGGGCAGCGCCGCTTATCAGGCGCTGTGCGCAATGCCGCAGCTCTTTGGCGGCATCGAAGTGCTCGACCAGGTCGAGCACATGACAGGCAACATGCGCGTCTTAGCCGCGGTCGCTTATCTCAGGCGGGTCTACACCGCACTGGAGCAAGCTGGCTTTGGCGAGTCGGTCATCATTGACCTGGGCCTCGTCCATGAGATGGACTACTACACCGGCATTATGTTCCGCGGCTATCTGGGCGGCGCGGGCGCAGCGATCCTGTCGGGCGGCCGGTATAACGCCCTGTGCGCCAAGTTTGGGCGAGACCTGCCGGCAGCAGGCTTCGGTATTGATGTGGAGCGCATTGCGGAGACCGGCGGGGCCGATGAGCAGAAGCCCGTGCGCAATACCATTCGTATGGCACTGACCAAAGGCCGCCTGGAGAAAAAAACCCTTGCGCGCATGAAGGCGGCGGGCTATGACGTCAGCGAGCTGGAAAGCCCATCGCGCAAGCTGATCTTCCGCCTGCCGGACAGTGACATTGAGGTGGTCCTGGCCAAGGCTGCCGACGTCATCACCTATGTCGAGCACGGCGTGTGCGATCTGGGTGTCGTCGGCAAAGACACCATTATGGAAAAGGGCGGATCGTTCTATGAAATGGTCGATCTGGGCTTCGGGAAATGCCGCTTCGCGCTGGCGACCCAAAAGGGCAAGACGGTTTATGGGCATTACCGCACGCCGGTCATCGCCACGAAATATCCTGAAGTCACCCGTGCCTTCTTTAATCGCAAGAATATGGATGTTGAGACCATCAAGATCGAGGGTTCGGTTGAACTGGCCCCGCTTTTGGAGCTGGCCGACGCCATTGTAGATATCGTCGAGACCGGTTCGACGCTCAAAGAAAACGGCCTGGAGGTCATCGAGGATGTGGCCCCGATTTCGGCCCGCGTCATTGTCAACTTGGCCTCGGCCAAACTGAAAAAAGCGGCGATCCAGCGCATTGTGGGCGATCTGGAGCGCGGCGGGGAGGAGAAGTGAGCGCGATGTTTTTAAAAACAGTGCAGGCCGACGGTACGGCCGAGAAAAACGTCATCCGTGAGATGAAGCAGCGTGCGGCGGCCGCGCGCAGTGATATTGAAAAGACGGTCGCGGCGGTCATGGCAGACGTCCAGGCCCGCGGCATGGAGGCGGTCAAGGAATACGCCGAAAAATTTGACGGCGTCGCGCCCTATGAGGTCACAGCGGAAACGCTGGAGGCCGCGTATGCGCGCTGCGATCGGGCAGTGCGCGCCGCACTCGAGCGCGCTGCGGCCAATATCCACGATTACCATGAGCAGATGCTTGCCCGCACCTGGGAGTACCAGCGCAGCCCGGGGGCATGCCTGGGGCAGACCGTGCGCGGCTTGACGCGCGTAGGCCTTTACGTGCCGGGTGGCACGGCGGCCTATCCCTCGTCCGTGCTCATGAACGCCGTTCCGGCCAAGGTCGCAGGCGTCGAGGAGCTGATTATGGTCACGCCGCCTACCGAGAATATGTCGGACGCCGTGCTGGCGGCGGCCAAGATTGCGGGTGTTGACCGGGTCATCGCTGTCGGCGGCACCCAGGCCATCGCCGCGCTGACCTATGGCGCTGACTGGATCCCGCAGGTGGACAAGATCGTCGGCCCGGGGAATGCCTACGTTGCGGCGGCCAAGAAAATGGCCTACGGCACGGTGGATATTGATATGATCGCAGGCCCGTCCGAAGTGCTGGTCATTGCCGACCGCACGGCAAACCCGACCTATGTTGCGGCCGACCTGCTCTCGCAGGCCGAGCACGACCGGTTGGCCTCGGCTGTTCTGCTGACCGACTCGATGGAGCAGGCTCAGGCGATCTCGGCCGAGATGGAGCGGATGGCCAAGACCTTGCCGCGCTTCGATATCATCCAGGCGTCCATCGCAGGCTATGGCTGCGCGGTGGTATTTGACGACCTCAAGGCGGCGTGCGAGATGGCCAACTTGGTCGCGCCGGAACACCTCGAAGTCGTCACCGAAGACCCGCGCCAGTGGCTGCCCGCGCTCAAGAACGCAGGTGCCATCTTCCTCGGACAGTACGCCCCGGAGCCGCTGGGCGACTACATGGCAGGCCCCTGCCACGTGCTGCCGACCTCGGGGACGGCGCGCTTCTTCTCGCCCTTGTCCACCGATACGTTCTTGAAAAAGACCTCGGTGATCGAATACTCGCGCGATGCGCTGGAACCGCTGGCCGATGACATCATCGCGCTGGCAAAGTGTGAAAAGTTGGACGCGCACGCGAACAGCATTGCCGTGCGCTTTGGAAAATAACAGGAGGCACCCATGAGAGGAGAGACCACCATCCGGCAGGCGACCATTTGCCGGGAAACCAAGGAGACCCAAATCGCCCTCTATCTAAATCTGGAAGGCGGCGAGCGCAAAATCGAGACCGGGATCGGTTTTTTCGATCATATGCTCAATAGCTTTGCCGTACATGGCGGATTTGGGCTCATTCTCAAGTGCACGGGCGACCTGGAAGTGGATGGGCATCATACGGTCGAGGATGTAGGCATTGCACTCGGACAGGCGCTGGCCCGTATCCTGGGCGACCGCGCAGGCATCGCACGCTTTGGCTCGTCTTATGTCCCGATGGACGAAGCCCTGGGCTTTTGTGCGCTGGATATCTCCGGACGGCCCTATTTGGTTTATGACGCGCCTATGCCGCAGCCCATGTGCGGGCAGTATGATACCTGCCTGACGGTCGAGTTCATGCGCGCCTTTGCCACCCATGCGGGCATCACCTTGCACCTCAAGAGCATGTACGGTGATAACGCACATCACATCACCGAGGCGCTGTACAAGGCACTGGCCCGCGCACTGCGCCAGGCGGTTACTGAGACCGGTGGAGAGGTGCTGAGCGCGAAGGGCGTCCTGTGAAATCGCATGGTTTTCCCTTGCAGCTTGGCGCAGGCCTGAAAAGAAAGAGACGTGTCCGGCAGGACGCGCAGATTTGACGACATCCTCACCACAAGGAGGAACTATGAGTTATATTGCGATCGTAGATTACGGCGCGGGGAATCTGATGAGCGTGCACAATTCGCTCGATTTCCTGGGCTATGACAATAAAATCGCCAAGGAACCAGAGGACCTTGACAGAGCCGCCGGTGTGATCCTGCCCGGCGTGGGCGCGTTCCCGGATGCGATGCAGGCACTGTCCGGCTCCGGCCTGCTGGAAGCCGTACAGGATGCGGCCCATAAGAAGCCTTTCCTGGGAATCTGTCTGGGCATGCAGATGTTGTTTGAACGGTCGGAGGAAGTGCGGCCCTGCCAGGGCCTCAGCCTGCTGCCAGGCTGTATCCGCCGCATCGAGACACCTTATAAGCTGCCGCAGATCGGCTGGAATAGCCTGCACATTGTGCACCCGAATGCCCTGACACAGGGCTTGAATGAGGGGGACGCTGTGTATTTTGTGCATTCCTTTGCCGCCTGTCCGGCCGACCTGGCCGATCTTGCCTGTGTGACCGATTATGGCGTGGAAGTTCCGGCTATGGTCGCCCGTGGCAATGTGTTTGGCTGCCAGTTCCACCCGGAGAAGAGCGGGGAAGTTGGCCTCAAGATCCTGAAAAACTTTGCGGCACTGACGGAGGAACACGCATGAAGATTTTACCTGCAATCGACTTGAAAGATGGCCAGTGCGTGCGTCTGCAAAAGGGCGACTACGGCACAGCACATAAGGTTGCCGAGGACGCGGTCCAGACCGCCCGCGGCTTTTTAGCCGCTGGCGCCGGCCTCATCCACATGGTAGACTTGGACGGTGCCAAGGACGGCAGCCATGCAAATTACGATGTGGTCAAGCGTGTTATCGAGCAGACCGGCGCGTCGGTTGAACTGGGTGGCGGCATCCGCACGATGGCCGATGTGGACGCAGTCCTATCTTTGGGCGTTTCGCGCGTGATCATCGGCTCGGCTGCCGTGCGTAACCCGGCGTTTGTGCGCGAAGCCGTTGAGAAGTATGGCGAAAAAATTGCAGTTGGCATTGACGCGCGGTCTGGCACCGTGCGCACCGACGGCTGGCTGAGCGATTCGGGCGAAGATTATCTGGATTTCGCCAAAAAGATGGAACAATTTGGCGTCAAAACCATTATCTTTACCGATATCGATAAGGATGGTATGCTGGAAGGCCCCAACTTTGACCAGTTGGGTGCGCTGCGGCAGGCTGTTTCGTGCGCGATCGTCGCCTCGGGCGGCGTGACCACACTGGATGACATCCGCCGCCTGCGGGATGCGGGCATTGACGCGGCCATTGCGGGCAAGGCGATCTATACGGGCGCACTGGACCTCGCCGAGGCCATCAAGGAGGCAAGATAATATGTTGGCAAAACGTATCATTCCCTGCCTGGATGTCAAGGACGGACGCGTGGTCAAGGGTGTCAACTTTGTCGGCCTGCGCGACGCAGGCGACCCGGTCGAGCTGGCCAAGGCCTATTCCAAAGCAGGCGCAGACGAGATTGTATTTCTGGACATCACCGCGACGCACGAAAACCGGGATACCATTGCGGATGTGGTACGCCGCACCTGCCGGGAGGTTTTTGTCCCGGTTACGGTCGGCGGCGGCATCCGCACGGTTGAGGATTTTAAGGAGATCCTGCGCGCAGGCGCAGATAAGATTTCGGTCAACTCGGCGGCGGTTAAAAACCCTGATCTCATCAATGAGGCAGCCGAAAAATATGGAAGCCAGTGTGTGGTCGTGGCCATCGATGCGCGTCACTCGGGCCAGACCGCAAGTGGATTCGAGGTCTATACGGCAGGTGGACGCAATCCGACAGGTATCGATGCGATTGCCTGGGCGCATGAGGCATACAACCGCGGCGCAGGGGAGATCCTGCTGACCTCGATGGACCGAGATGGGACCAAATCGGGTTTTGACCTGACTTTGACCGATCTTGTGTGCAAGGCGGCGCCGATTCCGGTCATCGCTTCGGGCGGCTGTGGGTCGCTCACGCATTTCAGCGATGTGTTCGAGCAGACCAGTGCGGACGCCGCCTTGGCGGCTTCCCTGTTCCATTATGGGGAGCTGACCATCTCGGAGGTCAAAGAGCACCTTGCAAGCCGGGGGATTCCGGTGCGTCAGGTGTAAGAGAAACATCGAGTGATCGATAAGAGAGAGGGACATCCATGGATCTAAGCAAATTTTTTGTCAAAGCACCGCTTATTCCGGTCATCTGCCAGGACAGCGCAAACGGCGAAGTGCTGATGTTGGGCTATGCCGATGAGGAAGCGCTCAGACGGACGATGCAGACAGGGACCGCCTGGTTTTTCTCCCGTTCTCGCCAGAAACTGTGGAATAAGGGAGAAACATCGGGCAATTTTATCTATGTCGAGCGCATTTTATCCGATTGCGACGACGATACCCTGATCTATATGGGCAGGCCGTGCGGCCCGGTGTGTCATACGGGCAACCGTACCTGCTTTTTTACGACCCTTTGGGAAAAAGACGAGCGAAAGGACGAGAATCAATGAACGCATTTGAACAGATGGAAGCGGTTATTGCGCAGCGCCGCGCCCAGCCGATGGAGGGTTCCTACACCTGTTACCTGTTCGACAAGGGATTGGACAAGATCCTCAAAAAGGTGGGCGAAGAGTGCGCCGAGACCATCATTGCGGCCAAGAACGGCGACAAGGCCGAGCTCATCGGTGAGATCAACGACGTGTTCTATCACATGATGGTGATGATGAATGAATGTGGCGTGACGCTTGAGGATGTCTGCGCGGAGATGGACGTACGCGCAGCCAAGATCGGCAATCTCAAAAAATTCCATGTCTCGGACCACAATACCTAAATATCGGACGGCCATCTGTTTGAATGAGGGGTGATTATTATGAGACGCAAGGAACGTGAGGTCACAGCGCGTGGGGAGATCGAGGAGATCCTGCGCGCGTGTAAGGTATGCCATCTGGCAGTCAACGGGGAGGACGGCGTGCCCTATATTGTGCCGCTCAATTTTGGCTACAGCTGGCAAGGGACATGGCCGGTGCTGTACATGCACTGCGCGCCGGAAGGGCAGAAGCTGGAACTGCTCCGGCGCGACAACCGGGTGGCGTTTGAGATGGACTGCGGGTATGCGCCCGAGGGGCAGGCGGATCTCGCCTGCACATATACCAACCGGTACGCTTCGCTTATCGGCGCCGGGGACTGTGAGATTGTCACGGCCGAGGACGAGAAGGAGGCCGGTTTGCGCCACCTGATGCAGCATGTCGTCGGTGCCCGCGACTGGAAATTTGACCGGACGGCGCTTGCGCATACGGTGCTTTTGCGGGTACATGTGCGTAAGCTGACCGCGAAAAAACATTGACCGGCCGGACGCATTGTGCCGGGCATTTTGGAGGCAGCCAGGAAGGCTGCCTTTTTTGTGCATAATTTTCCGCGGGAACAGGTAGATATGGTTTGCGTCCTGGCAAATTCTGTATTATAATGCTATTTGACAGACAGCAATAACACCAGAAAGTGAAGTGTTCTCTACATGAGATTTCTCAAATTCGGGCAAGATACCGAATCGAATATTTTCAATCAGCTCGACGACAAGAAGCGGGAGTTGCAGGCGCGCGGCGTGGACGTCATCAATCTGTCCATCGGCACGCCGGACTTTTCGCCGGATGCCCATGTCATGCAGGCCGTGTCTGCGGCGGCGGAAGAGCCGGAAAATTATAAGTATTCCATGAATGACACACCGGAGCTCGTGCGCGCGGTACAGGATTGGTATGCGCGCCGGTATGATGTCAAGCTGGACCCAGAGCAGGTCATGTCGGTTTCCGGTTCACAGGAGGGCATTGCCCATGTCGCCTTCCCGTTTGTCGGGCCAGGTGACCTGGTGCTGGCGCCTGATCCGGGATATCCGATCTTTACCTTTGGTCCCATGATGACCGGCGCAGAGATCGGCCTGTATCCGCTCTATGCGGAAAAGGGCTGGATCTTGGACTTTGACGATATCCCGGATGAGGTGGCCGATCGCGCAAAGCTCATGGTCGTATCCTATCCGAACAACCCGACAACCGCCGTTGCCGACCGGGATTTTTATGTGCGCCTGGTTGCGTTTGCAAAACAGCACAATATTTTAGTGCTGCACGACAACGCCTATTCGGATCTTGTGCTGGATGGCAGCGAAGGCATCTCCTTCCTGTCTGTACCCGGAGCGATGGACGTCGGCATCGAGTTTAACTCCCTGTCAAAGACATACAACCTGACCGGCATGCGCGTGTCGTTTGCCGTGGGCAACCGGGATATGATCCGCCGCTTCCACGATTTCCGCTCGCAGATTGACTATGGCATGTTTTATCCGGCGCAAGCAGGCGCCGTCGCGGCGCTCACCGGCCCGCAGGATATCGTTGCCCGCAACCGGGCAGGGTATCAAGCACGCCGGGATGCGCTGTGCGGCGGCCTGCGCCGCATCGGCTGGGATGTGCCCGATTCGCGCGGCAGCATGTTTGTCTGGGCCAAGATCCCGCAGGGCTATGCGTCCTCGGCTGCGTTCGTGCTCGAGCTTATGGACAAGACCGGCGTCATCTGTGTGCCCGGCCTGAGCTTTGGCGCGCAGGGAGAGGGATATGTGCGCTTTGCCCTTGTTGTGCCGCCGGCGCGCATGGAAGAGGCTGTCCGCCGGATTGCGGACAGCGGCATTTTGCATCAAAGGAGAAGCGAATGAAACTGATTTCCTGGAACGTCAACGGCCTGCGCGCCTGCGTGGGTAAGGGATTTTTTGAATTTCTAGAGCGTGAGCAGCCCGACATGATGTGCCTGCAGGAGACCAAGCTCCAGCCTGAGCAGGCCCCGCATATCGAGGGCTATTGGGAGTACTGGAACTCGGCGGACAAGAAGGGATACTCGGGTACGGCCATCTTTTCCAAGACCGAGCCGCTCGATGTGACGTATGGCATTGGCATCGACATGCACGACCACGAGGGCCGGGTCATCACTGCCGAGTACCCGGAGTTTTACCTCGTGACCGTCTATGTCCCGAACTCGCAGGATGGGCTCAAGCGCCTGGACTACCGCATGACCTGGGAGGATGACTTCCGCGCCTATCTCAAGGCGCTTGATGCCAAAAAGCCTGTCATTATTTGCGGGGATATGAACGTCGCGCACAAGGAGATCGACCTCAAAAATCCCAAGACCAACCGCAAAAATGCCGGATTCACCGACGAGGAGCGCGCCAAGATGACCGAGCTGCTGGGCGCAGGTTTTGTCGATACTTTCCGCTATTTTTATCCCGATACCGAGGGCGTGTATTCCTGGTGGAGTTACCGGTTCAAGGCGCGTGAGAAGAACGCGGGCTGGCGTATCGACTATTTCCTGGTGTCTGAGCGCCTGACCGGCCGCGTCAAGGATGCGCGCATTCTGACCGACGTGTTTGGAAGCGACCACTGTCCGGTGGTGTTGGAAATTGACTGACAGAGATAAGAATAGATTTCCGCCGGAGCCGGGGACTGAGTGGCCGTGGATGGGCTTGCAGGCTCAATACGAGGAGCCGGAAGACGCCGAGGAGGCTGCGCCCGATCCCTATGACCGGCCGGATTTTACAGCACAGTGGCCGCAGGAGACAGAGCAAGAACCGGATTTTGACGCTGCGACCGGATTGCCGCTGACGGCATGTGCGGTCTGCGGCATACGCACGATCCCAGAGGGCAGTGTCGCATATACCTGCCCGGTATGCGGCTGGGAGAGCGATGTTTTTTTGCAGGATGCGTGGGAGCCAAGCGATCGGAACCATGGCCTAAGCTTGTATGAGGCCCGGCTGAATTTTCACACGTTTGGCTGGAGCGATCCGCAGATGCTGATAGAAGGAGAAAGCGAGAACGATGCTGAATTTTAGAAACGACTACAGTGAGGGCGCGCATCCGACCATACTGGAGGCCATGCGCGAGAACAACCTGACACCGGTGATCGGATACGGGAAGGATGAGTACTGCGCGCATGCAGCGGCCATGATCCGGGAGCGATTCGGATGTCCAATGGCCGAGGTGCATTTCCTGGTCGGCGGCACGCAGACCAATCTGATCCTGATCGCAGCTGCGCTGCGGCCGTATGAGGCGGTGATCTGTGCAGATACGGGACATATCAATGTCCATGAGACTGGCGCCATTGAAGGGACCGGCCACAAAGTCATCGCAGTACCCAAGCAGGACGGGAAGCTCACGGCTGCCGACGTCCTGGCAGTGGTTCGCAGTCATCCCGATGAGCATATGGTCAAGCCGCGCATGGTGTATCTCTCTCAGTCCACCGAGGTTGGCACGGTCTATACCCGGCACGAGATGGAGAACCTGCGCGCCGTGTGCGATAAGCACCATCTGCTCCTGTACCTGGATGGCGCACGCCTGGCCAGCGGCATGACAGCCGAGGGATGCGACCTCATGCCGGCTGATTTGCCCCGCCTGTGTGATGCATTTTACATCGGAGGCACCAAAAATGGCGCGCTGTTTGGTGAGGCGCTTGTGCTGGTCAATGAGACGCTCAAACCGGATTTCCGCTATATGATGAAAAACCGCGGGGGCATGCTGGCCAAGGGCTGGCTGCTGGGCATGCAGTTTGAGGGCCTCCTGACCGGGGATCTGTACTTTACGCTCGGCCGCCATGCCAATGCGATGGCGGCGCGCCTGCGCGATGGCCTGATCGAAAAGGGATATGAGCTGGCCTACCCGTCGACCACAAACCAGGTGTTTGCCGTGCTGGACAAGGACCAGATTTTTGATCTGACGACCGAGGCATCCTTTGAAGTCTCCAAAAACTGGGATGCCACCCATGATGTGGTGCGCTTTGTCACCTCGTGGGCGACCAAGCCCGAGGACGTGGACGCCATGCTCGCGCTGCTCTGATTGGATCCACAAGCAGCCGTTCGGAGATCGGACGGCTGCTTTTTTGTCAAACCATCACGAGAGGAGGCATGCAGCATGACGCCGGAACAGGTTTTGAAGCATTTTTTCGGTTACGATGCCTTTCGGGACAATCAAAAGCCTCTGGTCACCCAGATCTTGGCAGGACGGGATGTATTGGGCGTGATGCCGACCGGCGCGGGCAAGTCGGTCTGCTATCAGGTCCCAGCCCTGATGCGCCCGGGGGTAGCGCTGGTCATCTCCCCGCTCATTTCGCTCATGCGGGACCAGGTGCGTGCGCTGGAGCAGGCGGGGGTTGCTGCCGCGTGCCTGACCAGCGCGCAGTCCATCGCCGAGCGGTCGGCTATTTTGCGGGACATGCTGCGGGGGCGGTATCAACTGCTCTACGTCGCACCCGAACGGCTGCAGAGCCGGGGGTTCCGCGCGGTCTGTCAGAAGATATCTCTGGCGCTCGTGGCGGTAGATGAGGCGCACTGTGTGTCGCAGTGGGGGCAGGATTTTCGGCCGAGTTATCTGCAGATCGCGGCGTTCTTACAGGAACTGCCGCAGCGGCCGCCCGTCTGCGCCTTTACAGCGACTGCCACCGAGCGGGTACGCGCGGATATCATCCGCCTGCTTGGCCTGCACGATCCCTTTTTGCTGGTTTCCGGCTTTGACCGGCCCAATTTGCGGTTCTTTGTGGCACAGCCGGAGGATAAGTTGTCGGCGCTCATGGCCGAGCTGGCTGCGCGCAGCGGGCAGAGCGGCATTGTGTATTGCCTGACTCGGCGGACGGTGGACGACGTCTATAGTGTACTGCGCAGCCGAGGCATTGCGGCAGCACGCTATCATGCAGGATTGGACAGCCAGGTCCGCAGCGCGGCGCAGGAGGATTTCCTGTATGACCGCTGCCGCGTAATGGTCGCGACCAATGCGTTTGGCATGGGGATCGATAAACCCAATGTCGCGTTTGTCATCCACTATCAGATGCCGCGGGACCTGGAAAGTTATTATCAGGAGGCCGGACGGGCAGGAAGGGACGGCCAGCCAGCGGACTGCATCCTGTATTACCATGCCGCCGATGTCCGGCTCTGCCGGTTCCTCATCGAGAATAACCGGGAGATGTCCGATGACCTAGATGAGGAGGAGAGCGGCCGACGGCTCCAGCGTGACATGGACCGTCTGCGCCGGATGCAGTGGTATTGCCGGACGACCGATTGCCTGCGCCAGACGATGCTGCACTATTTTGGGGAATCTGCACCGGCTTACTGCGGCGGATGCTCCAACTGCGGGACGAGCTGGGTCTGGCAGGATGTGACCGTGGATGCGCAGAAGGTTGCGTCCTGCGTATATCGCTTGGCCCAGCGCGGGCGGACGGTGGGCAAGCGGTTTTTGATTGAGATTTTGCAGGGGCAGCGCACCGAGCGGGTGGAACAGGCGGGTCTGGATACGCTGTCCACCTTTGGCGTGATGCGGGGGCAATCGACCTACCATATCCGCTATGTGCTGGACAGTCTCATCGCGCAGGGCTACCTGACCTGCCGTGCGGAGGACCGGCCGATTGTGCAGCTCAGCGCCCGTTCGGGCGATATCCTCAAAAAGAGGATGCCGTTTTCGGTCAAGATGGCCAAAGGCGTGCGCACGGTACCGCGCCAGGACACCGGCAGGGGGGCGGTGGATGACCGGCTGCTTGTGGCGCTGGGAGAAACCTGCGACAGGCTGGCACGGCGTGCCGGAGTACCGTCCTTTTCCATTTTTCCCAATACGGTGCTGCGAGAGATGTGCCTGCGCCGCCCGCGCTCGATCGATGCCCTCACGTGCATTCCGGGCGTGTCGGCACACAAGGCCAAGCGATACGGCCAGGCATTTTTAGACTGCATTTCCGCCTATCAGCGCAGGCATTCGGAAAAGGAAAACTGAGAAGTGAACTGCTCCAGATTGTGCATACAGTACAAAAAAGAGCCCTGGTAGGAAATGATGAGATTTAATCAGAGAGGCGTCGCGTCAGCGGCGCCTCTCCAGTTTTTAACTGGATGCGCTCGTGGTTGTAGAAGTGAATATAGCGGTCGATCATCTCATTGGCCTCTGAGAAGGTATCCGGTTTGTGGCGGTAAATGCACTCTGTTTTGAGGATGGAGAAGAAATTTTCCGCCATCGCATTGTCATAGGGATTTCCCCGTCTTGACATAGATGGTGTAATGCAGTATAGCCAACCGCAAGGGAAGTTCTCCTCCATTTTGGCTTCCCGACAACAAACGGCTGACCTTTCGGGTCAGCCGTTTCATTATGCCTAGAAAGAAGCACAGCAAAAATCCCGCCAGCGAACTGACGGGATTTTGCTTTTTGCTATATTACTTAGCGGTCGCCGTTAAACTCGTGTACGGCGTCGATCATCGCGACGATGTTCTCGAC
>ERZ1090868.87-NODE-87-length-49059-cov-10.200841_pt1 | contig 49059 bp, 39 predicted proteins | sample MGYA00478475_ERZ1090868 | MGnify/ENA primary metagenome ERZ1090868 (study PRJEB33644, sample SAMEA5815747) | chicken gut metagenome | biome: Chicken; feature: Gastrointestinal Tract; material: Caecum | place: Ireland | collected 2019-01-01 | study: A study of the...
ATGTATTGCTTTTTACCGCAGCTTATGTGTATCCTTATATATGAAAAATACGAAAGACGAGGTGTAGGATTTGGAAGAAGGCTTCCAGATCTGCCTTGATGGCGCGGCAAATGCGCCGAGAAGGAGGAAAGAATGAAACCTATCAAAGAAGGAAAAGTCCGTGAAATCTATGACAATGGCGACAGCCTGATTATGGTAGCTACCGACCGGATCAGCTGCTTCGATGTCATTCTGAAAAACGAGGTAACAAAAAAGGGAACGGTCCTGACGCAGATGTCCAAGTTCTGGTTTGATATGACCAAAGACATCCTGCCGAACCACATGATCTCCACCGATGTAAAGGACATGCCTGAGTTTTTCCAGCAACCGCAGTTTGACGGCAACAGCATGATGTGCAAAAAACTGAACATGCTCCCGATCGAATGCATCGTCCGCGGTTATATCACCGGAAGCGGCTGGGCAAGCTACCAGAAAGACGGCACCGTATGCGGCATCAGACTTCCGGAAGGCTTAAGAGAGTCCGACAAGCTTCCGGAGCCGATCTATACTCCTTCCACCAAGGCGGAGATCGGAGATCACGACGAAAACATCTCCTATGAGCAGAGTATCGCACATCTCGAGAAATACTTCCCGGGCAAGGGTGAAGAGTACGCAGAAAAACTCCGCGACTATACGATCGCTCTGTACAAAAAATGTGCCGATTACGCGCTGACCCGCGGCATTATCATTGCGGATACCAAATTTGAATTCGGGCTTGACGAAAACGGAAATATCGTGCTGGGCGATGAGATGCTCACACCGGACAGTTCCCGCTTCTGGCCGGCAGACGGTTATGAACCGGGACACGCGCAGCCGTCCTTTGACAAACAGTTTGCCCGCGACTGGCTGAAAGCAAATCCGGACAATGACTGGACACTCCCGGAGGATATTGTCCAGAAAACCATCGACAAATATCTGCAGGGTTATGAGATGCTGACCGGAAAAACTTTATAACAATATATTCCTGCGGATGCTCCGGCCTTCGGATCATCCGCAGGAAAGCCAAAACTCCGGCGGCACGGTCCACAACGCGGTCCGCGTTTGGGCCATGCCGGAGCTTTGCAGAGAACATACAAATACAGACTCAAATACAGGAGGACTCTGTCATGAATCAGGCAAAAGTATCACGTATTCTGGCGGCCATGGAGGAGCAGGATCTCACACAGATGATCATCTCCGACCCGGCCGCTATTTTTTATCTCACCGGAAAATGGATCCATCCGGGAGAACGTATGCTGGCTCTCTATCTGAACAGCAACGGAAACCATAAGCTTATCATCAACCGTCTGTTCCCCCAGGAAAAAGACCTCGGCGTGGATCTGGTATGGTACGACGACACCGAAGACGCAGTCGGGATACTCAGCAGATATACGGACAAAAGCAGGCCTCTCGGGATCGACAAAACCTGGCCGGCAGGATTTCTTCTGCATCTCCAGGAACTGAAAGGCGCTTCCTCCTATTGCAACAGTTCCACAATCATCGATGATGTGCGCAGAATCAAAGATGCCGAAGAACAGCAGCTGATGCGCGAAGCCTCCCTTGCCAACGACCGCGTCATGGAACAGCTGATCCCTCTGACCGGAAAAGGTTTTACAGAGAAAGAGCTGGATCAAATGGTACGGGAACTTTATGCGTCATCCGGCCATTCTGATGTTTCCTTCCCTCCGATCACCGCCTACGGAAAATCCGGTGCAGATCCGCATCACAGCACAGATTCCACCCGCGGAAAACGCGGTGACAGCGTCGTTCTCGACATCGGAGGAATCCTGAACAACTATTGCTCCGACATGACACGGACCGTCTTTCTCGGCGAGGTTTCAGACAAGGCCCGAGAAGTCTATGAGATCGTCCGCGAAGCCCAGCAAAGAGGCATCGACGCCGCGAAACCGGGCGCGAGGATGTGTGATGTGGACAATGCATGCCGCGGCTATATCACAGAAAAGGGATACGGTGAGTATTTCACGCACCGGACCGGCCATTCCATCGGGATCGAGGACCATGAATCCGGCGACGTCTCTTCTGTCAACCAGAGCATCATTCAGCCGGGTCAGGTCTTTTCCATCGAACCTGGCATCTACCTTCCGGAGGAAGGCTTCGGCGTCAGGATCGAGGATCTCGTCCTGATCACAGAGGACGGATGCGAAGTCCTGAATCACTATCCGAAAGATCTGATCATCGTTCCGATGGAAGACTAGGCTCGTTGCCCGCAGGAATAAACAGAAGAAGGCAAAACGGCCCACATATCTGTGTTTCCGTTTTGCCTTCTTTCATTTTCCTGCAGACAGCGATCCTGCTGCACTTCAGCTGTCATCCGGCTTTTTCTTCTATTCCGACCACTTCATATCCGGCGTCTTCCACTGCCTCTTTCATCTGTTCCACATCTGCGTTTTCAGACGCCTGAATATATGCCGCATTGTCCTCCAGACTGACCCGGGCTGTCACGCCGGGAACCTTATTCAGAGCCTTTGTCACAGCCGCCTGGCAATGACTGCACATCATACCGTCGATCTTCATCACCATCTTGCGGCTGTTCTGCGTTCCGCAGCCTTCCGCCTCAGCGGCGCTCTCTGTACTATAGGAAGGATTCGCACTGCAGACATCTCCTGTTTTCTGTGTATTACCTGCGGCAGAAAGATGCGGATCGGCATTCTGGCTTTCCTCCGGCTTTTTCAGCACATGGAAGAATCTCAGGCGCAGCGCATTCATCACCACAAAAAAGCTGCTCAGGCTCATCGCCGCCGCTCCGAACATCGGACTCAGCTTCCAGCCGAACGCGGTATAGAACACGCCTGCCGCCAGCGGAATACCACAGGCATTGTAAAAGAACGCCCAGAAAAGATTTTCCTTGATGTTGCGGATCACCGCCTTGCTCAGGCCGATCGCAGTCACTACGTCCAGCAGATCATTTTTCATCAGGACAATGTCCGCGCTCTCGATCGCCACATCTGTTCCTGCGCCAATAGCAATTCCCACATCCGCGCGGGCCAGCGCCGGCGCATCATTCATGCCGTCTCCGACCATCGCAACCTTTCTTCCTTCGCTCTGCAGTTTCGCAACTTCCCGTTCCTTATCCTGTGGAAGAACTTCCGCGATGACCGTATCGATCCCGAGCTGTCTCTGGATCGCGGCCGCCGTCCGTTTGTTGTCGCCGGTCAGCATGATCACTTCTATGCCCAGCTTTTTCAGTTCACGGATCGCCTGGGCGCTGGTCGGTTTTACGATATCCGCCGCGCCGATGATACCGATCACTTCTTTCTCATCCGCAAAGAGCAGCGGTGTTTTTCCGTCCTCCGCCAGCTGTTCCATCTGTCTTTTTGATTCGCTGCAGTCGATCCCTTTTTCCTCCATCAGCCGCAGATTTCCGGCATAATACCACTTTCCGTTAAGTTTGGCCTGGATACCCTTTCCCGGAACTGCCTCGAATTCTTCTGTCGCAGGCACGGAAACCTTTTCTTCCTTCGCCTTCTCCATAATTGCGTCAGCCAGAGGATGCTCGCTCTTTGCCTCCATCGCCGCAGCGATCTTAAGGAGCTGCCGCTCTCCGACAGAACCGGTCTGAATAATATCTGTAACAACAGGTTTTCCCTGGGTGATGGTTCCTGTCTTATCCAGCACAACGCTCTGAACACTGTGCGTCACTTCCAGAGCCTCGCGGATTTGATCAGGATTCCGTTTTCCGCACCCTTTCCGGTTCCCACCATGATCGCCACCGGCGTCGCCAGCCCCAGCGCGCAGGGGCAGGAAATTACCAGTACGCTGATCGCACAGGACAGAGCGAATTCAAATTCCGCACCGGAAATCAGCCACACGATCGCCGTGACCAGTGCGATCGTCATGACAATCGGGACGAACACCCCGGCGATCCGGTCGGCGATCTTCGCGATCGGTGCCTTGCTCGCGCTGGCGTCCTCCACCAGGCGGATGATCTGGGAAAACGTTGTGTCGTCGCCGACTCTGGACGCTCTAGCCTTCACGAAGCCGGCTTTATTGATCGTCGCCGCGATCACCGAGTCTCCCGGCTGTTTTTCCACCGGTATGCTCTCCCCGGTGATCGCCGCCTCGTCCACGCTGGTACTTCCTTCGAGGATCACACCGTCCACCGGTATGCTCTCGCCCGGTCTTACAACTACTGTGTCGCCAACGGCAACCTGCTCCACAGGTATCTTCCATTCTCTTCCTTCCCGTTCTACGACCGCTGTCTTCGGCGCCAGATTCATCAACTTTGTGATCGCCTCACTGGTCTTTCCTTTGGACCGCGCCTCCAGATATTTTCCTACATTGATCAGGGCAAGGATCATCACCGCGGATTCAAAATAAAGATCATGCTGATACTGATGGACCAGTGCAAAATCCTGTACGCCAAGTCCGTATCCGACCCGGTAGATCGCAAAGATTCCATAGATCAGAGATGCTGTGGAACCGACCGCGATCAGAGTGTCCATATTCGGCGCTCCGTGAAACAGCGTTGAAAATCCTTTCGTATAGTATGCTTTGTTGACAAACGCTACCGGCAGGCAGAGCAGAAACTGGGTGAACGCAAAACCCACTGCATTTTCTGTCCCCTCCAGGAACCAGGGCAGCGGCAGCCCGACCATATGTCCCATCGATACATACATCAACGGGATCAGGAAGATAAACGAGAGGATCAGTCTCCGCTTCATGTTCTTCATCTGTTCCTCCACTGGATTTGCCTTTACTGCCTGCGCAGCATTTCCCCTGGATACCGTCGTCTGCGCTCCGTTCCCTCCATGGCCTTTCACACTCGCTCCGTATCCCGCATGCACCACCGCGTCGATGATCTTCTGATCAGACGTCTTCTGTTCCTCATATTCGACCTGCATACTGTTAGTCAAAAGATTGACACTGACGTCTTTTACCCCCTCCACACGGCGGACACATTTTTCCACCCGCGACGAGCATGCCGAACAGGTCATCCCTGTCACATCATATTTCTGTTTCATAACCGCTCCTTCCTGACATTTCCCGCACAAAGTCCTCGCGTTTTTCGTCTTATCTCTCTGCGGTGTTCTTTTTTTATCTTATATACCCCTATGGGGTATTTGTTTGCAGACCTATCATAACATAGCTTACAGAGATTGTAAAGGAGAAATATGAGAAAAAAAGAGCCGCACACCCGACAAGATTTTCTTTGTCAAATGTGCGGCTCGGCAGACACCGTTTTCACGATATCTGTTGCTCCCATGATTTACTTTCTGTCAATGCCGTCAGATTTACTTTTATTTTTCAAGTTCAAACCAGTCAGCATATCCCATCTTGATCAGGTTGTCACGGCTGATCTTCAGGCTCTCGAACGGATCTCTTCCGTAAGTATCATCCTGCTCGATCAGGAAGTACTCGCTTCCTCCGGCCAGACCTGCCTCGATGCACTCTTTGATCGGCAGAGTTCCTTCGCCGACCTCAGCAAATTCCACAATGTTGCTGAATGCGGTCATAAATGCCTTCGCATCGAACTCGCCTTCCGGCATCTTCACTTCGCCGATCCGGTAATCCTTCAGATGCAGTAGACGGATCCTTCCATTGTATTTCTTGATAAATTCAACCGGATTCTCTCCGCCTCTGTGGATCCAGTGGATATCCAGCTCGAATCCCATGTATTTGGTATTGTTTTTGATGATGTCCAGCAAGTATTCGCCATCGTATCTCACAAATTCTACGTGATGGTTGTGGTAATACAGGTCGATGCCTTCCGCTTTCAGCTTTTCAGCCATCTCATCGGCGCGTTTCACAAAATCCAGAGCTTTCTCTCTGTTTCCCATACAGGTCATCGGCAGCATACCGATACGCAGCATATCGCAGTTCAGCGTTTTGCAGTCCTGTACGATCTTGTCAAAATCACTTACCAGATATTCGCCCGGCATACCCGGAATCATCGGTTCCAGAGATGCTGTGCAGGAAGAAACTTTGATTCCGAACTCATCGCAGGCTTTCTTCATGCCGGCAACATTCTCCGGAGTCATCGGAACCTGAGAGATCTCGATGCAGTGATATCCCAGCTCCGCACATTTCTTTAAGGTTTCATATGCACCCAGTTCGTCGATTTTTTTCTTGATGGTACTCATCTGAATACCGATTAACCCTCTGTTCATCACAAATACCTTCTTCCTGTTTTCTAAAATTTCTTTTATACGTTCACCCAGATGCCAAAACGTCCGGAGTTTTGGATCGCATCGATCAGACGAATGCTCATCTCCGCGTCAGCGACGTGAATGTAGTCACCGCTTCCGTTCTCCAAACTGTCATAAAATTTACGGATCAGTTTTTCATGGCTGGCGCCATAATAGAATTTCGATCCCGGCATTCTGCGGTCTTCCACGACTTTTGTCTCCGACCCGTCTTCCTCCACGCGATACAGGATGTTATCTCTCATACGGAAAGAAGCCTTTTCCAAATCAAGCGACAGTTCCACCGACTCGTTTTTGAAATTGGCGTTGGTCGCATAGAACAGACCATGCGCACCGTTTTCAAACTCCAGAGACGCTGTCACCGTATCTTCCACTTCGATCCCGTAATCCAGTACCTGGCTGACGGATGCTTTCAGACGGCTGATCGGACCGGCAAGATAATAGAGAAGATCCAGCGTATGCACGGACTGATTAATCATACAGCCGCCGCCCGCTGTTTTCCATTTTCCCCTCCAGGACTTTACGTCGTAATACTCTTTCGGACGGGCCCAGGGCACAATGCCCCGGATTCCCGTTACCTTTCCATATTCACCGCCATCAATCAGTTCTTTCAGCGCCTCTGTCGTCTCGTTCAGACGATTCTGAAGGCAGATACCAATCTGAAGTTCCGGATGGTTCTTTTCCAACTGTACATATTCCGCAGCCTGTGCCTGATTTAACGCCACCGGCTTTTCACAGAATACATTGACTCCCATCTCCGCCGCATCTTTCGCCACCGGATAGTGGAGATAATGGGGAAGACAGATATGTACGCAGTCTGGTTTTTCCTTTCGGATCATTTCCTTGTAATCGGCATAAAACGGGACCTCTTTCGGCGCCCGCTCCCTTGCAGCCGGATCAATATCGCATACCGCACAGAGCTGAATCTGATCATTCGCTCCGATCGCCGCAAGATGTATCGGGGAAATATCACCGAGTCCAATTACAGCTGCTTTCTTCATAACCCACCTCGCATCTGACACTCTCAGATCAGGTTTCAGGACCTGGTCGGGAACTGTCCTTCTTCTTCAATCTTTTTATTCAGTTCTGCAAGATACAGATCCTCATCTACAGGATTCTCTACCTTCTTGCCAAGCCAGCTGGACAACTGGATCGCATTTGCCAGATTTACACCGTTGATTCCATCAGAACCAGGAGCCAGAAGCGGACTGCCGGTCAGAATGTGCAGTGCGAAGTTTTCCATAACCGTGGTATGCTGGAATCCCCATCCGTCTGTATTCTCAAATTCCTCAATCGTGTACAGACCATTGGAATCTGAAGCATTGCCCATAGTCAGTTTTGCAACATCCATCATGGACATGGTCTCGTTCATCTCAGCTTCCGATTTGTTAAATCTGTAAACGGTTGCTTTCTTGCTGTCCTCGACAACGATCTTACCCTTGTCCATGTCGATCTCGAAACGGTCCGTCCCTACCGCATCATGGGTACAGGTGATAAAGCTTCCTGTCGCGCCGTTCGGGTACTCGGTGATGACCGTTACATCGTTTTCTACTTTTACTCTGTCTTTATCCCTGTATGCGCCGTACAGACAAGTGCTGTAAACAGTGCTCGGGATACCGCAGATCCACTGCCACAGGTCTAACTGGTGAGGAGCCTGGTTTACCAGAACGCCGCCGCCTTCGCCGCCCCAGGTTGCTCTCCATGCACTCTGTTTGTAATAGCTGTCCGGACGCCACCAGGAATTGATGATCCAGTTGGAACGGCGGATGTTTCCGAGTTCACCGGATTCAACGATCTCTTTTACTTTCTGATACAGCTTGTTTGTTCTCTGATTGAACATGATACCGAATGCTACATCCGGATGTTTCGCCGCGCACTCATTCATTTCGCGAACTGCTTTTGCGTAAACGCCGGCAGGTTTCTCAACCAGCACGTTCATTCCGTGCTCCAGGCAATAAATTGCGATTTCTGTATGCAGATAATGCGGAACTGTCGTGATCACCGCATCTACATTTCCTGATGCAACCATTTCTTTCCAGTCTTTATAGAACGGATACTCCGGATATTTTTCCTTGCACATTTTTTCCTTTTCCGGATCAATATCGCAGAGTGCTCCCAGCTCACAGTGCGGCGGACACGGAGCTGCCGGCATACCCGGCATTCCACCTCTGCCTGTGAGGAAACCTGCGTATGCTCCACCCTGTGCACCGATTCCGATCAGACCAAAACGAATTTTTTTGTCCATTTGATTTATCCTCCATTCCGCTGTATTTACAGCATATTTTTTATTTTTCAAGGCCGATGCGGTTCAGAATATCGAGCAGCGCATGATACTGCATGGAATATCCCTCTGCACCGTCTTTCGCCTTGTTTTCCTTAATGATGTTTTCTGTGGACTCTGTCTCCAGAGACGCCAGCGTGTCAAACCGTACCAGATGCGGTTCAAGCGTCAGGAATCCTTCGTATCCCTCGTCGCAGATCGCCTGCTTCAGCAGCTGTTCAATCTTTCCGTCGCCTGTTCCGCAGAGGACATTTTCATTATCCGTGTATACGGCATCTTTAATATGGATATAGACAACATGCTCTTTGAGCATCTCCCAGCACTCTTTCGTGTCTTCCTTGCACTGTACAAAATTTGCAAAGTCGAACGCCGCCTTCAAATACGGGCTTGGGATCTCATCGAAGATCACTTTGCAGCGGCGCGCGATATCGCCATAAATATCCTTCTCATTTTCATGCAGCAGAACCACTTCATATTTTCTCGCGATCGCTTCAAATTCTTTCAGTTTCGCGATCACCTGATCCTTGTAATCGTCCGGATCCTCATCCTTCGGAATATAGAAACTAAACATACGGATATAACGGCATCCGCTCAGTTTGCACATCTTGCAGATTTCTTCCAGCTGTTTTTTCTGTTTTTCAAAATCTTCCTCGCTGTCCACCGGGATCTTTCCGATCGGGGAACCCATGGAGGAAATCTTAACCTGAGCCTCATCCAGACGTGGAAGCAGTTTTTCGGCAAACTCTTCTGCGGTATAATCAGCGATTCCTTTTCCGTCCGCGGAGCGGAGAGAAATGTGATCCATTCCGAGTTCACGCACAACCTCTAACTGCTTGTCAAAATCTGAACTGATCTCATCAGCAAAACCGGAAATAATAATTTTCGACATGATAACCTACCTTTCCTGTGTATCATAAATTTATAAAAATATCATACCACAATCTGTTCAAAAATGTTAGAACAATTTTGGCATCGTTTAGCATAATTCTATGTTTTCATGAATATAGACAGGAAAGAATCCCCTATTCTGCCGATCTTTCACAATATATCCGTAGACAAAAACGGCCGGAGAAACGTATGTCTTTTTTGGCATACATTTCTCCGGCCGTTCTCAGATTTTTCTGAGAGAACCGTCAGTACGTTCTCCTTCGTCAGGAATCATACACGGATCTTTATCCCTTTGCCGTCCCGCTTGCCGGGTTTGATCCGGGTATTCAGGGAAATTTCCTTTTCTTTATAAAGGATCCTGCATTCCATTCCACTGGAGATCAGATACGCATGCTCCACATGATCGCCGTCTGACAGACGGATTCCCCGGACACCAATGGCTGCCTTTTTCTTTTCCGGCACTTCCTGTACCAGGAATTTCAGAAAACAACCATCTCCGGACTGGAGCACCACATACTCGCTCTCGTCACAGACTCCGGCGAAAACGAGACGGTCCGCTTCCTCGGAAAGTTTCGTCGCGGAGATCGTCCGTTTTACCACGTCAAACTCTGAACCGTTTACCTGTTTGACCATACCGGCCCTGGACACAAACAGAAGCTTATGATTTCTGATGTGCTCCAGCGAGTCCACATACACCATCTGCTCCGCAGCGCTGCTGTAATTTCCCAGGTTATCGATCGGCGTTCCCTTATCGCGGAATCTGCCGTAAGGCAGATCCTGCACTTTGACGGTGTGCATCTGGCCGAGATCGGTGAAGATACAAATCTTATCTGTATTCCGGCACTGGAACACATATCTGTTTTCCGACAGCGCGCTCTCTTTGTTGCGCTCAAAAGCAGCAACGTCGATCGTTTTTGCATAACCAAAGCGGTCCATCAGAAAAACAACATCCATCTCCTCGACCTTCGTCTCCTCAAAAACAATCTCCCGGGCGTCCTCGATCGCCGTCTTTCTCGGTCTCCCGTACTCTTTTTTGATCTGTTCCAGATCCTCCAGAATCACGGACACCATCGAGGAATAGTTGTTTAGAATATCCTCGTAGCGGGCGATCTTCCGGACGGTTTCCTTATGTTCTTTTCTCAGGGCTTCAATCTCCAGACCGATCAGTTTCTGGAGACGCATCTCCAGGATCGCTGTGGTCTGACGTTCCGTAAACCGGAGCCCGGCTGCCTCCTTTCTGCTCTTTTCCGTCCGGAAACGAATCCCCTCGGTGACGCCTTCGGTCAGACAGGCGCGAACCTGTTTCTGGGTTTTGCTCCCGCGAAGGATCTCGATGATCAGGTCAATGACGTCACAGGCCCGGATCAGTCCTTCCTGAACTTCCCGGCGCTCCGTTTCCTTGTCCAGCAGTGTCTGATACTTTTTCCGCGTAATCTCAAACTGAAAATCCGCGTGGTGTTCGATGATCTGTTTCAGATTCAGGGTTTCCGGTTTTTTATCAGCCACTGCCAGCATGTTCACGCTGAACGTGTCTTCCAGCCGCGTCTTTTTGTAAAGCATATTCGTCAGATATTCCGCGTCCGCTCCCCGTTTCAGTTCCAGAACGATCCGGATCCCTTCCTTGGACGACTGGTTGGAGATATCCGTGATATCCGTCGTCTTTCTTGTCTCGATCAACGATACCACATCGTTCAGGAATTTTCCGATATTCGCTCCGATCATCGGATACGGGATCTCCGTGATCACAAGGTACTGGCGTCCGCCTTTGCCCTTTTCCACCTGGACTTTTCCGCGGATCCGGATCTTCCCGCTTCCCGTCTCGTAGATATTCTGAAGGTCCTTTTTGTTGACGACGATCCCTCCGGTAGGAAAATCCGGTCCCTTGATGTACTGCATCAGTTCCTGAACAGTAATCTCGTTGTTTTCCAGATAAGCCCGGACCGCATTCACCACTTCGCCCAGATTATGGGGCGGAATGCTGGTCGCCATCCCGACCGCGATGCCGTCCGCTCCGTTGATCAGAAGGTTCGGCACCCGGACCGGGAGAACCTCCGGTTCTTTTTCCGTACCGTCAAAATTCGGGACAAAATCCACCACATTTTTGTCCAGATCCCGCAGATAAACCTCCTGGGTGATCTTCTGCAGCCGCGCCTCGGTATAACGCATGGCCGCCGCGCCGTCGCCCTCGATGGAACCAAAATTTCCGTGTCCGTCCACCAGCGGCATTCCCTTTTTGAAATCCTGCGCCATCACGACCAGCGCTTCATAGATGGAACTGTCTCCGTGGGGATGGTATTTACCCATTGTATCGCCGACGATACGGGCGCATTTCCGGTAAGGACGATCGTACTGGATTCCAAGCTCATACATGTCGTAAAGCGTCCTTCTCTGCACCGGTTTCAGTCCGTCCCGGACATCCGGGAGCGCCCGGGCGATAATGACGCTCATCGCATAGTCAATGTAGGATTTCTGCATCAGTTCGGAATATTCGGTTCGTATAATCTGTTCTTCCATATTCTGTCATTTCCTTTCTCAGATATCCAGTTCCGCATCCTCGGCGTGTTCATAGATAAACGCTTTTCTCGGCGGAACCTCTGTCCCCATAAGAACCTCTGTCACCTCGGAGGCCATACGGGCGTCCTCGATCTCCACCAGCTTCATGCGCCGCGTCTCCGGATTCAGTGTCGTCTCCCACAGCTGCTCCGGGTCCATCTCTCCCAGACCTTTGTACCTCTGGAGGATAAAGTTCCCTTTGTGGGATTTCCGGTACCGGGCAAGCGCCTTGTCATCGTACAGGTATTCCTCTTTCCCTCTGGAGGGGATCGCCTTGTACAGCGGAGGCATCGCAATATAGACATGCCCCTCGTAAATCAACTCCGGCAGGAAACGGTAAAACAGTGTCAGCAGCAGCGTAGAGATATGCGCGCCGTCCACATCGGCATCCGCCATAATGATGATCTTGTCATAACGAAGCTTTGTAATATCAAAATCGTTTCCATATCCCTCAGAAAATCCACAGCCGAACGCATTGATCATGGATTTGATCTCCGCATTGGCCAGGACCTTATCCATGCTGGCCTTTTCTACATTCAGAATCTTGCCGCGGATCGGAAGGATCGCCTGAAAATTACGGTCTCTGGCCGTCTTCGCGGAACCGCCGGCGGAATCTCCCTCGACGATGAAAATCTCACACTTGGACGGATCCCGACTCTCACAGTTTGCCAGCTTTCCGTTGGAGTCGAAAGAGTATTTCTGCCTGATCAGCATATTGGTCTTGGCCTTTTCCTCCGAGCGGCGGATCTTTGCAGACCGCTCCGCACAGGCCAGCACATTTTTCAGCACTTCCAGATTCCGGTCAAAGTATCTCGGCACCTCCTCGCCGGTCACTTTTCCGGTGGCCCTGGCAGCGTCGGGGTTGTCCAGTTTCGTTTTCGTCTGGCCCTCAAAACGCGGATCCGGATGCTTGATAGAGATTACCGCGGTCATACCATTGCGGATATCCGCCCCGGTAAAATTGCTGTCTTTTTCCTTCAGGATCCCGAGTTCCTTCGCATAGCTGTTCATCACCTGGGTAAAGGTCGTCTTAAAACCGGTCAGATGCGTGCCGCCCTCCGCGTTGTAAATGTTGTTGCAAAAGCCCAGGACATTTTCCTGAAACTCATTGACATACTGGAACGCACATTCAACAGTGATCCCTTCCGTCTCGCCTTTGAAATATACCGGCTCGTGGATCGTCTCCTTTTTCCGGTTGATATCCCGGACAAAACCTACGATCCCCTCCGGCTCATGATAGGTGATCTGTTCCGGCTGCTCTCCTCTCCGATCTTCAAAGTGGATCGTCAGGTTCGGATTCAGATAAGCGGTCTCATGGAGACGGCTCTTGACCTCTGCGGCAGAAAAATCTGTCCGCTCAAAGATTTCGCTGTCCGGCAGGAAATTGATCTTGCTCCCGGTAGTTTTCGTTTTTCCGAGGACCGGCAGCAGTCCGTCTACCAGTTCCACCGTCGGGACGCCCCGCTCAAAGTGATCGTGGTGGATTTTTCCTCCGACACTGATCTCCACATCCATATATTCAGACAGCGCATTTACAACAGAAGAACCTACACCGTGCAGGCCGCCGCTTGTCTTATACGCAGAATTGTCAAACTTTCCACCGGCATGGAGCGTCGTAAATACAAGACGTTCCGCCGGAACTCCTTTCTCGTGCATTCCTACCGGTATTCCACGCCCGTTGTCGATAACGGTACAGGATCCGTTCTGTTCCAAAAATACATCGATCGTATCACAGTAACCTGCCAGATGCTCGTCTACTGCATTGTCTACAATCTCGTAGATCAGATGATTCAGTCCCTTTCTGGAAGTACTTCCGATATACATACCCGGACGCTTGCGGACCGCCTCCAGGCCCTCCAGCACAGAAATACTGCTGGCATCATATGTCTGATTGTTTCCCATTTTCTGCTCCTTTTCTGTTATCGCTTCCGATGTCAGTGACAACGATTTATGGCGATTCATCTCTTTAGAATAATTCCGGTCGGCCTTCCAGCAACTCCCGATAACCATAGATATAATAATCAGCGGCTTCTCGGAGCGCCTGCTCCTCGTCCGCGCTGTCCTCGTCGTAGACAGCCACAGCACAGAAACCGCCCATCTTCGCGCCCCGGACGCCCGCCAAAATATCTTCAAACACGACGCACTGATCCGGCCTGCAGCCAATCTGTCCGGCCGCTTTCTCATAAATATCCGGAAATCCTTTTCCTCTCGCCACCTCTTTGACGGTCACAAAAGCATCAAAACAATCGTAAATTCCCGTTCGTTTCAGCGCAGGCACAAATAAAGCCTCATCCGAGGACGTCGCCACCGCCAGCGGGATTCTTTGCCGCTTCAGCTTTTCCAGCCATTTCGCTGCGCCGTCCTTCAGTTTCACACGATACCGGTAAGCATCCTCCGCCATCCGGTACCATTCCCGAATGATCGCTTCCCGGCTTTCCGGAAGAGAAAACCGCCGGATCGTGTACTCGGCAGCCCTGTCAAACCCAAGAGGCGTGATCGCCTCCAAATAATCCGGCGGCACTGTAAAACCGCGCCTCCCCAGGAATTCCGCGTCAATTTCTCTCCATACCCCCATAGAGTCCAGAATCGTTCCGTCAAGATCGAAGATTGCTCCCTGATACATCCTATCTTTCCCCTTTATCTTTCTATTTCATACAAATGATTCCCGGCCATACTGATCGAATCTACGCAACCGTCCGACCATCTGGATAGTTACAAAACTACTTCTCGCCGACGCCGTTCACAAGACACTATAACACATCCGCGGCACGCCCGCAAGCCTTTGTCGAACATCTGTTTGCTACAAGGTTACAGTTCAGCTGGCCGAACTGTAACGCTGCAAAATATAAAAACCGGCTAAACCGCCGCGAAAAACCACAGACTGAGATTATAACATCTGAAAATCAAAAATTCAATTCCTTAATTCAGACCTGGGCGAACTGTAACAGGAATTTCAAATTTGAAATTCTAAATTTTTTTAAAAAAATGCTTGCATTCTGACGAAAGATAGTGTATTATAATCAGGCAAGGTTCGTTGGTCAAGCGGTTAAGACGCCGCCCTCTCACGGCGGAAACAGGGGTTCGATTCCCCTACGAACTGTTATCACTGCCAGAATTTTTTCTGGCAGTTTTTTTGTGCGATACACCCGGCAAACGGCTGCCGTGCTTGCACGGACAGACAGGTCTTCGATGCGGTCCATACACAAAAATATGCCCGGAACTTCCGTCTGCTGCAGACGATCGTTCCGGGCAGAATATTCAGTTTCTTTCCGCGTATATCTTCACAAGTTCCAGCAGCATTTCCACTGTCAGGTCCATGCCCTCCGAAGTGATGTGTTCATAGGGCCCATGATAAGCATAGCCTCCGGTCCCCAGATTCGGGCAGGGCAGACCCATGTAACTGAGCCGCGCTCCGTCTGTGCCGCCACGCACGGGAACAACTTTCGGCTGGATCCCCGCTCTTCTTGCAGCCTCCTGCGCATTTTCGATCAAATGAAAACACGGACGGATCTTTTCCGCCATATTGCGGTACTGCTCTCTGATCTCGAGGGAAACCGTTCCGTCTCCGTATTTCCGGTTCATCTTTTCTGTGATCTCCCGCAGATACGATTCCTTGGCCGCAAATTTTTCCGCGTCGTGATCGCGGATGATATACTCCATCTCCGCCTGCGCCACATCTCCCCGCATGCCTGTCAGATGGTAAAAGCCTTCATATCCTTCTGTATTTCTCGGCGTCTCTTTTTCCGGCAGCATACTTTGGATCTCACAGGCCACGCCCGCCGCGTTGATCATCGTGTCTTTGGAACTTCCCGGGTGTACGTTAAACCCTGTGATCTTTATTTTCGCACTGGCGGCGTTAAAATTTTCATACTCAATCTCACCTTCCGGGCCGCCGTCCACAGTATACGCGAACTCCGCGCCAAATCCCGGCACATCGAAGAGATCCGCCCCCTGTCCGACCTCTTCGTCAGGTGTAAAACCGATCGAGATCTGTCCGTGAGTGATCCCTCGTTTTTCCAGTTCCTCCGCCATCGTCATGATCTCCGCGATCCCGGCTTTGTCGTCGGCGCCGAGGATCGTCGTCCCGTCGCTGGTGATCAGCGTACGGCCTTTCAACTCCGAAAGGTGCGGAAAAACAGACCGCTCCAGCTTTCTTCCACTGGTTCCCAACTCCAGATCCTCTCCATCATATTCCGGATGGAGCACCGGCTGCACCGCGTGATCCGCAAAATCGGACACGGTATCCATGTGTGCAATAAAGCCGAGTTTTGTCTTCTGCTCATAACCTGCGCTGGCCGGAAGGATGCCGTATACATAACAGTTTTCGTCCACCCGCACCTGCTTCACTCCCAGACTCTTCAACTCATCTGCCAGCCGTTCCGCCAGTTCAAACTGGCACCGACTGGTAGGGTGCGTATCGCTGTTCTCATCGCTGGGCGTAGATATTTTTACGTAATTCAGCAGCCGTTCGTAAGCTTTCATGCCTCACTTACCTCGAATCCGAGATCATCCAGGATCTCTTTCGCTTTCGCCACACAATTCTCACATCCGTTGACGGTCACTGTCTTGTCCGCCAGGCAGACGGTCGTATCCAACTCCGCCTTCGCCATTGCCTTCTCAATTCTCTCTACACATTTTTCACAGTGCATGTCTGTCTTTAATACTGTTGCCATTTTTATTCCTCCTTGTCATTTAAAGGCTCGATGTTCCGCCTCTTCCCAGCAGTACCGGAACACAATTTTGTGACAGTCCGGCCAGCAAAACCGCCGCAGACTTTCACTTCATCAGCTTCTGGATCGTCCTGCATAGTTCATCCACCGCATCTTCCTGTCCCTCGCGGATATCCTCCACGACGCAGGTCTTGATGTGGTTCGACAAGAGCACTTTGTTGAAGCTGTTCAGCGCAGACTGTATCGCCGATACCTGGGTCAGAATGTCCACGCAGTACCGGTCCTGCTCCACCATCTCCTGCACACCGCGTACCTGGCCTTCGATCCGCTTCAGCCGGTGGATCAGATCCTTATACTCTTTTTCATCGCGCACTTTTTTTCTCTCACAGTTCCCGCAGCAATTTCCACACTGACTCATTTCTTTCCTCCTGTTCTCGATACCCCGTCCGGGTATACTGTCATCTTACCCTCCTTTTCCCTGTTTGTCAAGACAGACCATACAATTCATCATTCTTCTGCTGACTGCTGTGCTTTGGGAAAGATCCCTGGCGGAAGCCTGGCGCAGTTCCGGCTCTCCGCAGATGTCCGCACCGACGATCTGTCCCCGGCAGGCAAACCACCGGATCACTTCCTCCATCTCGTCCAGCTGCATGATCCCCTGGTCCCAGTTTGTCCGGCACACCTGCGGTGCCAGGACATCTTTGTCCACAGAAAGATAAACCGGATAAGCGGCATGGAAGTTCTCCAGTTTCTCTCTCCAATTTCCGCCGGCAAGATCTTCCTGGGAGATCCAGGCGATCCTGTCCCTGTATTCCGTCGGGATCTGTTCCAGCGCTTCCAGCGGCGGACCGATCAGAAAGACCTGGCGGATCCCCTGGTTCGCCTTGAGCGCATCCGCCAGCCAGGATCCGCAGGAAAGGATCGGAAGCAGTGCCGGAGGCTGCATATCTGTGTGATGATCCAGCACTACCAGCGAGACTTCGTCTGCATAAACCTCCAGAAAAATTTTGCTCACATAGTGATAATTTCCAGAATCCATCAGATGGATACCGCCCCGGGGCATTTTTTCCACCATTTCCTTCAGGGACCTCTCCGTCTCCGGATCGCAGTAGCAGTCCGTCCCCGCCAGCCGGGAGACGTCCAGATATTCCTCCGCCTCCTCTCTCAGCGCACTCTGCTCCCGATAAATTCCTGTAAAGTCCAGAATCGTTTTTCTCATAACTCTCCTTTCTCAGAACATTGAGACAGTTTCTATGCTGATTATTTGTTCAGCGGATTCAACTTTTTGCCCGCCGCTATCAGAAAGCCGACAGCCAGCAAAAGCTGCAGCGCCACACTGGCCGGGATCATATTCCGGACCAGCCAGTTTCCTTCATAATCACCGAAAAGGCTGCACAGAAGAGTCATCTCTCTTCCGCTTCCCAGCTGGTGGCTCAACAGTCCGAAAAAAGTCAGAAACGGATTCAGAAGAAACAGATAGACTGCTGCGCCCACATCCGGCGTCTCCAGTCCCTGTCTCTGCAAGTACTGAAAATAATAGTCCAATGCCACCACAGCAATCGTACCCACCACAAAAACCATCACCAGCAGATATGACATCAGTGTCGCGACTGTCGTCCTCCGGAAGACCACGGAGCAGAAGATCCCGATGCTGCCGATAAAAACCCCGGATACCAGCAGGATCAGCACCAGCATCAGCAGGTCCGTAAGACCGACGCCGCCGAACACCGTGATCAGAGACAGGGCAGGCATGGCGGAAAAAGCGATCACAAAAATAATACTCAGCGACGCCTCCAGCTTTCCGACAATGATCTTCCACGGGTTGAGATGCGTCGTCAGCAGAAGATCCAGTGTCCGTTTTTCTCTCTCAAGGGAGATCGACGCTCCCGCGATCACGGGAACCGACAGCAGAAGGAGAAAAAACAGCAGATAAGCCATCATCATATAACAGCGCATCGGCATTGTATAACTGAGCGGCGTCATATATCCGTATATACTGCTTTCTCCGAAAAAACAGATCAGCGCGATTGCGCCCAGCATCAGATTGCATCCGAAAACGATCCACGAGATACGGATGGACCTGGTATTTCTCTTTACCTCTTTTTCAAAGACCGGATTCCAGTTCATGTTCCTCTCCTTCCTGCGTGCCTCCTGTCAAATGGAAAAACAGGGATTCCAGACTGTTCTGTTCCCTGGCAAAAGCCACCACCAGGATCCCTGCCTCCACCAGTGACTTCAGCAGACGCGCTTCTTCCTCACGGCTCCCGGAAAACCATGCCGCGATCTTGTTTTCTTCCACAGAGATCCTCTCCACCAGGGGATTGCTGCGGATCAGGCGCACCGCCTGCTCCACCTTGTTCAGCACAGTGATCCGAAGCGGGTTCGAACTGTCAATGGACAACATAATGTGATCGATTTTCCCCTGCAGCACCATCCTTCCCTGATTAATAATGCCGATGCTGGTACAGATGTCGGAAAGTTCCGAGAGGATATGGGAACTGATCAGTATAGTATACCCCTCTTTCTGCAGCTGCTGGAGAAGAAGCTGAAACTCCTTTCTGGTCCGCGGGTCCAGTCCGGAATTAGGTTCATCCAGTACAAGCAGACGTGGATGGTTCAGCAGCGCCCGCGCAAGGCAGAGCTTCTGCTGCATCCCTCTGGACATCTCATCCACAAAGACGTCCTCCATCCCCCGGAGATTTACCAGCTCCAGAACCTCATAACTGCGCACTGTCCCTGCTTTCTGGAAGATCCCGTAGGAGGCCGCAAAAAATTCCAGATATTCCATGACCGTAAGATTCTCATACAGCCCGAAAAAATCCGGTACAAAACCGATCCTGCTTTTCTGCAGCTTCATGTCCTTCGTAGTCTTCTGCCCGTCCAGCCAGATCTCCCCGGCATCCGGTCTAAGAAGACCCGTAATGATCCGGAGTGTCGTCGTTTTTCCCGCGCCGTTCGGCCCTACAAAGCCGTACAGATCTCCCTTTTCCACTTTCATATCAAGGCCATCCAGCGCATTTCCTTTCCGATTATATTTTTTATACAGTTTTTCAATCCGGAGCATTTTCTCTTCTCTCCTCCAACATTCTGACAGCCTGCTGCTTTTCCGTAACAGTTCAGCCGGCTGAACCGTCATAGGTCTCCTGACCGTTCCCGCCGATCGCATAGACAATCAGATCCGGCATCTGATATGTTCCCATTTTTTTATAATATGCAGAAGAAATATTTTCTTCGGTAAGCGTATAGCGCACCTTCAGCTGATTACCGTTTCTGAGATACGGCGAGGGGATGCCGCGCTCCGCGGAACTGTCTGCCAGTTTCCAATCTTCCAGTTCTTCGTAATCACCGGTCCCGTAATTATATACTTCGATCTTTCCGTCAAAGGCGGCCCATTCTTCGGCAAGCACATCTGGTTGTTGAAACTTCACGCCTGCGATCAAATTCTGCTGCACAGCCAGAATTTCCTCCGGGTCTTCCATCATCGAGCGGATGTACTCCAGACTGCTGACAAGTTCCTCCCCTTCCATCGCTTCCACATTCTCCGGGCTGATAAAAATCTCCTGTATCAGCATTGCCAGACATTTCTCCCGCAGATATTCTTCCTCATAAACTGCATTCAAAAAATAAGTAACTTCCATCTGCTGGCCGCTCATCGTCAGACTGTCCGGATATTTTCGGTATGTAAACGCATCCTGCTCCGTCGAAAAATACTGTTGGGCATACGGACAGTAAAGAACTCCATCCCGATCCAGACAGTTCACAGAAGCGTTTGCCGTATATAGGACTGTGCCGAATGTCTCATAAGCGGAATACAACTGAAAAGTTTCTTCACGGTCAGCCACCTGCGCGATCAGCAGACTGTCATCCAGACGATTCAGCGACCAGAGTTTCGCCTGATCCGAATAATCGTCGGTCCGGTCCCCTTCTCCCAGCTGATCCACTAACCACGTGTGACTGTCTCTGACACTCTCCGCTTCCAGATCATTCAGTTCCACGGTTTCCCCTGCTTCCAGATCCCCGACGCAAGCCATATGTCCTGGAAGCATCAGGACACAGTCTTTCAGCATATATTCCGTCTGATTGGAGACTGTTCCGCTGATCCCCTGATCCGTCCAGTTCAGATCACTGACCAACCCTTCCGTGTCCATCGCGAGATCTCTGGAAAGCGTAACTGCATTGAGCGCAAACGCCGGCTGATTGGAAAATGTGATCTTGTTTTTCGACTCCCCGTAGGAAAGTTCAATCTGTTCAAACCCTTCCTGTGCCGTCCCCACAGTCTCTGACGTATAGGTATTCTGGGCACTTCCGGGAGTCATCCGATAGGACGGATCCAGATATACGGTATAATCTGAATTATACGGAGCCTGTATCTCAAAATCCAGGGTTTCCTCCAGGACAGATCCGTTCTGCCGCAGGATATTCTGATAGACGATGACCGGAGCCGTCATAGCCGTAGTATTGCCGAGAAGCTTGATGGCGATCACAAATACGACAGACAAGCCGCAGATTCCCGCCCACAGATAATATCTTTTATTTTTCCGTTTCAGGGCCAGATAAAGCACGGGTCCTGCCAGGACCGCATATCCGACGATCAGACAAATATACAATACGCTGGAAGGCTGTCTGCGAAGCGAATTGTTTTCCAGATGCAGCGCCGTGTCGAAGCTTTGGATATAACCGTCATTTATTACAGACGGAAGGCTGTCGACCACGTCTGCAGTCAGAAAAATCTGCATCATTTTTTCGGGATTTTTCCGGAACACCTGCTCCATCGTGTCTCCCAGCTGCCCGGAGGGATCCCACGAGGAAAAGAACGCATCATCGAAATCGATCACCATACCGCCCTGGGCTTCCCATCGTTCCAGATTCTGCTGCTGTTTCTCATCCAACATCCCCCGCGAACTGTCCAAAAGCAGAATTACATCCGGCGCCCCGGCACTGGCCATCGTCTCCGTCAGATCTTCCGGCCGGATACTCACTCCCCGGACTATATAGCCAAACGTTCCCACCTCCATACCATTGAGCCTGGACGCGTAATTGCTTTCTTCCTCCAGCACGCCGACCGTGATCTCGCTCTGAAAAATGTCACTGGTCGTGACCTCCTCCCTGTTTTCGTAAACCGTATTCCCGCTCTGATCCTCCAGCGAGACAACCACCGCCGTCATATTATATTCGATCAACGCCAGTGTCAGCTGCTTTTTTACCGTCCCGTTCTGGGGGATCTCAACCGGAAGTTCATAGGTATATGTCTGATTTCTGGAGGTAAGCGCCGAGCGCACTCCGACAAACAGCTGCTCCAGAAATCTCGACGGAACATCGCTTCCGGAATCCGATTCCACGGAGACACAAAGTTTTAAGGTTCCATGAAATTCCGGTCCGCTGTTTACAATCGTGACAGCGGCAGGAACTTCGCTTCCTCCTCTGCTCATGCCTTTCCATCCGCACTCCAGCAGTACTTCAAACTGTCCTGCGGACAGTGTATTGCCCGCATAAGCAGCTGCAGTTCTCTCATAACCATAAACTGCTGCCGGAAAGATTCCCGGCAGCAGGAGCAGACACAGCAGCACTGTCCAGTATATTTTTTTATTCTTCAAGATTTTTCTCATGACACTTCCTCTTTTTGCGTCTGCTGCATCGGCAGTTCCACTTCGAATACAGTACCCTGGAGATCGCTCCTCACCCGGATCTCCCCGTGGTGCAGTTCGACGATCTGCTCTGCGATCGCAAGTCCCAGTCCCGTTCCTCCGGTATCTCTGGAACGGGACTGCTCCGTACGGTAAAATTTCCGGAAAATAGCTCCCAGTTCATTCTTCGGGATCACATGGCCGTAATTGATCACTTTCGCCACCGCATAAACTCCGCTTTTCTCCACCTCCACCCGGATCTGTTTGCCCTCTTTTCCGTACTTGACCGCATTATTCAGCAGATTGGCAAACAGGCGCGCCAGCAGATTGCCGTCCGCCTCGATCACCATGGAATCCTCGGTATGCCGGAATTTTACTGTCAGGTCATTCTGCACAAAGCTTGGCGTCATCTCGTCCAGCATCTGCTCCATCAGCTGAATCAGGTCCAGTTTTCCCAGATTCAGCGTCATCTCATTATGTTCCAGCTTAACAAAGCCGAAAAGTTCATTGGTCAGCTGTTCCAGGCGGAGCGCCTTGCTGTAAGCGATTTCAAGATACTTTTCCCTTGTTGCTTCGTCCAGATCTTTTCTGGTCCGCACCCAGCCGAGATACCCAATAATGGACGTCAGAGGAGTTCGCAGATCATGGGCGACCGAGGAGACCAGATCGTTTTTTGTGTGCTCTGCAATCCGTTCCTTCTCCATCAGACGCTTGACATTTTTCTGCATTGCGTTCAGGTCTGCCGCCATCGCTGCAAACTCATCGTTCCCCCGGACTTCAACCGGATGGTCCAGATCCCCTTCCGAGATATCCCGTACTTTATCCGCCAGCAGATGGATATAGCGGATACTGCTGCGTATCATCAGGTAGAAACAGACGGAAAAGGTCAGAACAGCGATCACCACCAGAAAAAAGATCCTGACTTCCGGCCGGAAACCGTCAGGACCGAGAAGAGAACTGCGGTAACCGCTGTCCCGCAGATATCGTTCTATACTTCCGCCCAGCCAGGAGACAGCGAGCACCGCGCCCAGTGTAATCCCGGCGGAGACAGCCAGACAGAAGATGATTTTTTCTCCGAATGTTTTGATGAAATCAAGCTTCAATTTTGTATCCCACTCCCCAAACCGTCGTAATGATCTTTTCTTCCCGGGTATCGTCCTTCATTTTTCCGCGGAGACGGCGGATATGTACCATCACCGTATTGTTGGCTTCATAGAATTTTTCATGCCATACGCGCTCAAAAATCTCATCGGTGCTGAACACCCGTCCGGGATTTGAAGCCAGAAGATACAGGATATCAAACTCGATCGGCGTCAGTTTCACACTCTCTCCGTAGCAGATTACCTGATGCGTCACCTTGTTGATCTCCAAATTTTTCAGAGTGATGACTTCTTTATTCTCCTGAGGTCTGGAAGGATTCAGTTCGCGGTACCTCCGAAGCTGGGATTTTACTCTGGCCATCAGTTCCAGCGGATTAAACGGCTTAGACACATAATCGTCTGCCCCGTTTGTCAGGCCGACGATCTTGTCCAGCTCCTGCGTCTTGGCGCTCACCATGATGATCGGAATATTGTTCGTCTCACGGATCCTACGGCACATGGTGATCCCGTCCATGTCCGGCATCATAACATCAAGAAGGACCAGATCGATCTGCTGTTCCTGCAGCATCTTCAGTCCCTCCATCGCGCTGTATGCCTTTTTTACATGAAACCCGTCGCTGATCAGGTATATTTCCAGGAGATCCGCAATCTCCTTCTCGTCGTCAACAACCAGAATATTCGTCTCTTTCATCCTATTGTCCTCTCTGTATTCCCTGTTTTATCTGTAACTATCCGAAAACCACAGAAATTCAGCCGGCTGAACTTCTGCGAGATCCCGACAGTCACATCGCAATTCAAAATCCTATCGTTATCTTATCACGAATCCACAGAAAAAGTCTTTACCAAATTCTTACGTCTTTGTAACTCTGGCGAGCCGGTCCGCACAGCTGCCAGAAAGCAACAGCGCTGGCAGCCGCCACATTTAGGGAATCCACGCCGTGAGCCATCGGTATTTTTACGGTATAATCACAGCCCGCGATCGTAGCAGCCGCAAGCCCGTCCCCTTCCGTTCCCAGGATCAGCGCAAGCTTATCTTCTTTCCTCAATGCAGGATCGTCAATGGGCAAAGAATCCTCGCAGAGCGCCAGGGCAGCCGTCCGGAACCCAAACGCACGCAAAAACTCCAGCCCCGGATGCGGCCATCCGGTTTCTTCCGGCAGAATCGTCCAAGGAATCTGAAAGACCGTTCCCATACTCACCCGGATCGCACGGCGATAGAGAGGGTTGCTGCATGCCCTCGTCAGCAGCACTCCGTCCACGTTCAGTGCGGCAGCCGAGCGGATAATCGCACCGACATTGGTAGGATTCACCACATTCTCCAGCACCGCAATCCGCCTGGCATCGGCGCAGATTTCTTTCACAGACGGAAGCGGTTTTCTGTGCATGGCGCAAAGCATTCCCCGGGTCAGCTGAAATCCGGTCAGCTGTGTCAGGACGTCAAAGTCTGCCGTATAAACAGGGATATCCGGACAGCGGCGCATCAGTTCCCCCGCCTGTTCTTCCAAAAACCTTCGCTCCACAAGAAAAGAGACGGGCCGGTATCCCGCATCCAACGCGCGTTCAATCACTCTCGGACTTTCTGCGATGAACATCCCCTTTTCCGGTTCATGGCGATTGAGAAGCTGTCCCTCTGTAATCCGCGCGTAAACGTCCAGCTCCGGCGCGTAAAAGTCTTTGATCTCAATAATTTCAGCCATTACCACTCACCGACGAGAGGGCGAGGCACTCTCCACCACTGTTCAAAATCATCACAGTACCGGCTCTGGCAGACGGCATGGTCGGCGGGATAGTCATAGCTTGTCCACTCCTGCCATTCTTTTACCGCCCGATCCAAAGGCTCATCTTCAAACGTTCTGCAGAATTCTTCACACAGCTCCACCAGATGTTCCGGCTTTCTCGGCGCTTTCTTTACAAATTCTTCCAGACGCCGGTTGCACGGAAACAAGATCTCGTTCTCCTGGAGCACCATCCGGTAAAGGCTGTATACCATTTCAGAGACGACTCTCAATTTCATATACCCCTCCGGCCTGCATACTTTCCAGAAATATCCGTAATTAAGCTGCAGATTACTGTAAAACGACAACATTTTGTCCTCATACTCCTGTTTCTGGAACACCGGGATCCGCGCGATCAGTTCCGGAACCTCCGGGTCCGCAGTAAACAGAACTTTCGAACCGATAAACGAATTGCGCGTCGGCTCGCTTCCTTTTTCCGCAGCGTCCCGGATATAATCCTTCGTCATATACTTTACATCGAAATATCCGCCGGGATATGCGCAGTCTCCCATCGGGATGCATTCCGCCGTGCGGTTTACCTTCCGAACTTCCTCGTAGAATCCGGGCGTCACGATCACCATCGCGTCAATATCCGAATCCTGGCGTTCCATGTGTTTGGCCACAGATCCTCCGAATACCAAAGCGATCACACCCTCTTTTCCCTGAAAAACAGTGATCAGCTCTCTGACCGCCTCCCTGTGATGGGGATACTGAAACGTGATCTCCTCCACACGCGTCACCGTCTTATGCTCCATTGTAAAAATCCTCCTCACTTTTTCCTGCATTCTCTTTTTTACAGCCGATGGCCCAGACAAATCTTTCCTGTCTGAGCCATCGGTCAATTTTATCGGAACAGCCTCATTGTACATGACTGCTGTTCTGTTGGCAAGTATAATTTATCAACTGATATCACCGATGCGAAGCACGGAGACAGTTGCTGTGGAATACAGGAAACCGCTTCCGCTTCCGATGATGTTCAGTGTCGCCGGCACAGCGGTCACACGGATGATCTGGGTCAGCGCCACATTCTCTGCTTCCTGGGAATTGTGCAGCAGCTGGATCGCTGCGGCTCCCGGTACGTCTGTGCCCTGCAGCCGCATGGACAACGTGAGGGAGACAGGAAACGAAGCATTTTTCAGCGGCGCGACGGTTACGCTGAAAGCCACACCGTAATAGCCGGTCTGCTGGATCACGATATTGCCACTGCCTGCAGTGTGGGTGATCGCTGTTCCATTGATCAGTGCATTCTGGTCAAACAGAAGCGCACCGCCGTTTGAACCCGGCTGCGCCGGTGTGGAATAGGTTGAAAGCAGCTGATCCGCACGGCAGCATGGTCCGGTCGGGCCTGTCGCTCCTTTGGGGCCCGTCGGGCCAGTGGATCCCGTCGAACCGGTTGCTCCACTTGGACCTGTCGCTCCGCTTGGACCGGTTGCTCCTGTGGGGCCGGTCACACCGCTCGGGCCGGTTGCTCCTGTCGGGCCTGTCGCTCCGCTTGGGCCGGTTGCTCCTGTCGGACCGGTCGGCCCCGTCGGGCCGGTAATTCCATCTGCGCCGGCGGCTCCATCTGCGCCTTTAGGAATCACGAAATCAAAAATCGCATTATTTTCGTCTCCACTGTTGGTAACCTGAGCAGGCGTCTGAGAGTCACCGGTAGTAACTGTACCAACCTGCACGGTTGCCGCAGTACCAGTGGCTCCGTCTTCCCCATCTTCCCCGGTCGGGCCGGTGGGACCTGCCGGGCCGGTGGGACCTGTCGGACCGGTGGGACCTGTCGGACCGCTTGGGCCGGTCGGACCCGTTGGACCCGTTGCTCCCGTGGGACCTGTCGGACCAGTTGCTCCGGTCGAACCACTGGGACCCGTTGCTCCGGTGGGACCACTGGGACCCGTTGCTCCGGTCGAACCCGTTGGACCGGTCAGACCGGTTGCTCCGCTTGGGCCTGTTGCTCCGGTCGGACCCGTAGGGCCGGTCGCTCCACTCGGACCCGTCGGACCGCTTGGGCCGGTCGGTCCTGTTACTCCGGTCGAACCTGTTACTCCGGTTGGACCTGTCGCTCCGGTATTTCCCTGCGGACCCGGCACGCCGGGATCTCCCTGTTCCCCGGTCGGGCCCGTGGCTCCCGTAGGACCTGCTGGGCCGGTCGGACCTGTCGGGCCGGTCGGTCCTGTCGGACCGCTTGGGCCGGTCGGACCCGTGGGGCCGGTCGCTCCTGTTCTTCCCGGAGGTCCGGGCGGACACTGGCCGGGGCAGGGAGGAGGACACTTCGGACGGCATCCGCATCCAAAAGACTGTTCCTGCATCTCCTTGTCGTCTCTGTTTCTAAACCATGACATAAATGATTCCTCTTTTCTTGATCGTTCCCTAATATAATATGTCACAGTCCTTCCTTTGTCCTATCTTGCTCTGCCCGTTTTTTCTGAAAATATACCAGATTCGACCGATAGTATTCGGATTCCGGCTGAAAACTTCCAGCCAGTTCATTGTATTTCTCGGCCTTTTCCGAATCTCCCATGCGGTCATAACAGATACAAAGAGAAATCGCCGGGAGAAATCCATAACATTCTTCCTGAACAAATGCTCCTGTATCCGTTTTTTTCTCTGCCTTCAGAGCCTGTTCGTACCAGAACGCCGCCTGCCGGTAACGTCCCCTGTCAAGAAAATGTCTTCCGATATCACAGCAGACCTCGCCTCTCGGCACATCATAGACAAATGCTTTCAGCAATGCCTCCAGAGCGTCTTCCTCTTTTCCCAACCGATAACAGCAAAAAGCGAGCTGACGCGCAGCGTCGATTTTATTTTCTGACCATCCGTCCGCCCGTCCGAGGAACTCCCGGAACATGCTTTCCGCTTTTTCGTACTGTCCATGAATCAGCAATTCTCTGGCATAATAATACAGAGACCGCCCGTCAAAGGCCGCCCGCTCCGCCTCCATTTTCTGATAGATCCGAAGGTTTCTATTGCCGTCGCTGCTTTTCTCCTTTTTATGCCGGACCGGCACATCCCAGCGGACCACCTTTCCCGCCGGCGGAACTGCCTCGTGAACTCTTCCAAAAAAACGAAACCCTGCGCTTCTGCGCAGGATTCTCTCTCGTTCATAGACAAACGTGGGACGTCCCTGAGTGTCAAAAGCCGTTTCATAAGGCATCATCACCATATCCGTCGTCTGATCCAGTTCTCTCTTCCGTTTTCTGAAATTCTCCGCATACTCCGCCGGCAGAATGTCGTCTGCATCCATCCACATACAGAATTCCATCCCGGCCTGTTCCAGCGAAAAATTTCTCGCCGCCGAAAAGTCATCGATCCATGGAAAGTAAAAGATCTTTTCCGTATACTTCCCCGCGATCTCAACGGTCCGGTCCACAGAACCAGTATCCACAAGGATAATCTCGTCGACCAGACCGCAGATACTGTCCAGGCACCGGGCAAGCGTCTGTTCCTCATCCCGCACGATCATACAAAGACTGATTGTTGCCATAACACACCTCCTGATGTTATGGTATGAACCGCCGCCGATCACTGTGCCGCATAGCCTGTTCTTCCCCCTCAGATGATTTTTGTCGTCCACTCGGAACAGTCCCAGACCGATGTCGCTAGACCGCTGTAAAATTCCGGTTCGTGGCAGACCATCAGGATTGTCCCTTTATATTCCTTCAATGCACGCTTCAGTTCTTCTTTCGCGTCCACATCCAGATGGTTGGTAGGCTCATCCAGGATCAGAACATTGGTCTCCCGGTTCAGGATCTTACAGAGACGCACCTTTGCCTGCTCGCCTCCGCTGAGCACACGCACAAGACTTTCAATGTGCTGTGTGGTCAGGCCGCACTTCGCCAGCGCCGAGCGGACTTCATACTGCGTATAGGACGGAAACTCCTCCCAGATTTCCTGGATACAGGTATTGGGATTCCCCTTCTCCATCTCCTGTTCAAAATATCCGATCTCCACATATTCGCCCAGGACTACTCTTCCTTCCAGGGACGGGATCAGGCCGAGAATGCTTTTCAGAAGGGTCGTCTTTCCGATTCCATTGGCGCCGGTCAGCACGATCTTCTCGCCCCGTTCCACCGCAAAACTCAAAGGCTTTGACAGCGGGGAATCATAGCCGATCACCAGGTCTTCCGCAGTCACGACAAATCTTCCCGGTGTGCGCGCCGTCTTAAAATGAAATTCCGGCTTTGGCTTTTCCTTCGCAAGCTCGATCACATCCATCTTATCCAGTTTTTTCTGGCGGGACATGGCCATATTGCGGGTGGAAACTCTGGCCTTATTCCGCGCGACAAAATCTTTCAGTTCGCTGATTTCCTGCTGCTGGCGGCGGTAGGCAGCTTCTTTCTGCGCCTTTTTCACCTCGTAGATTTCCAGGAAATGATCGTAGTCTCCCACATAGCGGTTCAGTTCCCTGTTTTCCATGTGATAGATCAGATTTACGACACTGTTCAGAAAAGGAATGTCATGGGAGATCAGAAGGAACGCGTTCTCGTATTCCTGAAGATAACGGGTCAGCCAGCCGATATGTTCCGCATCCAGATAATTGGTCGGCTCGTCCAGCAGAAGGATATCCGGTTTTTCCAGAAGCAGCTTTCCCAGAAGGATCTTCGTCCTCTGGCCTCCGCTCAGTTCCTCCACATCTCTGTCCAGGCCGATCTCCTCCAGGCCGAGAGCCCGTGCGACCTCCTCCACCTTGGAATCGATCACATAAAAATCATGCAGCATCAGCGTATCCTGGATCGTCCCGAGCGTCTCCATCATCTCTTCCAGCTCCTGTTCCGAAGCCCCGCCCATCCGGTCACAGATCTCATTCATCTCCTGTTCCAGTTCCAGAAGCCATGCAAACGCGCTGCGGAGCACATCCCCGACCGTCATTCCCCGTTCCAGCACTGTGTGCTGATCCAGGTAGCCGACGCGGACATTCTTCGCCCACTCGACCTTTCCCTCATCCGGCATCAACTTCCCGGTGATAATGTTCATAAACGTAGACTTTCCTTCCCCGTTGGCACCGACCAGCCCGATATGTTCACCTTTCAGCAGCCGGAAAGAAACATCCTCAAAAATCGCTCTGTCCCCGAAACCGTGAGACAAGTGTTCCACATTCAAAATACTCATTTTCTCTCTCCTCAGTCTGACAATCTTTCGTTCCTTTCTTTCTGCGGATCAATACGTCCCGTATTTCCGCGAATCCCCACCATTTTACATGACACTCACTGATCTGGCAAGAATTTATTTCCGCGGGGTCTTGGACCTGTGACCGTTCATCCAGCCGAACGGTTACTTTGCCTTCTGGATACGGTCGATCAGAAACGATGAGATTGTGACGGTAAGCACAGAGAACGCGATCCGGCGCAGCGGGATGTAACTCAGAGAGAGCGCCAGCACCGTAAGATCCGTAAAAAGATAGGAGAACGACAGTCTCCACCTGGTCAGACGGGAGATCGTCAGAGCCAGCGCATCATCTCCGCCGCTGGATCCTCCCTGCCGGACAATAATGCCAACGCCGACGCCGACAAACAGTCCGCCGAGAACAGCTGCCAGAAGCGGATACGGCGACAGATCCGGAAACATTGGCGGAAACAATTCCCAGATTTTATAAAACAGCGACACACTCAGCGTCGACACGATGGAAATCCGGATAAATCTTCCGCCCAGATACCGGAACGCCAGCAGATAGCAGGCGATATCCAGGACCGGAGTGATTGCTGCCGGCGAGATCCCCAGCCAGTGCTCAAAAAGGAGCATCAGGCCGATGACGCCGCCCTCTGTGATCCCCGTCCGCTGATGAATATTATGAATACCAAAAGAGCAGATCGCCGCACCGACTGCGATCAACATAATCCGCTTCCAGGTCAGCCCTTCTGTCATTCTCCTCACGGAAACGGAAAGAATCTGTTTCATTTGTAATTCCTCCTTGTAACCTCTTTGTTCAGAGATTATAATAAAGGATATAGTTACTATAATGTCAACACAAGAATCGCATTGGGGGAGAATTTTTATGGATGACCTTTTTTCCATCGGAGAACTCGCCAAATATCAGAACCTCTCAAAACAAACTTTGATCTATTACGACAGAATCGGCCTGTTCCGGCCGGCCTACGTCGACCCGGACAACGGATACCGCTATTACAGTTCCGCTCAGATCGACCGCCTGGACACGATCCTGATCATGAAAAAGATCGGATTTTCTCTGAAAGAAATCAGGGAATATATGAAGGATTATACGATCGACACCAGTCTGACCGTCCTGCGGAAACAACTGACCGTCATCGACCGACAGATCGGCGAGCTCAGCATGATCCGGAGCCGCCTGCTGCACCGCTGTGTCCAGATGGAAAATGCAAGGAATTATATGGAAGCGGAAGCCACCGTCGTGACAGAGGCAGTCCGCGAACAGTATCTCCTGGTCCGGAACGTGGAGGAACCATACCGGATGCGGGAGATCAGTATCGCCACAAAACGATGCTTCGCCGAAGCCTTTCAGAAGCACCTGCCGGTATATTTCCAGAGCGGTGTGACCGTCCCACTGCAGCGGATCCGGGAAGGCCGCTATACCGAGGCCTCCGCAGCTTTCCTGCCGATTGAAAAGACGGAAGACGTACAGAATCTTCACCGGATGCCCGCCGGAACATGTGTCTGCACTTACCATATCGGGGATTACCTGTCCATCGGACGCTCCTACGACCGGCTTCTTGAGTACTGCGATTCTCACGGACTGAAGATTCTGTCGGATTCCTATGAATTCTGTATCAATGATTACCTGACGACCGATGACGAAAACGAATACATCACAAAGATTCTGTTCTATGTTCCGCCCGGCCGGGAATCTGCCCGCACGCCATCCGGTCAGAAAACATGATGCGGACCGGGCTGCATAACACCCGGTCCGCATCATGTTCTCATCGGATCCTATCAGATTTTCTTTTGTATGCTCAATAGATGGATCCTGTTCCGTATGATTCCTGTATCAGTCCTCCACCGGTTCCGCCGGACGGAAGATTCTCGGATCGCTGTTCTCCAGAACCACCTTGGCTTTCTCGGTGGCTTCCTTGCAGAAATACTCCTGCGCGTTCAGCAGTGTCTTTCCTCTCCGGTCGACCTTCTCATAAGTTCCGTCCGCCTGGAGAACGTGTGCTTTCATATTGTCCGCCATCTGGATCTCCAGAATATGCATGACTTCTTTCTTGATCTTCTCGTCCTCCACCGGGAAAACAATCTCGACACGTTTGTCCAGGTTTCTCGGCATCCAGTCGGCACTTCCCATGTATACCTCCTCGCTTCCATCGCTATAGAAGTAGAAGATCCGGGCATGCTCCAGGAAATTCCCGACAATGGAACGCACAGTGATATTTTCGCTGATTCCCGGAATGCCAACCTTCAGACAGCAGATCCCGCGGACAATCAGGTCGATCTTCACGCCTGCCGCAGACGCACGGTACAGTGCAGCGATAATATCCCGGTCGCACAGGGAATTCATCTTCGCGACAATATGCGCTTTCAATCCCTTCTTCGCGTTTTCCTCCTCCATTGCGATCAGATGCAGGAAACGGTCCCTCATCCACAGCGGCGCCACCACCAGCTTATTCCACCGTTCCGGCTCAGAATATCCGGACAGCATGTTGAACACCGCCGTGGCGTCCTCTCCGATCCGCGCATCGCAGGTCAGAAGACCGCAGTCTGTATACAGCTTCGCTGTAGAATCATTATAGTTTCCGGTTCCCAGATGAACATAACGCCGGATACCGGTCTCCTCCCGGCGCACTACCAGTGTGATCTTACTGTGCGTTTTCAATCCCAGTAGACCGTAGATGACATGACAGCCGGCTTTTTCCAGCATCTTCGCCCAGACGATGTTATTCTCCTCATCGAACCGCGCTTTCAATTCCACAAGAACGGAAACCTGCTTTCCGTTCTCTGCCGCCTGCGCCAGCGCCGCAATGATCGGGGAATTTCCGCTGACACGGTACAAGGTCTGTTTGATCGCCAGAACATCCGGATCCTTGGCCGCGCTCTTGACGAACTGAACCACCGGATCAAAACTCTGGTACGGGTGGTGGAGAAGGATATCTCCCTTGCGGATATTTGTGAAAATATCGTCGTCATTCATCAGCTCCGGAACCGCTGCCGGCGTATATTTCGGGATCTTGTATTGTTCAAACCCGTCAAGACCATACAGTTTCATCAGGAACGTCAGGTCCAGCGGCCCGGGGATATAGAAAATGTCTTCCTCCCCGATATTGAACTCTGTCTTCAGGATTTTCAGCAGACGCTTGTCGACCTTGTCCTCCACCTCGAGACGGATGACTTCGCCCCACTGGCGTTTTTTCAGCTGTTTCTGAATCTCTTTCAGAAGATCCGCTGCATCCTCCTCGTCGATGGAAAGATCCGCATTTCTCATGACACGGTACGGATGCGCGCAAACCACATCATAGCTGAGGAACAGCTTTCCGATGTTCCGCTCAATGACCTCCTCCAGCAGGATCACAGAGACTCCCGCGCCTTCCGCAGACGGGAGCGTTATGAAACGCGGGAGCACCGACGGAACCTGTACGGTAGCAAACTCCAGCTCCGCCTTTTCCTTCTTCGAGTTTTTGCCTGTTCCTTCTTTGCCTTCTTTGCCCTCTTTTTTCGCCACGCGCTTTTCCGCTTTCGCACTGAGCCCCTCGCCTTTTTTCAGGATCAGTGCGCCGATGTTCAGTGTTTTATTCCGGATCAGCGGAAACGGACGGGAGGAATCCATCGCCATCGGCGTCAGGACCGGATAAATATTTTCCTCGAAATAATCGTCCACATACTTCGCCTGCTCCGGAGTCAGATCTTCATGAGAGCTGATGATCTTCAGGCCCACGCGCTCCAGCGCAGGGAGAAGCGAACGATTGTACGTATTGTACTGCACCTGCACCATCTCATGAGTTTTGACGCTGATCGCAGAAAGCTGCTCCTTCGGCGTCATGCCGGCGATGTCTGTCTTTGTATAGCCCGCATGTACCATATCCTTCAGGGACGCCACACGGATCATATGAAACTCGTCCAGATTGGACGCCGTAAAATTCAGTGATTTCAGACGTTCAAAAAGCGGAAGACTTTTGTCTCTGGCCTCGCTGAGCACCCGTTCGTTGAACTGAAGCCAGCTCAGTTCACGGTTGACATAGTATTCCGGTTTCAAATACGGTGTATAGTCGTGATCCATTATTTTTTCCTCCTTACATTTGCCGTTTCACTTTGAGAATCGGACGCACACTGAAGACTTCATAGAAGAAATCGATCTTTTCCTGGCACAGCCCCTGCTCCAGCGTGAAATCATTGTTCACATTCAGATGAATCAGAAGTTCACGCTCATGCAAAGCGGCGCGCACCTGCTGTACTTTCTGCTGATGGCTGCGGTCCAGCGTGTTCGCCAGACGGAGAATCGCCGTCAGTTCCGCGATCATCAGATACTGTTTCTGACTGACAGGCGCAATCTGTGCAAACTGATCATACTGGGGCAGCGGCTCTGTATTATACCTTCCGATCAGAGCAATCATTTCCCGCTCCGCGTGGGAAAGGCCGATGATCTCGTTGGACATAATGATATGGTATGTACACTGTCCGGGATTGTTCAGGCTGATATATTTTCCCACATCGTGAAGCATCACCGCGATCTTCAGCAAAAGTCTCTCCCTTGCACCCATTCCATGGATCTTTTTCATGGAATCGAAGATTTCCGTGGCGATCATATCAATATTCTGGATATGCGGCCGGTTCACTGCATACCGTTTTCCGATGTTTTTCGCCGCCATGAGAATATCGTTCTCAAAGCTGTGGCTCACCTTGATCAGTTTTTTGGCCTCCGCATACTCATAAGCGAGACCCCTTGCAAGATGCGTACCAGGAATCCAGATCTGCTGTGCATCCATCATGTCGATCAGACTGTTGCAGATCACCGCCGCCGGCCGGATCAGAGAGGCATTTTCCAGCGGAATCTCAAACTTGACCGCCAACTCCATGGAAGAATGGCCGCTGATCTGCTGGAACCAGCTGCGGAAAGTTTTCCGGGAGATGATCCTGCTGTTTCTCTCCTCCTCGTTCTGGAAAATGGAATTGGTGAAGAAATCTCCCAGCAGCATAATGTTTTCGATCTTCCGGTCTTTCAAATACATTTTCTTGAAGCTGAGCAGTTCGTTCCAGATAAACTCCCCGACCAGCGTCTCATAGTGAGAAGTCTCGCTGACAATGCCGGACAGTCGCTCCCGGATACGGACGCTTCCCATACGGAGGTTCTGTGTCGTCACCAGCGCGTCCTTGTCAAACAGCGATACCTGCACACTGCCGCCGTCGAGATCGATGATCGCCGTTCCTTTTTCAATGATCTTATTGAAATCCGTCTCCATCGTCGCAAGCGCTTTATATCCGAGGAACCGCTGCTCGGAGTTACTCAGGATCGTAACCTCCAGTCCGGTCAGCTGCCGGATCTTTCCGAGAATGAACAGGCTGTTCTGAGCCTCCCGCAGTGAACTGGTAGCCACTGCCCGGTAAGCGTCTACTTTATATCCGCTCATGATCCGGGCAAAATCCGCCAGAACCGTGCACAGCTCCTCCTCCACCTCCGGACTGATCTTCCCGTTGGTATACGTGTCCCTGCCCAGTTCGATCCTGTGCCGGATCTTGTCGATACTCTTGATTCTCTGCTTCCTGGAAATCTCAAAAATTTCCAGGAAAATGTCATAGGTGCCAATGTCAATGGCGGCAAATGTAGCGATCTGCATAGTTCTCCTCCTTTATCCCTGCTCCGGTCTCCCCAGCAGATAGTCGATAAACTGCTGGGCCGTCCTTCCGGAAAGTCCGCCGTGGTTCAGTTCCCATTTGTTGGCCTCCAGCAGAAGTTCATCCTCCGGTATCCGTATACCATACCGATCCGCCAGCGTCGTGACGATCTTCTGGAACTGTTTTTTATCCGGCGCGCCGAAATAGATCGTGACGCCAAAGCGATATACCAGGGACAGCTTTTCCTGAACCGTATCCGAGGTGTGCATATCCTCCCGGATTCCCTCTTTGTCCCCGTAAGTCTCCTTGATCAGATGACGCCGGTTGGAGGTCGCGTAGATCAGGATATTGTCCGGCTTTTTCTCCAGCCCTCCCTCGATCACTGCCTTCAGATATTTATATTCCGTCTCAAACTCCTCGAAGGAAAGGTCATCCATATAGATAATGAACTTGTAATTACGGTTTTTGATCTGAGCGATCAGTTCGTTGAGATCCTGGAACTGATGTTTATATACTTCGATGATCCGCAGGCCCTGATCGTAGTACTCGTTCAAAATTCCTTTGATGCTGGAGGATTTTCCGGTTCCGGCGTCTCCATAGAGCAGACAGTTGTTGGCCTTTCTTCCCTGCACAAACGCCTCCGTATTGTCGATCAGCTTTTTCTTCGCGATCTCATAGCCGACCAGGTCCCCCAGATGGACATGCGCGATATTCGTGATCGGGACAATCTCCACTTTTCCGTTCACGCGGGCAATGCGGAACGCCTTGTGCAGTCCCAACTTTCCTACTCCGAAATCTTTGTAAAAGCTGATCATGTCCTCCATAAATTCGTCCGCCGATCCGACATTCTGCAGTTTTGCAGAAAGTTCTCCGATCCTGTCGCGGATCCGCTTGTTGAACAGCTTGTTGGAGCTGTCTGTATTCCGGTAATCGGTGATGATCGCACCGTCTCCAGAATCGAAAATCCTGTCAAACACACGGATATCGAAATCAAACAGTTCTTTGAAACGGATAAAATCATGCTTTGCCATCTGATTGATGCTTCCTTCCACATGACCGACAATCTCGCAGGATGTGGAAAAAGCGTTTTCTTTGTTTACCAGCAGATAAGTCAGGTAATTGCACCAGAGATTTCCGGAAAAGCCATAGCGGTTCGCCATCTCCACAAGCCGGTTCAGTGCATCGTAGAACATTCCCCGGTATGTCTCCCGGTCCCGTTCAATCGTTCCCTGTTGCAGTGCCTCAATCATCTCGGTAAAATCCCTCAGGACTGTATCCTCCTCAAAATCACGGTATAAGATACATTCTTCGATTCTTGTCATCTTTTTTCTTCCTCTTTTCTGTTTTTCAATAATTCCCGTACACTCTCAGCCGTTTCGCCTCCGAGGCAATCCCGAGAAGCGCATTTTTTACCGCAGCGTCGCTCAGATTTCCCTCAAAATCCACAAAGAAACGATACTCCCAGTTACGTTTCGGAATCGGGCGCGATTCTATCTTCGTCATGTTCAGATCATTATACATGATATGGGACAGAATATTGTAAAGTGTTCCTGTCTCATGGGGCAATTCGATACAGACGCTGATCTTTCGGGCTTTTTTTTCAAAGTATGGTTTCCCTGAGATGATCACGAACCGTGTCTCATTGTTGCTGTTTACGAACTCCTGATCCAGGATCTGAAGTCCGAAATGCTCCGCCGCATACCGGCTGGCGATCGCCCCTTTCTTCGGATCTCCGCTCTCAGCCACCATCTGCGCCGCCAACGCCGTGTTCAGGACCGCCGTCTGTTTCCAGTCCGGATGTCTTTCCAGATACGCCTTTGACTGTGCCAATCCCTGTGGGTGCGAGTAGACCTCGTTCAGCTCTTCGATCCTAGCACCGGGGATTCCCATCAACACATGCGCCACCGGAATGATCTGTTCCCCGACGACATAATGAGGATACTCCACCAGAAGATCGTAAATATCCAACACACTGCCCGCCGTAGAGTTCTCGATCGGCAACACCGCATAGTCCGCCTCTCCCCGGCGGATCGCCTCCATCGCGTCTTTCCATGTCTCCACATGAAAACTCTTCACATCATCGCCGAAGAACGTCCTCATCGCGGCAAAACTGTACGCACCTTCCACTCCCTGGAACACCACCGTCGCATCCTCAAACGGAAGTTCATCCACCTGTATATAGCCGGTCCCGGGCATTTCGTCAGCTCTTCCGCTCTCTGCAAGCAGCTGATACTGCCGTTTTCTGCTGATGGACATGATCTGCTGAAAAAGTTCCTGGACCGCCTTTTTATTGAAACTGTCGGACGCCATCGCTCCCAGGGTTTCCAGTTTGGAGCGTTCCCGGTCCCCGTCAAAGACAGGCTTGCCGGCCCCTATCTTGTATTCCGCCACTTTTCCCGTCAGTTTCATTCTCTCTTCAAAAAGACGGACGATCTCCCGATCTGTTCCGTCGATCTCTTTCCGTATTTCATTTAAATCCAGCATCTCTCTGTAAACCTCACATAAAAATACTTTTCATTTATTCTACTATACTTTCCCCTGTTTTACAAGAAAGGTTCTCATAATCTGCACGCAAAACAGAAAATTTTACACAATTCTAACATAAAACAGCGGAAAAGGATTTCTCTGCCCTTTCTCAGGCAATCCATTTTCCGCTGTTTTCTTCCTATTATATATGAGACATGTGACAAAGCGTCATGAATTTCATGCCCGCACAAAAACTCAATTCCGTCAGACAAGTTCTCCTTTATAATTGAACGTATAAGAAACGCCGTCGATCGTCATCGTCAGGGAATAGGCCATACCGCCCCAATCCCGATAGTAATAGGTCTTTCCGTTTTCTTCTCTCCAGCCGGTATACATAGTTCCGTCATCATTGAAGTAATAAGTGTCTCTGCCGTTTCTTGCCTGCTGATTCCGATAAGCTCTGCCATTTGCGTCAAACAGATACCAGGCGCCCGTTTCCGGATCCTGATACCATCCATTGTACATCCTGCCGCCCCAGCCGCGGAAATAATACAAGTTTCCGTCCAGCCAGCAGAGTTCCTCTCTCTTCATCGTGCAATCGCTGTTGAAATAATACCAGTCTCTGTCTATATAACTCCAGCCGGTATTCAGAGCGCCGCCCCAGTCACGGAAATAATACCAGTTTCCGTCCGCCGGGTTCTGGTACCAGCCGTTATACAGCATCGCTCCCCAGCTGCGGAAATAGTAAAGATCATTTCCGATCTGACACAATTCGTCTTTTTTCATCGTGCAATCCGGGTCAAAGTAATACCAGTTGTCATCAATATAACTCCAGCCGGCATTGAGAGCCGCTCCCCAGCCGCGGAGATAATACCAGTTTCCATCCGCCGGGTTCTGATACCAGGAATCGTAAAGCATTCCGCCCCAGTCGCGGAAATAATACAGGTTCCCGTCCAGAGAGCAAAGTTCATTGGACTTCATGGTGCCATTTTCATCGAAATAATACCAGTCGATCCCAACCTTCACCCAGCCGGTGGAAAGCTGCCCCTGGGAAATGTAACTCCATGCCCCGTTGTAGCGGATCCATGTGCTGCCGCTGACCTTTCCATCGCTGCCAAAGCTGACCGTGTATCCGTCCAGGTTCATCGTCAGATTATAGGCTCTTCCGCCCCAGCCCCGCAGCCAGTACATCGCTCCGCTGTCCGTGTCACGGATCCAGCAGTCACTCTGCATCACACCGGTATCCGGATCCATATAATACCAGTCGACGCCGACCTGCTGCCAGCCTTTCAGCATCCTGCCATCCGTCCCGTCAAGCAGATACCACTTGCCGCCGTCCTCTACCCAGCCGGTCTGCATCGCACCCGTATCCGGATCCATATAATACCGGTTTCCGGACACCTCCAGCCAGCCCTTTTTATACATTCCATCGTCGCCGATATAGTATTTCTGTCCATTTTGGGTCACCCAGCCGCCGATCAGAGTCAGGTGCCCGTCTTTATCTGCATGATACGTAAGTCCCGTAGACTCGTCGTAAATATCTTCATTGACTGCGAGAATACCATTGTCTTTTGCATAGTACCGGACGCCGTCCTGCTCAAACAGTCCTTCGCACCACAGACCGTTGCTGTAGGCCCTCGTCTTTCCGTCGTTGTCCGTATAAATACGGAAACTTCCGTCAACACTGGTCGTCACCGTATCGCCGCCCAGTTCCACGACGATCGCCTCCTCCGAGGTATAGGCCGGCAGCGCAAACAGCCGGGCATTCATGCTGCCGATCAGATTCAGACGCGAAGTTTTTATATTTGAAAAGGCTCCAGGGAGGATCAGAACGTCCGGACTGGCAGTCTCCACCAGTGTGTCCGTCATACTGTCAAACAGACCATGGTGATTGGCCTCCAGCACTTCCAGATCCGTAACCTGCGGATAGGTCTGCATCACCCGGGTGAGATCCCCGTCGTCATCGCACATATCACTGGTCAGAAACGCTGTGTTTCCATTCGCCTCAGCGATCACTCCCAGACAGAACCAGTTTGCATCGTAGGTCTTCTGATCCTGATAAGAAGGGTCATAATTGACGATCTGGATCTGAAAATTCCCCAGCGTCAGCCGGCTGTTCTGGTCATTGATGTCCTGTACGATATTGATCCCTGTCTCCTCGGCAGCCGCCAATGTCTGATCATACACGTACTGATTATCCCACAGGTGGACGTCTGACTGAGATGTGTCAATGTAGCTGTCATCGTAAGGCATCAGATACAGCGTCTGCGGCTGAAACTCCCGGATCACGGTATCCGCCGTGCCGATATGATCGCTGTGCGGGTGTGTACCAATATAAAACAGGAAGTTATCCTGATTCACTCCCAGTTTTCTCAGATAGCTCACAACCTCCTCATCGTTGCCATCATCGGTGATCACTCCGGAGCGCAGCGGATATCTGGGATCGCTTCCGTCCGGATAATCCCAGTCCTCACCGGAATCCACCATTCCAAAGACCGGATTGCCATTGGCGTCTCTGCTCTCCAGGAGCACGCCCTCCGTATCCTTGTTGAACGCAAGAAAATGAATTCTGGCCACGCCGCTGCCCTGTGCATAGACAGTATCCGGATTCCCCTGCATCGCTCCCGCAATACACAGTGCAAAGCAGACCGCCGTCAGTTTTCCTGCATTTCTGCGGACAGCGTTCGCTATTCTTTTTTTATACAATTTTTCTACTTCCTTTCCAGTTCCTGCTGTTTTGCCTTTGTTTTTTGCCTCTGCAGAAAAAATACCGCAAAGAAATCTCACTTATCATAACACAGCAAAAAATCCGATGCAACAGATTTATCAAAGAACCCCCTTCCACTTCTTGCATTTCCATTCTTTTTGTGATATGGTGGAACACAGAAAAAAAGAATATGAAACCATGAAGGAGGTCACTTATGCGACATTTAATGAGTCCTTTGGATTTTTCCGTCGAAGAACTGGAAAAGTTGATGAATCTTGCCAATGATATCGAGCAGAATCCAAAGAAGTATGCGCACGCCTGTGATGGCAAAATCCTGGCCACTCTGTTCTATGAGCCGAGTACCCGTACCCGTTTGAGCTTTGAATCTGCGATGATCCGGCTGGGAGGCAAATGTCTCGGCTTCGCTTCCGCCGACAACAGCTCCGCGGCCAAAGGGGAAAGTGTTTCCGATACCATCCGGATCGTGTCCTGCTACGCCGATATCTGCGCGATGCGTCACCCGAAGGAGGGCGCTCCGCTGGTCGCGTCAATGTTTTCCACGATTCCGGTGATCAATGCCGGAGACGGAGGACACCAGCATCCGACACAGACTCTGACGGATCTGCTAACGATCCGGTCACTGAAAGGACGGCTGGATCACCTGACCATCGGACTGTGCGGGGACCTGAAGTTCGGCCGTACCGTTCACTCCCTGATCAGCGCGCTGGTGCGCTACGATAACATCCGCTTTATCCTGATCTCACCGGATGAACTGCGCGTTCCGGACTACATTCGCAACGATGTTCTGAAAGCAAACCATGTAGACTTTAAAGAAGTCACAAAGCTGGAAGACGCACTGCCGAATCTTGATCTTCTTTATATGACCCGTGTCCAGAAGGAACGTTTCTTCAATGAAGAAGATTATGTCCGTATGAAAGACTTCTACATCCTGGACAAAGCCAAAATGGATCTTGCTGGCCCTGATATGCTGGTACTCCATCCGCTTCCCCGTGTCAACGAGATCTCTGTCGAAGTGGACAAAGACCCCCGCGCCGCTTATTTCAAGCAGGCACAGTATGGCGTATATGCCCGTATGGCACTGATTCTGACACTTCTCGGAATCGAAGTAGAGTAAGGAGGAAGAAAAATGTTAAATGTTGGACGAATCGAAGAAGGCTTTGTGCTCGATCACATTAAGGCTGGAAAAGCTATGACCATCTACCGTGACCTCAAACTGGACAAGCTTGACTGCACCGTCGCTATCATTAAGAACGCCCGCAGCAACAAATTGGGGAAAAAAGACATTATTAAGGTAGAATGCCCGATCGACAACCTGGATCTCGACATTGTCGGTTTTATCGATCACAACATCACCGTGAACATCATCAAAGACGGAAACATCACGGAAAAAAGAGAATTATCTCTCCCGAAACAGATCGTGAACGTGATCAAATGTAAAAATCCCCGCTGCATCACTTCCACCGAGACGAGTCTGGATCATGTTTTCATTCTCGCAGATCCGGAACACGAAATTTACCGCTGCAAATACTGCGAAGAGAAATATTCCGGCCAGCGGAATAAATAACTCAGAACCGGGACTGCCGGCCACGCGTGGCCGGCAGTCAGACGCAAAGGAAAGAGAGAACATTCTTTATGTGTGATACCAGAAAACGCCAGAAACGTCTGGCTGTCATCAATGACTTCACAGGATTCGGCCGATGCTCACTGACCGTTTCCATCCCTGTCATCTCCCAGCTCGGCGTTCAGTGCTGTCCTGTTCCGACCTCCATTTTTTCCAATCACACTGCATTCCCTTCCTTTTATTTTGAAGATTACACGGAAAAGATGCCCGCGTATATCGCGGAATGGAAAAAACTGAATCTGACATTTGACGGGATCCAGATCGGATTTCTCGGCTCCCACCGGCAGATTTCTGTCGTCCAGGATTTTATCCGTTCGTTCCGATCGGACCGGACGCTTGTCCTCGTGGATCCGGTGATGGGCGACAACGGCACCCCCTACGCACTGTACGATGAACACATGCAGGCGGCCATGCGGCAGCTTGCCGCGGAAGCGGATATTCTGACGCCGAACCTGACGGAAGCATGCATTCTCACCTCCACACCCTACCGGTCAGAGGGCTGGACGGAAGAAGAACTCTTCACCCTCGCCGGGCGCCTTACAGCGATGGGTGCTCAGAAAGTTGTCATATCGGGAATCCCGATGGGACAGGAACTGGGGAATGTACTTGCAGAAAAAGGACAGGCTCCGCAGATCATACGTTCCCGACGGGTGGGAACGGAGCGCTGCGGCACCGGCGATATCTTCTCCTCCATCCTGGCGGCGGACGCCGTCAACGGCGTATCCCTCGGGATGTCTGTCCGCAAAGCCGCGGATTTCATCAGCGAATGTATTCTAATCACAGAATCTTTCGATACGCCGTTGACCGACGGTGTATGTTTCGAAGAGATCCTTCATAAGCTCCGGCGATAGACAGGATACCAAAAACGCATCGGAGAAATTCCGGCAGAGCCCCAGAACTCCGTCGGAATTTCTCCGATGCGTTTTCCATGTCCGTTCATCATTCTCTGAATGGACGTTTTTTATCTTTTAACTTCTTATCTTCTCATTCTTTTTCAGTTCGATCTGACAGCAGGTATACGTTCTTCCGCCTGCGATCTCCCACTTCAGGCAATAACCGTGATCCACTGTCCCGGCGCCGCTCTGCTGCGGCCGTTCTACCCGCAGATTCTCCTGATTTCTGATCAGTATCTCCGCACACATCCCGTCTGCGTCGATCACCGCATTACCATCCGTCATCCGGATCGGATACGGAGAATACAGTGTTTCCGTGACGGTCCTTTCTCCCCAGGCAGATCCCCTCTCATCCAACACTGTAAAGCTGTCTGTCTCCGGCCGGAATTCTACCGTACGCGTCAGCGTCACGCACTCTCCCAGCCGATAGGCCAGAGAAAGTGTTGTCCGCGCTTCAGATCCGGTCATGTCTTTTCTTTCCGCTTTTTCCTCCGGGAGCTCTCCGTCGACTGTCGGCACATTTCTTTTTCCGGAAATCCAGATCCTGCTGCCATCGCTGAACCCGTAGCTGCCATTCTCCTCCAGCCACAGCCCCGCCCTGTCTTTCTTCTCTTCTAACTTCATTGCTCTTCCTCCTGTGTTCCTTTTTGCTGCCGTTCAGTCGTATTTTTCTCCCGTGACCTTCCCTTTGCAGAAGACCGAACTGCCGAATCTCTGTAACAGTCCCGCCACCGAAAATCATTTCGCACTGGTCCGGATGTCCACAGACTCTACGTTTTTCTTTTTCCTTTATTGTAATTTATTCTGTGAAATCTGTAAAGAGTATGAAAATATAAAGAATTTATTTATTCCTGAATTTTCGAAATATTCCTCGCAGTTCAGCCGACCGTTCCGGCTTTTTCCGAAACACACTCCGGCAGAGAGCATAAAAAAACAGCGGCCGCAGGTGTCCTGCACCTCTGCTGCAACCGCCGTGCTGTCTGCTGTTATTCTTAAGCCAGGTAAGTCTGCAATTCACTGCAGAGTTCTTCCGGATTCTCTGTGTGTATTTTCAACTGCATCATGCGGCCCACTGCAACGCTCAATACACCCAGAATGGACTTTGCATCTATAATATTGCTTCCTTCGCTGAGATCCACGTCAAAAGGGTATTTGGAAACGGTACGCACAAATTTTACTGCATCTTCCTGTGTGGAAAGCAGCACATTCATAGTATTCATTCTCTTTTGCCTCCTTATCTTTGAAACAGCACGCTGTTAGTATACTCACTTTCCCAGGAAATGAAAATGTTCAATTTTACACAAAACATATAAAATATTATCATTTCCTTGCATTTTCTCTGCATTTCATGTAAAATTCTACAGTAAACATGTGATATTTTCAGATGCCGCTGCGCGCAAAAGCCGCACAATTTCTCCAGATGGTTTCCCGCAGGGCACTGTGACAGAAAAAGGAGGAACTCTATGATCCGTCTGCTGATCGTCGACGACGAACCCCTGGTACAGGCCGGGGTGAAGTCCATGCTGGACTGGACTTCCTATGGGATTGAGATCTGCGGCGTCTGCTCCAACGGCGAGGAGGCGCTGCGGATCATCGAACGCTCACATCCCGAGATCGTCATCACCGACATCTGGATGCCGGTGATGGACGGGCTGAGACTTCTGAAAGTATGCCGGGACCGCTACGGCGAGCTTCCCGTCTTTCTCATGCTGACCGGACATGAAGATTTCGGATGTGCAAGAGAAGCGATCCACTACGGCATCGAGGAGTATATTCTGAAGCAGGAACTGACTGCACGTTCCCTGGAACACTTTATCAATAATGCTCTGCTCAAAGTAAAAAATCTTCAGCAGACGCGGGATGATTCCTTACTGGAAAAGGAAACTCCCGACCGCTTTTACTTTTCGCTTCTTTACGGTCTCCTGGATCAGCCGCGGCAGTCCCGTCTCCAGAAGGAGCAGCTGGCTCCCGATTTTCAGTATGACTGTTATATCTGCGGTTACGGCGGGATCGATCCGGGAAACGCAATGCGAAACCCGGAAAATCCTCCGATGAACCTTTACCGCAGTGTTCTCGCCATGTGTCAGGAACTCTGCAGCCGCTATGTTCCCTGCCGGACCTTCTTTCTGAACAGAAATAACTTTGCTCTGATGATCGGATTAAAGCGCGGGCAGACAGATACGTGGAAAATGCTGCTCACGGACATGTTTCACCACGTCCGTGAGACTCTGCGGAATTACTTCAATGTCTCGCTGATCCTCTCCGTCGGTCCGACCTGTCAGGTTCTCCCGGCTGTCTCCCACTCCTTTTCCTTTGCCCGGGCAGGTCTTTATCCTCTGAATGCAGACCGCCCGCTGATCTTCACCGGGCCGGAGGAGACCAGCGAAAACCCGATGACTTTTGACTTTGGTCGTTTCCGCGCGCCGCTGCAGCAGCTTCTGGAGAATTCTCGTCTTTCTCTGTTTCTGGATACTGTCCGCCGGATGCAGGAATACTGCCGCGCGTGCGGCAGAGAGCTTTGCCCCCGGGACGGGTTTTACATGGCACTGGATCTGACTCTGTTCGTCTTTCATCTTCTATTTGTTCTCCGTCCGGACACGGAAGAATTTCTTACCTCTGTCTATCAGGGCCGCAAATATACGTATCTGTCGGTTTTCCTGATGCAAAGCAGCGAAGAGGTGATGAACAGCCTCAATCTTCTTCTGGAAAAGATGGAAGAGTCGAAAAAATTTGACGAAAAAGAACTGCGGCAGAACGTGGTCACTCAGGTACAGAAATATATGCAGGAACACTGCACGCAGAAACTTTCTCTCAGCGAAACTGCTTCCGCCTTCGGGCTCAGCCCGAACTACCTGAGCACTCTGTTTACAAAAAACTGCGGGTACAGCTTTACAGAATACCGGAATCATATTAAAATTGAAGAGGCCAAAAAGCTTCTGGACAGCGGAAGCATGAAAATCTACGAGATCGCAGAACATCTCGGGTTCGAGAACGCCTTTTATTTCAGCAAAGTATTTAAAAAGACCGAGGGGATCTCCCCGCGGGAATATCTGCACCGGAATGTTTCAGACGGGACCGTCTGACCGGAAAAAACAAAAGGACTGGAGCGTATAATCATGAATAAAAAAGAAATCAGTGAAATCAAAAAACTGTTCACCACCACCTGCTGCGCAGTGACGAGAATCTGCGGCTGCTATGTGGATGCGGAGAAGAATCAGAAGACAAAGCTCAAAGAAGCTTTTCTGTCGCTGCCGGAAGAAGAAATGTTCAAGTATTTCAACATTTTCCGAAAAACCCTTTCCGGCACACTGGGAAAAAATCTGGTTCAGATGGAATTTCCGCTGGACCAGGAAATGCCGGGAGGCACGCAGGAATTTCTGCTTCAGCTTCGCAAATCCGAACTGAAAGACGACGCCCTGATCGATGAATTTTATCAGAAAGTGATCGAGAATTACATAAACCCGGAAAACTATTATATCATCCTGATCCACGGAGCCTACGACATCCCGGCCAAGGCCTCGGACAATCTCGAGATGGAGGACGCCTCCGATTACGTCTACGAGTTCCTCCTCTGCAGCATCTGCCCGGTAAAGCTGTCCAAACCAGGACTTCACTACAACGCGGACGCCAACACGATCGAGAATCTGATCCAGGACTGGATCGTCGATACGCCGGACATCGGATTCCTGTTTCCCGCCTTCACCGACCGGAACACAGACATTCACAATCTGATGTATTACTCCAAAAAACCGGATATCATCCAGACGGATATCATCAACACGCTTCTCGGATGCCAGATCCCTCTTTCCGCCAAAACCCAGAAGGAAACCTTCCAGACGATCATCGAAGAGACGCTGGACAATTCCTGCAATTTTGAGACGGTCATGGCAATCCAGGAGAATCTCAGCGAAATGATCGAGGAGCGCAGGGAGGATCCCGAGCCGGTGGTCCTTGACAAATATCAGGTCAAACGGCTTCTGGAAAACAGCGGAGTGGAAAACGAACGCCTGGAAGAATTCGACGAATTATATGAGTCGGTGGTCGCCGACGACAACGCCAGTTTCGTCGCCGCCAACGTGACCAGCACCCGCGCCTGCGAGATCCGCACTCCCGACGTTGTCATCAAAGTCAGCCCGGACAAAACCCAGATGATCGAGAGCCGCGTGATCGACGGGATCCCCTATCTGCTGATCCAGGCCACCGACCAGATAGAGATCAACGGGATCGCCGTGCGGTCACCGCTTGCGGAGCCCCACGACGATCCGGAAGAAGAATTTTAGAAACGATACATCATCTTATGCCACACGGCGCCGCCGTGCACGGAATCGGATACCTCGATATACTGGTATCCGATTTTTTGTAGAAAGGAATCATATGTTCCTTGCAGGTGAGCACTACTGCTTTTTTTCCGCGTTCCCGCGCGCTTTCCACCATATAGCGCATCAGCGCTTCCCCGATGCCCTGTTTCTGATATTCCGGGGAGACGTCGAGACCGAAGATCATCTGATACGGTCCTTCCGGATTGTGCAGAGAAGCGTCATGATACAGTTCATCCGCCAAATGGTCCGTGTCGGAGCAGCATCCGTTGCAGAAACCGGCCAGAGCGCCGTCTTCCGTTTCCGCCACGAAAAAGCTCTCTCTGCAGGTCTGATATCTCTGCAGAAAATCCTCATATCCCGCCGCTTCCGCCGGAGGAAAACAGCGGGCCTCGATCCGCGCGATCTCTCTCAGATCTTCCTCACGGGCAGGGCGGATCTGATACTTCACCGTTCTTCTGCCCTGTCCGAAACTTTTCAGGCGATGATACACCTCCGCAGACGGAAGTCCGACCACATTATTATAATCTCCATGAATCTCTCTTACATGGGCCGCGAAACGGCCCTGGATCCCGTAGGCGCCCGCCTTGTCCATAGGTTCCCCCGTCTCGATATACTCCCGGAGTTCCTGATCGCTGACCGGATAAAAGGTCACATCAGTACACGCATGAAAAGTCTCGCGGATCGCCGTACCTTTCCGCTTCTCCATCAGAGTCACACCGGTATACACCTGATGGGTCTGTCCCTGGAGCATCTTCAGCATCTGAAAAGCCTCCTCCCGGTCTGCAGGCTTCCCAAGGATCCTCCCCTCAAAAGCCACCACAGTATCCGCACCCAGAACGACTGTTTCCTCCGGAACCCGTTCCAGAACATCCGCACATTTCTGAGCAGAAAGCTCTTCGACGACATCCGATGGAACCGTCGAAATCACAACCTCTTCCACCTTGGACGGCAAAACCCGGTATGGAATTCCAACCTGCTCCAGGAGCTGACGCCTTCTCGGCGACGCAGACGCAAGCACAATTTCTCTCATATGACTTTTCCTCTCTTTCCTGTTTCCCTCACTGAACTAAATGCAGAAAAAAACTGCCGGAACGAACAGGAGATCCCTCTCCCTCCGCCGCGGCAGCAAACTATTTCATCAAACTGCGAAGCAGAACGATAAGCCGGGTTATGTCGCGTGTAATCATCTATCCAGTGACACTGTCGCCAGTGCCCTCCAGCGACCAACCTG
>ERZ1090868.91-NODE-91-length-47928-cov-7.406325_pt1 | contig 47928 bp, 51 predicted proteins | sample MGYA00478475_ERZ1090868 | MGnify/ENA primary metagenome ERZ1090868 (study PRJEB33644, sample SAMEA5815747) | chicken gut metagenome | biome: Chicken; feature: Gastrointestinal Tract; material: Caecum | place: Ireland | collected 2019-01-01 | study: A study of the...
GTGATGGCTTTTGCCGTATTCGTACCGTAGCCGAACACCGCTGTCAGCTGGTTTCGGAAGGACGGCGCAAACAGCGTCCACATGCCGAAAGGCATTCCCAAATAGGTCACTTTTTGTCCCTCCAATCGCATATCACGCGGGTCATGCGGCGGTCAATGTCAATGCGAGCCGTTTTACACTCCCTGGGATATTTCTTCGCAGCGCTGAACGCCAGCTTGACAAACAGTGCCGAGCCGACGGGAAGCATGGTCTTGAGCATACCGTCGGGGAAAACAAAATGCGTGCCGTGCTCATATACGACCGCCTCGACTTCGCAGGAGTGCGGTTTCTCCGCAAGGCGTTTTTCCATGCGGCGGATATATTTTGCGGTGTCCCAAAGTGCGTCGTCCTCTGCGCCGACAAGAAACAGCTTGCCGCGGATATTCTCGACCTTTATGAATTCCTCCTCGGTAATCGGGTGCGCCGCTTCAGAGTCGTCAAACAGCTTGCGGGAGGCAATCATATTGCCGGTGCGTTTGGACTCCTCCAAGATTATGCGCCAATAGTCAGGGTGCTGATAGCAAAACGGCATGTATGGCAAGGGCTTTCCCTTGTAAGAAAAGAGTGATTCTCCCACCATTGGCCATTCCTTGCAGCCATCCTTTTTGCCCTGCATGAACCCCTGCCACACAAAGTCGCTGGGTGTCATTGCAATGGTTAGAGAAATGTCGCTGAATATCGATGCTGCCGTCAGGGCGAGGGTACCTGTCGTTGAGGCTCCCGCAATGCCTATTTTTTCGTTTCCGTGTAATTTGAGCCATGCCATTGCTTTTTCGATGCGTTCAAGGGGATAGTTGTGATGACCGTAGTCCTTTTTCCCGGGCGACATAGTCAATACGTTCACACCGAGGCGAATCAGCCACTTCACCGCAGAGCGCGCCATATAATCCTCGGGGTCGTCGCCGAGCATGGCGATGACGGTGCAGTCCGATCTGTCCTTGCACGCCCAATACGCGCCGTAAAAGCCATCGCTTTCAACATCAAAGTGGATGTGTTTCATTCAAAACGCCTCTTTCAAAAGTTGATCTTTACAATCTGCATCTTCATCATTCCGTCGCCGATTTTGGCGAGAAAACGGAAAAAGCCGCTGACGGATGGGTCTTTCAAATCGGTGTAGCCCAGCATATAGCCTCGGCTGGTGACCTGCAAGCGGCTATCCCACGCACTGATCTCTTGGGGAGCGTCCGAAACTGCGAAATACGCGCCCACATCTTGAATCTTCGCACTTTTAAGCCATGTTTTTGCGATCATCTTCACCGCCGTCCGATTTGCAGCGTCAAACACCAGCACACCGCCGGGGAAGGCGTCTGCCATACCCTGCACAAGAGCTTTGACCTGCTCGGTCAGGAAGTAATAGAACACGCCGGAGGCAAAGAATACCGCGCCGTTTGAAGAGTCAATTTTTCCAAACCATTCGGTATTGTTCAAATCGCATGGGATATTTTCCTCACGCTCCCCGGCGGGCAAAAGCTCGTTACGCACGGCTATGACATCGGGAAAGTCCAGATTGTAAATTTTACAGCTGCCGTTGTCGCAGCTTCTCCCGGTGCTGTCCAGCCCGCAGCCCAGATTGACCACCGCCGCATTGGGGTGAGATTTCAGATATGGAATCGTCGTCACACCACAGTATCTTTTTCAGCGTACCGCCCTTCGACCAATATAGACTCTTGATGGCAAAATACAGAAACGGCGTCATGATACGGCGCGTGCCCTTTCCGATTTGGGCGAACTGCCCGCCGTCAAAGAAAGCGTGCTCCACGGGCAGCTTCGTCTGCGTCAGAAACGCCATGGCAAGGTCTGCACCGATGGAAGAAGCGACCACCATCGCCAGCCGCTCCACGCCCTGCCGATGCAGAAAGTCCTCCACCTGCCGTATTTCGTCCAGCTTGCTGACATATTTCTGCCCCTCGCAGTAAACGGTGGAGGTGGGCAAGATGCAGAAATATCGATCCTGCAAATACCTCGCAATCGGTTCGCTGCTCGCTCCTGTCACACCCATTGCATGAAAGAACAGCACGGCAGGATTCCTCCTGTCGCCGTATGTTTGAAACAGCATTTCTATCGCCTCAGCTTTCCATAAAAAGCATCATGATTGCCGCCAGTGCTGCCGAAATGACCGCCATACCAACTGTGCCGAACAGCCACTTTTTGCCCTTATCCTTGGCTGTAATGTAGGGTTTCAGGTCTTCCGTCCCCGGAATTTCCCATGCGTTCGTATGTCCTACCCAATAGCCGTCAACCCAAAATCGGTCTATGAGATTCATAACGGACAGTATGACCAGCAGCTGCCAAAAGCCCGCAAGAAAACCCCGCGCACCGTTCACCGCATAGACGCAGACCAGCACATAGGCGATGTAACCGGGAACGCAGACGGCTTTGAAAATCAAAGCGTTCCGCTTTATTTTTTTGTATGTGCGAGCTGCTCCATGGGAGGAGCAGCTCGCCGTTTTTTGATTTTATTCAAAAGTCAGTTGACCGTCTTGCGCCTGACAATGCAGTGGCGCAGGAGCTCGGGCCAGAAGGGTAAGAGCCGCTTCAGGATCAGTGAGCCAAGGTCTGATCTCATCTCGCAGAAGGGTCAAAGGCATCCGGTCGTGGATCTTGGAAACGGAGGCATTGGGGGCGGTGGTCAGAATCACAAAGCAGTTCACGTCATCCACACAGTCATATATTCCTGCAAGCCAAAGAGGACTGCCTGGCACGGTGAACAAGTACGGTCGGTGTGCAGAATCCCATTCATAGAACGCAGTGGCAGGGATTACACAGCGGCGTCCTGCAATACTGCGCCGGAACATGCCTTTTTGAGTGACAGTCTCTGCGCGAGCGTTGATGATAAGGTGCCCGTTCCTTCCCGGCATGCCCCATTTCTGTAGATCTCCGACGACCTTGTCTCCTCTTGAAATAAGCACCGGGGCGCTACATGAGGGCGCAACGTCTCCATCTATGATACGGAAGTTCAGTTCGTCCTGCCCACATCTTTTCTGAACACTCCGCACGATTTGTCGTAAATCATCACTCTCTGCGGCACTGAACTGGTATCGACCACACATAGCGCTGCACCTCCTTCTAAACCTTATCCCACAACTACGCCAAAAATACGGAAGGGCGCATCGGCGCAGACATGAATCGGTTGGTATGCAGGGTTCAATGAACGAAGTTCTGTTTTTGTTCCATCTGTCCACAACTTCTTGCAGTAGCTCTGTCCATCATAATAACACATGACGATCTCGCCATTTTCCGCCACATCTCGCCGCTTGACCCATACCATCTGACCATCCGTGAACCGAGGCATCATACTATCGCCCGCCAAACGCACACCGAAATCAGCACTTGCCGGAACCGTATCGTCAACCTCGATCTCCTCAAAGGCATCATCATCCAGTATCTGACCTGTACCGGCTGAGGCAGCCTGCAGATAGATAGGTATCAGTCGTGTTTTGGGAGGATCAATTTCCATACGGTATCGCGGTGAATCCAGCAATAAACTTCGGAATTCAGCGAGCTTTTGGAGTCCCGCGTCATTCAACCCATCACGGAGAGATTCCGGGCTGAACAGGTAACTCACATCAGCATTATTGAGGACGCGAGCCAGCGCCAGCGCATGATGAATTTTTGGCTGAGTGCGTCCGCTCTCCCAAGAGCACAGGGCTCCTTTTCCAACGCTCTCACCTGCCGGCAGATATTTTGACATAGCTGCAACAACCTGATCCTGCGATAGTCCCAGGCGTTTGCGCTCTTGTACCAACCGCTCATACCACTGCATGCTGTATCACCTCAATGATATTATACAGCTTCCCGAAGATGCTGACAAGGTCGTTTTCTTAAAAAATCTACAAAACTAATATTTTCGGCCATTGATTTATTTATTTTGTAGACTTATAATGAAATCGCAGGGAGGTGAGTTTGATGCAGCCGAGGCAAATTCTCCATTGCGATTGCAATTGCTTTTATGCCGCGGTGGAGGCACAGGAGCATCCCGAGTACCGGGGGAAACAAATTGCGGTGTGTGGTGATCCCCAAGCCCGCCACGGAATCGTCTTAACGGCAAGCTATCCCGCAAAGCGGCAGGGCGTCAAAACCGGGATGGCAATATGGCAGGCGCAGCAGCGCTGCCGGGATTTGATTATCATTCCACCACATTATAGCGAGTATGTACGGTATAGCGGGTTCGTTCGAGAGATATTTGAACAGTACACGGACCAAGTTGAGCCGTTTGGACTTGATGAAAGCTGGTTGGATGTCACCGGCAGCTGTGGCCTTTTTGGAAACGGAATGAGTATCGCCAAAGACATCAGTCGTAAGGTCAAGAAAGAGCTGGGCATCACGGTTTCCATCGGTGTGGCAAATAACAAAATTAGTGCGAAACTCGGCAGTGACTACAAGAAACCTGATGCCATAACCAGAATTGAGGCTGACAATTATGAAGAGATTGCCTATCCTCTTCCGGTTGAGGATCTGCTGTATGTGGGGGCAGCTACCAAGAAGAAACTTCATTGGTACGGTATCCGAACAATCGGAGATTTGGCAAAAACAAATCCCGACGTATTGGCGGGATGGTTCGGCAAAATGGGGTATATTCTTTCCAGTTTTGCCCGCGGCACCGATCAAACTCCGGTTGCCAAACAAGGGTGGCATGCTGCTGTAAAGAGTATCGGCAATTCGGCCACAACACCACGCGACCTGCTGAATGATAAGGATGTCTGGTTGATGCTTGTGATCCTATCCGAGAGCATTGCGTCTCGAATGAGGGAATTGGCAATGAAGTGTACCGTTGTCGAAATCACTGTTCGCGATAAAGACCTTTGCAGTTTTATCCGGCAGCGAAAACTGGAAACGCCCACTTGCTACAGCATGGAAATCGCCCAAGCTGCATTCGCTTTGTTCAAGTCCAGTTATTCCTGGACAAAGCCATTGCGCAGCATCGGTGTGCGTGGTTCCAATCTGGTTTCGGCAGATTCCGCTATACAGCTCTCTTTGCTCTCTAACGAAGAAAACCGCGAACGTCATGAGCGTTTGGACCGAGCCGTGGATGTCATACGGGAGCGGTATGGATATACAAGTCTGCAGCGTGCAATCGTGTACACGGATCACAAACTTGGAAGAGTTAATCCTACTGAGCATACAATCCATCCTGTAGGCTACTTCTGTTCCGGATAGAGGAAGACACTGAATGAAACGAGACAGAGAAAAGAAATATGTGACAGTCGATGTTCGCTTTTCAGAAGATGGGCGGCTCCGTCCTCTTCAGATTGTTTTTGATGAAGAGCACATTTATGAAATTGATCGGGTCAAAGATGTATGCCGCAGGGCTGCTGATGTAGGCGGAGTTGGCGATCGCTATACCTGCTTGATCCGTGGCCAGGAACGCTACCTCTGGTTTGAGAAGGGTCGGTGGTTTGTGGAGGCATTTGCGCAATAATAAGTGCGACTTTCCCCTGTAAACAACGACCGCATTTTATTCTGCCTATGTAAATCGTTCATGAGAAAGCAAGGCCGCCACTCTTTCTGGTTGCTCACAAGGGAGATGCTAGTGTGATAAATTTATTCGTGATCACTGGTTACCATTAAGTTCATGACTGTTTTCTCGAAATTTTGCGACCATTTTATAAAATGTGCTTCTTTTCAGGCCAAGAAGGTTCATTGCTGCGACAGCCGTGATTTGCTTGTTTACCCACCGTTGGTATATTTCATTCCAGTTTTGTGGATAAGCAATTGTGGGGCGCCCAAGATGCACACCTTTTTCCTTCGCCACAGCAATCCCCTCTGCCTGCCGCTGCCTAATGGTCAGCCGCTCCTGCTCAGCGATGCTGGACAGGACTTCTATGAGGATGTTGTTGATCATATCAAATACCCACTGTTGCCCTTCCGGTAAGTCAATCATCGTTGTAGGAAGATCAAGAACTTGAATTTTGATATGATGACTCTTGAAGTATTGAAGTTCCTGAATGATATGTTCCTTATTTCGGCTGAGCCGGTCCAGAGACTTTACCACCAGCGTGTCACCATCTCGCACATGGTACTTTTAAGAGCAGCATATCCAGGTCTTTCCAAACTGGCGCCACTGGCGTGGTCCGTCACAATGTCCCGCTCCCCTATTCCATGCTCCAGCAGCGCCTTAATTTGACGGTCAAGGTGCTGCTCTTTTGTAGATACCCGGGCATAACCATATATTTTTTTCATCTGACCCCTCCTTATAAGGCGAAATATTCTCTGAAAATGCCTACTACTTTTCAGACATAACCATAAATAATTTTCGGACCTTTTCGGACATCATAAACAGTGTGCTTTTTGCGAATGGCCTGCATCCAAAAAGGTACACCTTTTCAGAGCTATCTTATTTCACCGGCAAAGTTCGTGAAATACAACACGTAAACTCATAATCTTGATGAATTTTTACTTTTCGGACATTCACGTCGGAATATTCGATGTTAACAAAAGTTTCTGACTTTATATTCCGAAACTGTTGACCCCTTGCTTTCTTTTGAGTATAATATTGAAAAAGAGATCAGGAGGCGCACTATGACTGAACTTATAAATCGCCCTGAATATCTAAATCAGCTGATTCAACATCGAGATGTGGATTTGGTCAAGATTGTAACTGGCATCCGGCGATGCGGAAAATCATCCCTGCTGGATCTGTTTCATCAATATCTGTCCGATAGTGGAGTACCTGACGTCAACGTAATTCACATGAATCTGGAGTCGTTACGCTACAGGAACCTTACTAACTATCTTTCTTTTTATGACTATGTCAGTGAGCGCATACCCAAGAGCGGGAAAACCTATTTGATCTTCGATGAGCTTCAAGCAGTGGAGCATTGGGAAAAAGCCATTGAATCCTTCCGTCTTGACTTCGATGTGGATATTTATATTACGGGCTCCAATGCTTATCTGCTTTCGACGGAGTTCTCAACGCTGCTCTCCGGCAGATATGTTGAAATCCGCATGTTGCCATTATCTTTCAAAGAATTTTTGGCATTCTATGAATTTGCTCCCTCTGTCACAACTGAAGAAAAATTTCAGAGGTATCTGCAGTTTGGCGGTATGCCGATTCTGAGAGAATACCAGTTCAATGAAGCAAGGAGCAATCAAGCACTGGAAGGCATCTATTCTACCGTAGTGCTGCGCGATATCCTCCAGCGAAACAATCAGGTAGATCAGAGAATCCTACAAAAAATCATGCTTTTCCTTTGCTCCAACATCGGGAGCATTACTTCACCCAACAACATTGGAAATGTTTTGTCGCATGAAGGCGACATTCAACAGGGCAGCAGAAAAAATGTCGCTGGTAAAACGGTCGATAAGTACATCTCGATGCTGCGCAGTGCCTTTATTTTCTTCTCTGTGGGAAGATACGATGTAAAGGGCAAACAACTGCTGAAAACACTGGGAAAGAACTACATCATCGATATGGGCTTCCGCAATATGCTCCTGGGTTATCGCGATGCAGACCGAGGGCACATCATCGAAAATATTGTGTTTCTGGAACTCATCAGACGTGACTATCGCGTTTATATCGGAAAAGTTGGGGAAACTGAAATTGATTTTGTTGCAGAGAAGCCGAATGATAAGCTGTATATCCAAGTAACGGAAAGTATGCAGTCACCAGAAACGCGTGATCGAGAACTCAAGCCCCTTCGGATGATACCAGACAATTACGAAAAAATCGTATTGTCCATGGATAGAAACTATATCAATTCTTATGACGGTATCAAATCTTTGAACCTGATCGATTGGCTACTGTCTTGATCAAAAGGTGTGATCCGAGGCAGACTCACCACAGTCGCACTGATAGGTCCGGTGGGTGGATCGTTCGTGATTAAGGAGACAGGTATGGCACGACAATATAAGTTGGCCCGAAAAATGAAGAAAATCACGCTGACGGCAGCAGCACGGGAGCTGGGGGTAACGCAGCCAGCTCTCAGCAGCTGGGAGAGTGAGCGGAAGGCGCCTTCAATTGAAGCGTTGATTCGCATGGCGAAGTTTTATGGAGTCACAACTGATTTCTTGCTCGGGCTTTCTCAGGAAGCTGATCCAAGAAAAGACTGGCTTGAGCCAATTGACTCTTCACTGATTCCAGTTTTACATGAAACACCAGTATTTTCTCCGACTCGTGGCTGGGCATTTGTTGACGCGGTTACCAGCGAATTACATTTTGCGAATGGCGAAACCCTGCCTGCTTCCAATTTGACAGAATTGTATATTATGGCACCTGTTCTTATGTGCCCGTCGGTTCCCAACAATCCGGCGCTCACTAAGTCCGAACTGTCAAAGTATGATGAAGTGTGGGTGGAACCAATTTCCACTGACCGTATGTTGCGGCAAGAACTGCGTGGATGGTACTGCGTGAAAAAGTATTATGTAGAAAACACCGTAGGTCAAAGATTCTATTTTGATTTCTATGGCGCTAAGTGGTTGGCATTTTCGTTGGAAGAAAAGGAGACCCAAAATGAAGTATAAATTGTATCGTGCTCAGTATGAAATGCAATTTGATGAAAACGGCGAGCCGCTCGAATGGGAAGATGCGTTTGAATTGGTAGGTGTGGAATATGCCCAGGATGTTGATCGTGCAACTCCCCTTCTGATCAAGGCAATTACTGATGAACTTGGCACGACACCCCAATATGCCAATTGTGAAGTCGCTGCTTATGCACCGGATCTGTATAGACAAGAGTTGAGCGAGGATTACGACTACGAGATGATGGGGATTGTGTATCCGCTAAACGCGAGTCACAATATATTGATTCCTTTCCTGGTTAAGGAAGAAACAGAGACTCCGGACTGATTGGTCTGTGCTTCTAACGTGAAACAGACTGCGTTTCCTTGAAAGATCCAAAACCAACGGGTTGCCTTGGTATCAGCAGTTGCAAGGAGCGTAGCTGCTACGGATTATTTTTTTGCAGATATTGATTTTGACCTGGACATCCGATATACTATATACAACAGTATCCGTCATTGCTTCGGCGATGAAAGTATTCTAGTTGCACAGCGTCTGAAAGAGTCTTCCTTTCAGACGCTTTTTTGTTCTGATGCTTCTTAATGAAGAGGCACAGATCGAAATAGCGCGCAGGGACGAGGCCTTGTGCCGTCAGTTCGTATCAGGGTTTTTATGCCACAAAAGCACTCAGAGGATGAAAGTCCTTTGGGTGCTTTTTTATATAGATTGGAGTCGGAAGGCTCCCCACCTTTTTTCTCGGGGAGCCTTCGGGCACACCCGTTTACATAAATACTCTATAAAGAAAGGCGGGTGTGTTAATGGACGCACTCAAAGATGCATGTCGAGCAAGTGGCGACTATTCGATTACACTGATTCCCTATTATGCACAGGTGATTGCCGATTTCGATACCGCCGACACAGTGCGACAGCGCAGGTTTGAATCATTGCAAAAACTTCACGGCCAGCTTCATCTTTACAAAAAAAGAGGGTATGAGGCTGAGCTACTCTGTTCACTGGCCGCGCGAAAAGCGGAACTCATTATGAAGGCAAGCACAAAGGCTGAAATGGCACAGTTGGACAGGCCAAAACCGCCTCACTATGATGGCGTGAAGTTCTATCCGAACCCTTACCTGACTCCGGAAGAGGAGCTGATCTGCTGGTGCGAGACATCTCTCTTGGCTCCGCTGGACAACACCGCCGTGCAAAGGTACATGGAAGTGTTTCGCCAAGTCTTCCCGGAAAAAGCCAACTGGGCATTTGGGGAGGTGCTGCAGTGAGCAACCATGCAATGGTTTCTGCTTCTCAATTTGACCCGGCGCAGCTCACCTTCCGGGATTTAATCTGTCACTACGGTACGGGGCGAGTGATCCATATCGATGGCAGAGGTGCCAGCAAGCAGATTCAATATCGCTTTGGCATCCAGACGGAAATTGGTGACTTTGAAGTGCATGAGTGGATGAAACTGGTCCGCGTTCTTATTGAACGAGCCGGCGAAGAACCGCTTCAGCAGCGCCTTGTAGAACTGGTTGAACAAGAAATGCCTTGGCTGCACAGGGATTTTGAACGCCAGTTGGAAGCACTTGAGCTGCACGCACGCAGAATATTTGAAAACCCGGAATGGGTTGCTTACGAGAAATTCAACAAGGAGGTAGCACATGAGTGCGAATCAAAACAGTAATGAGCATGACCGCATGCGCGAACTGATCGGCAAAATTCACGATGCCGACGTAGCCTATTACCAGCAGGATCGCCCGATCATGACAGACCGGGAATATGACCAGCTGGTGGATGAGCTGCAAGCACTGGAGACCGAGACTGGACTGGTCCTGTCCAACTCGTCCACGCAGCATGTGGGCGGAGAGATCCTGGACGAACTGGTTCCGGTGCGCCATACCAAACCGATGCTGTCAGCGGGAAAGACCAAGCAGGTCGAGGATCTGGTCAAGTTCGCCGCCGGTCGAGCCGTGTTGCTCAGCTGGAAAATGGATGGGCTGACGATCGTGCTCCGGTACGAGAACGGCGGCCTGCAGCAGGCCATTACCCGTGGCCGGGATGGTATCATCGGCGAAGATGTGACCCACACGGTCCGTACCTTTCTGAATGTCCCTCTCACCATACCCATTCGGGAGCCATTCGAGGTGCGCGGCGAAGGCGTCATCTCTTGGGACAATTTTGAGAAGGTCAATCTTAGTCTGGGAGGCGACTACACGCATCCGCGCAACCTGGCTGCCGGCAGTGTGCGAAAGCTGGACTCCGGCGAATCCAGGAAACGGAAACTGGAATTCTGGGCGTTCGACCTGGTCAGTGATACGCTGGAGCATCAGAGCAAACTGGCCCAGCAGGAGCTGCTGCAAAACAGTGGTTTTTCTGTTGTGCCCTATATCTTCCTGCCCGAATCTCATACGGAGCAGGAGGTGCGCGATGCTGTTGGCGCATTCCAGCCTAAGCACTTTGCCTATCCGGTAGACGGAGTCATCATGGAATATGATGACGTTGCGTATGGGCGTAGTCTGGGTGCAACCGGGCATCATGAAAACCGGCTCATTGCTCTGAAGTGGCAGGATGAACTGTATGAAACTCGCTTTACCGGTGCAGAACTGGCAACGACCAGAACCGGTATGGTGAGTATCACCGGTTTGTTCGACCCCGTCAACATGGACGGCGCTCTGGTGAGCAGAGCCTATCTGCACAACGTCGATATCTTTGATTCGTTCCAGTTTGGAATCGGTGACACGATCAAGGTGTACCGCGCCAACATGATCATTCCGCAGATCGCAGAGAATGAAACGCGCAGCAACACCTTCTTCCTGCCGCTGCAGTGCCCTTGCTGCGGGCACAGGCTCTCGATCCGCCAAACTTCCGGTGGAACGCGGCAGCTTTACTGCGAGAACCCGCACTGCGCTGCCAAACTGGTGCAGAAGTTTGCTCATTTCTGTGAGAAAACCCGGATGAACATTGAAGGATTATCGGCGGTCACGCTGGAAAAATTCATTGGCCATGGCTGGGTGAAGAATTTCGGTGATCTCTATCAGCTGGATCAGTTCCGGGATGAAATCATCAGCACGGACGGATTCGGTGAGAAATCCTATGAGCGAATCCATGACGCCATCGAAAAAAGCCGCAGCTGCACCCTGGCAAAGTTCATTGCCGGACTCGGCATCCCAATGGTCGGCAGGCACGCCGGTCGTGAACTGGACCGTTTTTTCCACGGGTCCTGGGACGAGTTTGAAGCTGCGCTGCAAAAGCATTTCGACTTTACGGTCTTGCCGGATTTTGGCCAGACCATGAATGACAACATCTACGCCTGGTATGCGGACAAAGAGGAAGAAAAACTCTGGCGTCCGCTGCTGGCACAAGTACATTTCAAAAAGGAGAATACGGATATGGAATCCATCAAAAAGACCCCGTTTTGGGGAAAGACCGTTGTCGCTACCGGAAAGCTCATGGGCTATACCCGTGACGGGATTCAGGAGAAGCTGCTGACGCTCGGCGCCCGGCCTGCCTCCTCGGTGACTAAGAAAACCGACTATCTCATCGTTGGGGAAAAGGCGGGCAGCAAGCTGACCAAAGCGCAGCAGCTCGGCATTCGGACCCTGACCGAGCAGGAGTTTGAGGACATGATTGCGGAATAATCGCAGCACAACCGTAGCGGAGCAGCACAGGCTGCTCCGCTTTTCTTTTGAGAAAGGAGTCGGCATATGAACAAGCGTCGCGTAATTATCGAAGGTCGCCCTGTTGCGGCTGTCACTGTGGGCTAGAGCCCCATATCTGTACGGAGCTGAAACTCGGTGCCGGCCCAGTCTAATGTGACGATTGAGGCGTGTATCGACAGGCAAACAAATAGCCTTGCCATCTTTTTCACCCAGGATAATACCCTCGGCCTGCGGGATGGGCTTGGCCTCAAGGACCTGCCGCATTTCCTTATCGCTCATCCAGGATGCTGTGCCATACGTTCCTTGTTTGCTTACCGAAAAGCCTCTGGGGTCATTCGTTTTCCCTCCGAAGCGGTCATGCAGCTTTATGTAAGCAGTCAGCCCGCCACCGGCAAGTAGGATAAGCCCCAGGCTTTTGAGCCCTCCGATGCTGAAGGTGTTTTTTATGCATGGCCCCACCGACCAATCAACAGGCCGCATAACAGTCTGTCCGCTCATACCACCATTTGATTGCCATTCTTCGTAATTGTTGAGCGTCTGGCCGAGCAAGCCGCTGATATAGAGCAGCATGAATAGCGCAAGCAATACGGTCAAACTGATCACGATCCGTTTGAGCGTTTCATTCACGGGCATCCCTCCTCTCTGTGAAACTGATCCAAAACTGCATTCAGCGATATAACCTTTAAGGTCACCTCCGGCGGAAGATATTCCCGGAGCAGTTGCATCTGTTCTGGAAAACACAGCACCTCAAAAACTCCGTTCTGGATTCTGATGGCTTCGCGGAAGCGGATCAGTCTCGCAAGATCGCCATCCAAGTGGGACAATACATATTTGCCGTCAATGTAAGCGTCATACTCCAAAGTGCCCCGGCCATACGAACGAACATCTGCATCAAAGAGCAGGTCCATCAGGCGGTTGTTCCAGTTTTGGATGGTAAGCAACCGCAACAGGCTTGCCCCAAACTCGTTCAGTGGCACGAAATGTACATGCTGATAAATGGAGTCAAACCGGAACTCAGGGCGATGAGTGCGTTCGGATTCCAGCAGGGTATCCATGGCCGTCATCTCAGACTCACCCATCAAAACCACAGAATCGACTATCTCAATGCCGGCATTCAACCGGGCTATTTCCTGGAGACTCAGACGGGACTTGAATTCGCCCATGCCGCTCCATTTCATGATAGAGCTTCGCGTGTTATAAATCGCATAGCATCCACCGGGGTAAAACAGCGCGCCCACGGTTCGGGTGAACATGGTCTTGTTCTGTTCCAATGCGTTGATCTTCTTCAGATCTCTTGCAAGGTACAGGCTTGGCCGCTCCGATACGGTATGCTGGATGGATTCCATCTGCAAAGCAGGGAGAAGATAAGGCACGATTTCGATTTCCGATTGTGCGCACAATGCGGTCGCCTCAGCCACACGATGATTCCGGTCCCTATGCGCAGCATCTCCGGGAAAGCGATGGCTCCAGAACGAGGCCATATAGTAGTCAAATGCATCCGGGTGCATCCATTCCAAAATGGGAAGAGCACCTCTGTACAACCGAACCGACTTAGCGGCTCCTTTGCCACTGATTTGGACCAGTTTCGTCTGTACCGAATCAGCGCCAGGCAAACGTACCAGCTGCGGTTCGCTCATACGACGGACAAGATCTCGCATTACACGAGGGTTGCCCAACAAATGAAGAGAGTGAATGGGGTATTCACCCGTCACGGACAGCATGGAAATGAGCCGGTATGCCAGACTGCCGGGGCGCAAGGTAAGCATTGTGATACACCTCAGAATGATTAGGTCTTACCGACAAGAGGACTGCTCTCTTTGTCGGATTGCTGCATAGTCGATGCCCCCAAAAAGTGGATTCCACCGTGCTTTTTCTGCCAACTGCAGCTATGTCATTTTGAAGCGGCGGAAAAGAGGAGTTTTTACATATCTTTTTGGGAATGTTTCGGGGCAAATTCGGACAAGGCTGGGCCGTTTGCAGGAAAGTCTTTTTCTTGGCTGTACCATTGGATGAACTCTTCGGAAGGGACAACATAAACTTCTGTTCTTTCGCTGTCCGATTCAGCGCTGCAGTAGTAATGGCGGCATCGTGAGGGTGCGTCATCCAGCATGGTATAAAGAGCTACAATGTCCGAAACCATATTGATCTCGATATTATCGTGATCCCTGCGTTGGCGCTCCGGCCGATCCCGTGAGTAGACGTGCCGATAGATCAGCACACAATCTTTAAACCGGCATGGGGCTTGGTTGTGGAAAAACCGCTGCATTTCAGGGAACAGGATAGAACGAATATAGTCGGCTGATCCATGTTCTTTTTTCGGAAGCAGCATCGGCATCCGCAGTGAGAACCACCCCTCATCTGTGAAGCCGATTTCGACAGGAACTACGGAAGCGGTCTGCCTGGCAACCATCATGGCTGCGTCAGGCGCACCGGTATAAGCCGGCAGTGCTCTGGCAACCAGCACGGCTTTTTCCATCAGTTCTGCTACTCGCAGCGATACATCGTAGGTCAATTCCATGTTTTTGACACCGAACATACAGCGGGTATTGCTCACGGCCATATCGAGCTTGGCCATAAGCCGTTCCAGTTTTGTCAGTGTTCTGGCAAACGAACTGATGTCGTCCATTCCTCATCACCTCCTCGGTAAAACAATACCTCGGGGATTTCCTCCCCGTTGAACTCAACCGTCGCAAACAAACAAGGCGCCGCAGGTAGTACCAGCTGCGACGCCATCTGTATATTGGGTAATACAAAAATGTATTTGGTATCATCGTCCTGCGGATGCAGCAATTTACTCAAGTGCTGTTCACCTTCGTACAAAACCACAATTTCATAGCCGGTGTTCTCTTTCAGAAAGAAGAGTTGCGCCGGGTAAGTCGCAGGATAGTGCGCCATGGGATCGACGACATTGATGAATTTCAGCAGTACCCAAACGGCCAGGATCATTCGCTGATCGGGCTTGCATAATCCGTCCAGGCCAAGATAATAGCCGCCGCCAACATCGGTGATCTGCATGTTCCGTTTGAGATTGCGGATGATTTTCTCGGCTGTACTGCGCGGCTTATTATAGAGCATCTGCAGGATCTGCGTTTTGGGCAGGGCTCCGTATTGGGACAGCCATTTGATCACATGCTGCTCATCTTCCAGCAACATAATTTCACCTCCTTGCTGTACGCATTTTCATATCAAATGCGTATTTCATTCTGAATGCGTTTGATGCTGCTGCCGTTCGTGGAGAAGGGTCTCCAGTTCGGCACGGTCAGTGGTGATCATTTCTTTCTCTATTTTGGATGCCTTGATCACCACCGGGACCTTATTATTGTTGGAGCTGATCAGAGCCTCACCCCGTTCAAACTGGGTAATGGCGCGCACTTCTGTGCGGGTAAGCTTGAGCGTTTCCCGGACATGCTCAGCCTCATCAGGTTCGAGGTTCAGGATAATCTTGTTTTTCGAGTTGTTGATAATGGCTCTGCCATACCGTCCGTCATCGAGACCAAAGAAGTCCGATAGGTCTTGTGTTGCAGAAATTGCAGCGCCGCCAAATCCACGGATGACCTTAAAAATCTCCAGACAGAACTCGGCGGCCATACGGTTGGACCCGGCACCGATGAGCTGCCAGATCTCGTCGATGAAGATGGCCTTCCGTTTGGTACGGTCAGATTTGATTTCATCCCACACATAGTCCAGAGCAATGAACATGCCCACAGGAAGCAACTTTCCCTTCAGTTCACTCAGGTCCAGAACAATATACTTGTTGCTCAAGTCCACATTAGTGGGGCGGTTGAAGCTCTGGGCCGACCCGGTCACAAACCGGCTGATGATGGCCGCCAGTCTTTGTGTCATGGGGTTTTCCTGCAGGTGTTTGTGTAGATCGCCCAGAATCGGCATTTTCTTCATCTTGGGCGGAGTTGCCGACAGATCTTCATATACCGACTGGTTATCATGGGTGATTCCAAAGCCTGCGTAGGTTTTGATCAAAGCCTCATCCAGCATCTGCTCTTCCTCATTGGTGATGTCAGGAATCAGAAGGCCAAAGAAGATCATCAGCTGCTGGATTTTACGGGCAAGAAGAGAATCCATTTCCGAATAGTCAATTTCATCAATGAGTTCCATCTCAGGGGAAATCGTATGACGGATCTCCATGACATTGATACAATGGGGTGATCCCGGTGCTATGCGGATAAATTCACCACCGATCTTGTTGCAGGCACGCCGGAATTCGTGGCCTTTAATCGGAGCAATGATATAGCACTGGATTCCGCGCATTCGCATCCGCAGTGCCAACAGCTGCATGGTGAAGGTCTTACCGGCGCCCGAGGTTCCCAACAAGTTCAGATTGGCATTTTTGTGCATTTTGGTGTTGAACAAGTCCACAATGCACAGGGAATTATTATGCCGGTTGACCCCAAGAAGTACGCCGGTATCGTCGGACATCTCGTAACTCGTAAAGATATAGCTGGAAGCGGCGCCGCTGGTCAGCACGTTCCGCTGTGCCTTTTTCTCCAGTTTGGGGGCAATCTTTAAAAACGGCATGATTGACTGCAGCGCAGCTTCCTGCTGGAAATTGCACTCGCTGATGAATATGTCCATGGATTTGAGCAGGTCGGTCATTTGCTGCTTGCGCCACAATAGCTCCTCGTAGGTCTTTGCTGACACGGTAATGAAGGTGCTCATGTAGAACAAATCTTCGTTGTCATTGGCAATACCGTTTTTGATGTAGTAGCCTGCCTGGATGGAATTGGCCAGCTCCTCGTAGTCGGTGCTTGTGTCCTGCATTCCTTTGATTTTTGTTCGGTTCCACCGGATTCTTTGCGCAACCTTGTCGATGGCTTTGCTGCGGTTTTCGCGCCGCAGATGGATGTCAATGTCGATTCCTTCGCCTGCGTTGATCAGCGCAGACATCCATCCGGCCCGTACCTTGCTGGGGTATCCGTTGCCTCTGATATAGAGGATCGTATAGTATCGCCCGTCCATGATGATGTAGTTGTGGTGGGTAAGGTCGATGCCACGGGGAGCCAAAAAATGTGCGATAGGGATGCTCGGAATCGGGTCAATACCGATGACCTTATTCTCTGCAGCCATGGTATCAACCACGACGCGGTTGACCCGTGACGAAAAAGGTTCATTTACGCAGGAATGCCGGTTATAAAACATGTACAAAATCTCTGCGGTGGCTTCATCCGGGTCTTTTGGTTGCACGATGCTGTTTCCACATTGAAGGAAATATGCCCGGGCATTGTGCTCTACAGTCTGAAGTGCAGCATAGATTTTGGCATAATCGTTGCTTTCGTGGCGGCCAACAGCCTCGTACTCAAAGACGAGGAAGAACCGCCTCGTAAGAGCCTCTCGGCTCCCAACGTCACGGATCAGTTTGATGTATTCTTCACCGAGCGCGCGGCACTGTGCGTTGTCCTCCTGTGCCAATTCTGCTTGTACCATTGCGATGTGTTTGTCAGAATCAGCCTTTCGCGTTATGGACTTGAATTGCAGCCGCATAGGGGAGATTTTCAGCCAGCTCGCAAAACTGGAAATAATGTTGTACTGTTCCTCATCGGACCTCAGTGTGAAATTGATGGGCTCGATCTCCAGGATCTTGATGTAACGGCCATCGGACATTTCAAGGATGCCATTCCTCAGATCCCGGATTCCGAGATAGTCCTGGACAAAATCAAGCTTTTGCTTTTTTGCCCTTGGCTTTTTTGCGTTTTTTTCCTGTTTGCTGCGCATATTGATAACCAACCCTCCTGCAATGAAGCTTACGGCGATGCGTGAAAAAACAGATGATATTCCAGAGATACTGTAAGAGAGAGCCTCCATCAGCTCCCATGAGGGCGACTACTCCAAGCGGCAGCAGGGTCACCGTCATGACCACGATGCGGATCGTGGTGGGCATGGGTATCCAAAACAGCTCCGGATACCCAACCAGCCCCACTAGAAAGATTGCTTCCACTGCACATCGGGTTTCAACCATCCCCCCCAGCAGCTTACCGGAATCGGTGTAGTTTGCTGGAATTGCATAGATATTGCTGAATTCTTTTTCTTCCATTGTCTGAACTCCTGGCTCATTCACTGTTCTGTGATGGCTCCGTCGTCTGGAGCCCGGTCCCGGATAAAACGGGCGCATCGAAATCGACATTTGAGGGACGGCGATAATACGACACATAGTCCGGGGAGTTGAGGACAACACCTGAACCACTTGTGCAATGAACCCACATGTGCGCACCATCCTCATTCTCGCCTGCGTATATCAAAACATGGTTGACGGGTACAGTGCCGGGCACAGCCATAAATCCAAGATCGCCCGGAAGCAGTTCCGCCTCCGTGATGGCATAGCTGTTATCCCATTGGTTCCAGCTTCCAGCTTTGATGCTTACGCCCATTGCCGTTTTGAACACCCAGTCCGTGAACCCGCTGCAATCCAGGCCGTAAGGAAGGATCGTGCCGGTTGCGCTGGAGCCGGTAGCCGTGACCACTTTGGGGGTGTTCCATTCATCGTTCCACCCGGCATCGGATTTTCCGCCCCAGAAATATGGGACCTTGCCAACGAGTGACAGTGCTGTTGACAGAATGTGCTTGCGCGTTTCGTTGCAGTTCTGCCGCTCGACAAATGCGATGAGCTCTTCATCTGTGAGCGGAACCGATTCTCCGCCTTGACTGCCGCCCTGGGCACCGTACAGCGTCTTCTGTAAGGCTGTCGCCATATTACTGATAGCTTCACCATAGGTGATTCCAAAGTTGTCATACGGCGCGTCAGGATCGATTCCAAACGCATCCAGAACGACATCCTGATCAAACGGATGGATGGTACATTCCAGATACACAACCGTTTCTGTGCTGGGGGTGAGAGTTTCAGTCCCATCCGGCACATAGTATGTGGCACTGGTCGTGCCGGAGATACGGCCATCGGTGTAAACGGGAACCGTGACATCTTCGGCACGGTATGCAGTGGTGGTTACAGGCTCCAAGGTTGTGATGCTTCCGTCGGGTTCATAGTAGCCCCCTCTGACGGCTACATCATACCGGAATTGCATCTGGCCATTCACGATACCGATAAAGGTTTGACCATATACCACAGTAACGGTAACTTCCCGGTATGTGGTGTAGGTCAGGGGAATGACCCGTTCCTTCTCTTTCTCTTCGCTGGAAATGGGAAACATTTGCTCTGCCACAGCGTCAAGTTTCGCAGTCATATCATCCGCGCTTGTGCCTTGCTGCAGCATGGATGCGGAATACGCAGCCAATACATACGCGGCATTGAAACCGGAGGCACTTTTCGCTTCGTCGATCAATGACTCTATGGATAATTCATAGTCATATCCACCGTCCTGGATAAGTTGATCCACGCGTTCGAGCGCTACCTGGTATCCCCGGTCTACGGCTGCGGAAACTTCAGCGGACATTTCTTCATACGACTGCATCATAGACATGGGGTTGTCCATGTCAACAATCGACCCGTTCAGGCCAAATACGCCGTTGAGCACGACTGAGGGAATGGATACGATCAGAATTACAAATATGAGAAGAAGCACACAAAGACATGCGAGTATCTTAAACAGGGTGTGCCGTAACGACCACGCTGCTGAAAGGATTGCCCCCCACGGGCCACCCGCTGCGGTTCCGGCTGCAATCTCTGATACAGCTTTCCCGCTCTTGATGCCGGATTGTACCAGGGCGGCTGCTCCGTTTGACACAGCTTGTCGGGTTCCGGTTTGCCCAGCTTGCTGGAGAGCATCGCTTAATTGACGGGCAGCACCGGCATAGTTGTCTCTGCCGTCTCCGAATTGCTGTTTTTCCGGTTCTGCCATCTGTTATCCTCCTGAAAAACAAGACGGGCCAACGGAATGTCACCGATGGCCCGCCTTGAATATATTTATCGTTTCCGGCGTGGTGGCTGGAAATCATAGCTTTCGCGCCGCTCAGGTTCTTTGAAGCGACTGGGAGTGTTCTTGTAACGGACGGTTTCCACCGAGACCGTTTTGACGTTTTCGCCATCATAAACGGCCTGACCGTTCTCGTAAACAGGACGGCGTTCCACCGCCGCGTCTCCGTGAATTGCAATCCACTGCTTCCCATGAGCGTCCTCATAGACCTGGTAGTCGCCCCTGGGCGTATCAAATTGTGCGGTATCATAGAATGCTGTACCGGAACCATCTTCGTGACGAACTTCGAAATGCCCGTCATCACGATGTCTGGAATCAACCGCAACAATCTGCTCCTCAAAGCCAGGCATGAACTGCCGGAATTCAGCCTGATTATACGCGATTGCTGCATCACCCTGTTCAAATCGAGGCGCATCTGCTTTAGGCTGCATAGCATACCATTCCACGCCATTGTCCGACTGCATGACGCTGTGTGGAGCATCTGGCTCGGCAAAGAATGCACTGTTGTACCAGAGCGAACTTCCGTTATCCGTGGTTGCCTCAAGCACACCTTCTCCAACCGTGCGCAACATCGTCCCCTCGGCAGCGCCAGGGAATGTTTCTGCCACCCGGGCAGCTTCCGAAGCACTTCCTGTGAAGTTGGGTGCGTCATAGAAGGCACCTTTTCCTTCACCGGTTGCGACCTGATACCACGAGCTTCCGTCTGCGGCATTGACCAGCGAGTGAGGCGCCGTCGGGGCCTCAAACTGTGCAGCGTTGAACAGTTCAACATTGCTGGTTTTACCGGCAGCATCGGTTGCCGTCGTGCTGATATGGCCGCCGGTGATCTGCGTGTTGCTCAGAGTATGCCGTCCCAACTGCGGCATATAGTTACCGAGACTGCGGTTCGCAATATCGCCGCCAATGCTGCCCGACACACTGTCAGGGCGTGTAGCTACAGAGGAGATGGAATCGCCGGTCAAGGTGGCGCCGTTGCGCGCAGCAATACCGCCAAATGCACGTCCGACAAAGCCAACACTGCCGCCCAACCCCATTCGACTGCCGCCTTCCACTACCGCATCGCGCACATAGCTGTTCGGCTTGAAACGGTTAGCGAACCCAGCTGCAAAACCGGTAGCTGTAGCCGTTCCGGCTGCAGAGGTATTCCGGAAAACACTGCCTGCGCTGCTGGCGCTACCGGCGAATCCGGTAAGCACCCGGGCGGCCATCAGCATTTCCATGCCCATGCTGGAACCGGTCTGTGCTACGTTCAGGCCAATGGAGGCCAAGTAGCTGTCAAATCTTTGCGCCGTCTTCAAAAACGCTAATGCGCAGAAGAACCAGAGAAAAATCGAACCATGTCCGGTCGAAACCGCACCGCCGTTTCCAATATACTGGCCCACAGACGAGCTGAAGGCTCGCAGAAACCATACATTCATGACAAGTAACAGGAGCTGCGAGCCGACCATACGGCACCAGCTCTTGAATACCTGGTTGATTTCTTTGGAGCCACCCATGGCGAAGGCGAGAGGGCTGGTGTAGCAAAGCACACCGACCACGATATACCGTTCTACGGTTTCAAGTAGCAGTTTGAAATAGTTCCAGCCAATCGAAATAAGCAGAATCAGCAGCAGAATTGGAGCAATAACGGTTACTGTCGATGCGATTGTCAGCAAACCATTGCTGAGCGTCTCCTCAAGGCCAGCAAAAGTAAAATCCTCGCTGGTCATGCTGAGATCCAAGAGCGCTGTATATGGAGCGCGCGCAATGTCCAATGCCGCCATAAATATCGGTCTTGCATACCCGATAAGCAGGGCAAAAATAGAGCTGCGTGCGATTAGATGCAGCGGGTGTTCCGCCTCGGTGATGGGACCTCCAAACGTCCGAAACAGCTGCCAGACTGTAATCAGAAAAAGAATCGCCCACGCCATATACTGCATGACCGTGTATGCCACCGTGATGAAGGGGAAGTATTCCTCCATAACGGTCATATCGGCACCTAAAGCGTTCAGGAACAGCCCAGATACAGCGTCCATCAGCGAAGAGGCAATGCTGGAGATCCAGGTGATGATCCCTTCAAAAATCCAGTCTAACATGCTGGTTCACTCCTTGCTTTCTCTTCCATGGCTCTCCGTCAGGGCGTATACTGGCCGCCAGAGATCAGCGGCTGCAGGTAAGCAACGATGAAGCCCAGCGAGTTCAGTACGATCCAGGTGATAACAATGCGCTTGAGCCAACCCGTGGCTTCGTCAACAGCCCGCTGATTCCGCGAAACCATACGGATAATCAGTGCGATAGATGCCACTGTAACGGCTACGATTGTGCTGATGGCTACCAGCTCGCCATAGACATCTTGCATAATCGTGGAGAAGCGGCTCCAGATATTCTCACCACCGGTCGCAACATCTTCCGCGAATACCGGCTGTGCGGTAAGCATCGTCATGTAGAGGATGCCAGCAGTGGCGCAAAAAAGCGGCTGCAAGCGCTTTCTGCACAGTGAATAGAGTTTTTGCATTGATTTGTCCTCCTGTTTTTCGATAAAAAATGCCGCTTCCAAAGCTTTGTGCTTCAAAAGCGGCGTTTTCGTTTTGTCCTACTTTGGGACAATATCAGTATACCTTTTTCGCTTTTACATGTCATCGGCGCCCACCTTGCCAATTTTGTGCCTTTTTCTTTGCCATCACATTTTATCAAAGGCTTTCAAGCAATGTGAGAATTTCAAGCCAGGAATCAACCTCGTTGGAAGGAGCGGACCACAAACGAATTGACAGAATGGTGATGGCCTGCTGACGAAGCCGGTAATAGTGACGTGAGGAGATGTCAAGCCGGTACAGCAGGTCAGCATGGCTCAGTTTTTCGGGGGCCAGGTAGGTTTGGTAGATGAGTTCATACATTTTGGGGCCATTGTCAGGCTTTCGTTTCAGAACAGTCAGAGCCTCGTTGACCCGATCCAGCAACAAACGGGACTTTTTTACACTTTCCAGACGACTCTCCAGTTTGCGGTTCCCAAGACCCATTTCCAGATCCATCTTGCCGAGCAGAGAGTCCAGATCCCCCAGCGGGTGATCCAGTTCCGCAGCAATCGTATCGGGGAAACATTCCAGCGCCCATGCGATATTCCGGTATTGTTCCAGGAGCAGCCTTGTGTTGTGATACATACGGCGCTGCTTTTCCTGCTGGGCTTGTCGAATCCGTTCGTCCTTGATCTGATCGTTTCCCAGAATTCCTCGCTGCGTCAAAATCCGGATGAAAGCATCGGACTTTTCTTGTATCTGCTGTTCTTCTTGTTCGTATAATGCCTTTTCGGCAATCGGTTGTTTGGCCACGATAATCCTCCTTATCTTGTCGATCGTTGAAAAACGATTCAGGTGCTTTCGATAAAACTTCACACTCACTGCAGTCAAACATACAATTCTTGCAATTCCAACACAGAGAAAAATACGCGTATTTAATAGAGTGCGAAACTGCAACGCGAGCAATTTCATCCTGTGCTGGGACGCAGCTCGGTTCACCGCTTAGTTGTCTGCTATACCACAAAACCATCTTGCAAAGACGGGCATGGTCTGTGCCAGAAATGTGCGTATTCTGCCCCATAATGCGTATTTTGGTCAAAATGCGTTCAACATCGGCCTGTTTCGGCAATTCAGAATAGGGTTCGGTCGGATACAGGGAATTGAATACCAGGCACCCAAAGGCGCCGGGGAGACGGTAAAGAGGAAAGGCACCCTCATGTTTTCTGAAAAACCTCCAGACCTTAGTCCGTTCCCAGCCCCAGCGTTGACCGAGGTATTCAAGTGTCAGAACTGCTCCGTATTCACCAAACTGAACTGCCGGTGCTAAAAAAGAAAACGCATTGCGTGAATCCTGCCATGTTGTGTGGCACCATAGATCCAGCAATGCGTCTGCTTCTTCAAATTTGTAGTTATGCTTGACAAGCCTCTGTGTGATATTGCGCGGGAGGCAGAGGAAACCATACCCATCTGTGGCATATACTGTTCCGGCTGAGCATCCCTGGCCGGAGCAGCTGATGACCCAGTCGCAGATCTGGTAATCCAATCGTTTGGTCTTCTGATCCAGGCTATACCTTATATAACCGAGCGATTGTAGCTGATCCATAATCTGAAGCGCCTGAGCATGTCGGCGAACTCCGAGGATGCTTTTTAGGCCGACGATTCCGCCAGACCACATACCAGGCACAACTTCATTGTGATAGCCACAATAACATGCCGTGCCTTTTCTGAATGCTGCCCGAGCCGCGAGCCTGCTCCAATAACCCAATACGCCCTTGCCCTGGGGGAGTTGGGCTCTGGGAAGCTTGACCCAACGATATTTGAGCAGGCACTTCATGTCATGGTTCCTCCTGATTGTAGGTTTGGTGTGATGATCTTTGGAACGGTGTGTTTAGATGCGGACTCTTAACCCCTCCAGGTTACTTGTTTTTATGCCGACCAGATACCAGGCTCTCCCCAGTTCAATTCGGGTGGGTATCCACCGGCGACCAATCAGAACGTCGAAAGTCGTGCCGCAGTGCAGGCCCCCATAATAGTTCTCCAATCCGAAGCGAATATCCATGCGCTCATTCTCGCGATCATAAACTAAAACTCCGCTTTTCATAAGGTTCTCCTTTCCTCTCGTTGAAAAAAGCACACTGGAAAGATACCCAGTGTGCTTTTTAACAACAAAGACCGCTACTCACAAATGTGAATAGCGGCCTTTTGATTTACCTATTCGGCGCTTCTCTTTGGCGTAAGATTGGCGTAAGTGTGGCGTAAGTTAGACTATCCAACCCTGAAAAATGGCCTATTTACAGGCTTTTTTTGTGTTGCTCAGTACATGCCGCCCATGCCGCCTGCCATTGCCGCATTGGCTGCCGCAGCTGCCGCGGGATCTTCGGGCTCATCCGCAACCAAGCTCTCAGTGGTCAAAACCATGCTTGCCACGGAAGCCGCATTCTCCAAAGCAGAACGCGTTACCTTCGTCGGGTCTACGATGCCGGCCGCAATCATGTCTCCGTAAGTTTCTTTCTGTGCGTCGAAGCCGTAGTTGGTCTTGCCGGATGCCAAAATCTTGTCGATGATGACACTGCCTTCCAAACCTGCGTTTGCCGCAATCTGGCGCAGCGGAGCTTCGAGTGCCTTGCGCACGATTTTTGCGCCGGTGCGCTCGTCGCCGCTCAGAGCCTCTACCACGCTGTCAACTGCGGGAATTGCATTGATGGGAGCTGTGCCGCCGCCGGCCACAATGCCCTCTTCCACAGCTGCCTTAGCCGCATTCAAAGCGTCCTCAATGCGCAGCTTTTTGTCTTTCATCTCTACTTCGGTAGCAGCACCGACACGGATCACTGCAACGCCGCCGGACAGTTTTGCCAAACGCTCTTGCAGCTTCTCTTTATCAAAGTCGCTGGTGGTTGCATCCATCTGGGTGCGAATCTGAGCCACACGAGCGGAAACCGCCTCTTTATCGCCCATACCGTCAACGATGGTTGTATCCTCTTTGGTTACGCGAACCTGACGTGCACGGCCCAGCATCTCAACAGAAGCATCTTTCAGCTCATAGCCCAGCTCCTCGCTGATGACGGTACCGCCGGTCAAAATGGCGATATCCTGCAGCATCTCTTTGCGGCGGTCGCCAAAGCCGGGAGCCTTTACAGCCACCACGGTGAAGGTGCCGCGCAGACGGTTGACAATCAGGGTGGAGAGTGCTTCGCCTTCCACGTCCTCTGCAACAATCACGAGTTTCTTGCCGGATTGTACAATCTGCTCCAGCAGCGGCAGAATGTCCTGAATCACGCTGATTTTTTTGTCGGTGATCAAGATGTAAGCATCATCGAGCACAGCCTCCATCTTCTCGGTATCGGTTACCATATACGGAGTGATGTAGCCGCGGTCAAACTGCATGCCTTTCACAACATCAACATCGGTTTCAGCTGTTTTGCCCTCTTCGATGGTGATCACGCCGTCGGCAGTTACTTTTTCCATCGCCTCAGCAATCAAACGGCCCACTTCTTCGTCGCCGGCAGATACGGTTGCAACGCGTGCAATGTCCTCAGAACCGGACATTTTCTTGCTGTTGGAAGCAAACGCCTCGACAGCCGCTTTCACAGCCTTCTGCATGCCGCGCTTTACGTCCATCGGGTTTGCACCGGCCGTTACGTTTTTCATACCCTCGCTGACGAGAGCCTGAGCCAAAACGGTAGCAGTGGTGGTGCCGTCACCCGCAGCGTCGTTCGTCTTCGTAGCAACTTCGCGCACCAGCTGAGCGCCCATGTTCTCAAAAGCGTCTTTCAGCTCGATTTCTTTCGCGATGGTGACACCGTCATTGGTAATCAGGGGAGCGCCGAACTTCTTGCCCAGCACCACGTTGCGGCCCTTCGGGCCCAGTGTTACCTTTACAGTATCTGCTAACTTATCAATACCGGCGCTCAGTGCCTTACGAGCCTCTTCGCCCATCAAAAGCTGTTTTGCCATAATTGTCATACTCCTTCATGCATGTGTATTATTATGTGTTCTCCTGCCCTCTTCGGAGCAGTCAGCTGCGTTTTGTTTTACTCAACAACTGCGAGAATATCGCCCTGGCGAACGATAACGCACTCTTCACCGTCCACCTTCACTTCGGTGCCTGCGTACTTCGCAATCAAAACCTTATCGCCTACTTTGACGGTCATTTCAACGTCTTTGCCGTCCACAACGCCGCCGGGGCCAACGGCCAAAACCTCACATACCTGGGGTTTCTCTTTGGCGCTGCCGGTCAGGATAATGCCACTCTTGGTGGTTTCTTCTGCCTCAATGTTTTTAATCACAACACGGTCTGCAAGCGGTCTGATTTTCATACCTGCTTCCTCCTATTTAAAAATTATCGTAAACAAAGAAATGTTTTAGCACTCTTGTTTCTTGAGTGCTAAGTTTATTTTAACCACATTTTCCGTAAAAATCAAGAGGGTAAAGCATAAAATTTTTATGAAATTTTGCACACAATTTCTCAAACTGTTAAAAGCTTTGCTCAAATTCCTGCCGCTGAGGCCGAATGTGCCGTTTGGTTTTGTTTTTCGTATAAATGAAGCGGCAAAACAAAGCGCACGGCGTTGCTCAGCGCCTGAACGCGGAGCTCACGCTCTTTTCTGCACTCCCCGTCAATGTTGACAATTGCCGTTTTTCCGTCAGAAGGGGTAATGCGCACATGGCGCGCGCGGTAATGCTGCATAATGGAACGATACGGCTGCGCCACTTCATCGCCGTCCATGTGCTGTCCTTTTTTGTACTTTGCCAAAACACCGGCAAGATGCATACGGCTGATTTTTTTGACTAAAATCACATCAAGCCATCCGTCATGCATGTCCGCTTGAGGCGCAGCGCAAAATCCGCCGCCGTAGTACGAACCGTTGCAGACGGTGGCAATCAGAAATTCGTCCTCGATGCGCCGCCCGTCCAAATCCACCAGCATTTTTCGTCCCATTTTCGTGCAAAGCCGCTGAAGAATGGACAAATTATAAGCCATGTGCCCTCCGCACAGCGGAACGCGGCGAAAACGCGGAATGCCGTATGCGATATCGGCATCAATGCCGACAGAGCAAATAGCCGTCGCCACTCCTTTATGCGTCTGCATTAAATCTATGCCAACGCCGCTTCCTTGAATCAGCGCGTCTAAGTTTAAAAAGTCTTCTGCCTCGCCAAAGTTTCGGATAAAGTCGTTACCGGAGCCGCACGGCACACAGGCAATTTCCGCTTGCGGGTTCTGCGATAAAAATACGCCTTCCGTTACTTCATTGAGCGTGCCGTCGCCGCCGCATGCGTAAACGCGCACAGCTTGCTCGCCTCCGGCACGTTCCAGCGCTAAATCTTTGGCATGGCCGGGATATTCCGTTACCAATATTTCATAATCAATTTCATTGCGCTTTGCCGCGTCCAGCAAATTCGGCACAAGATATAACCCGGCATCCGCTTTTCCCGAAATCGGATTCACAATAAAAATATGTTTCAAGTTCGCCATCCTCTCCGCTTTCAAAATTCCATAAAGTTCTGCCGTCGCTTATTGCAAACGCATAACCGCACCGCACTGCGGCAAAAATAATCGCAGCATATGGGTTTATCCATTCTGCTTTTTTCTATCCCCTTTTTGAAAGGAGCTTTTTATGTTTGTTCGCGTTTTATATACTTCCGTTTTGTCAGTTGCCGCCATGTTTATCTTCACGAAAATTGCCGGTAACCGTCAAGTCAGTCAAATGAATTTATTTGATTACATCAGCGGCATCACGGTGGGCTCCATTGCCGCCGACCTTGCGATTGATATCGAAGGAGAATACTGGCCGGCACTTCTCGCCATTGCAGTGTATGCAGCATTTGCCTTTTTCATCAACTTTTTCAGCTGCAAATCAGCAGTTCTGCGCAATTTTTTCAACGGAAAACCTGTTATCCTGTTCGAGCATAATAAGCTTTACGAAAAAAATTTGCTCCACGCTCGCATGGACACGGCCGAGTTTTTAACCCAGTGCCGCACCGCCGGATATTTTGATTTATCGCAAATTGACACTGCCGTTTTGGAAACCAACGGCCATATCAGCATTTTGCCGAAAGCAGAGTACCGCCCGGCAACGCCTTCGGATTTATCTCTTTACCCCAACCAAGAGCACCCGTGCACCACACTGGTGATGGACGGAAATATTCTGCGCCGCAATTTTAAATTTTGCAGCTTAAACGAATCCACATTGCTCAAGGAACTGAAAAAACAGGGCTTTCAGCTGGAGGATGTTTTCCTCGCCGTGTGCAACGCTAAACAAGAGGTTTTTGTCTGCCCGCGCACAGGCGCACGAATGGTTCATCAAATGTTTGAATAAAGAGCGTTCTCTCATTCTGTGTGCGCCGATATCACATATCGTAACATAAAAACCGATAAGGAACAACCCTATGCGTATGCTGCCCCGCTTTCCAACGCGCTGCATTTTCAAAAGCGAAGAGCGGCGGCAGAAATCTTAGTGCCCGCTTGCTTCAAATTTTTCATCAAACAAACCGCAAATAAAAGAAACATCCGAAATTTTGGAGAGAAACCCGCTCCCAAAATTTCGGATGTTTTTTTACATCAATGAGAAAATACAAAACGCCTGCCTTGCGGCAGACGTTTTGCATTATGTCGTTTGTAATTAGCCGAAGTAACGAGCCAGCAGGCCAGCAAAAGCTTTGCCGTGACGAGCCTCGTCGCGAGCCATCTCGTGAACAGTGTCATGGATCGCATCCAAGCCCAGCTCTTTTGCCTTCTTAGCGAGTGCGGTTTTACCAGCGGTTGCACCGTTCTCAGCCTCAACGCGCATCTCGAGGTTCTTCTTGGTGGAGTCGGTCACAACTTCGCCGAGCAGCTCAGCAAACTTGGAAGCATGCTCTGCCTCTTCGTAAGCAGCTTTCTCCCAGTACAGGCCGATCTCAGGATAGCCCTCACGATGAGCCACACGAGCCATTGCCAGGTACATACCAACCTCAGTGCACTCGCCCATGAAGTTCTCGCGCAGACCCTGGATGATCTCCTCGTCAACGCCCTTTGCAACGCCTACAACGTGCTCAGCAGCCCAAGACATGTTGCCGCTCTGCTCGATGAACTTCTCAGCGGGAGCCTTGCAGATCGGGCAGAACTCGGGAGCAGCGTCGCCCTCATGAACATAACCACATACGGTGCAAACAAACTTAGCCATTTTCATTACCTCCAAAACATTCATAAACATTTTATTTTTCATCCATTTGTTCCTAACGAACCAACAGCCTTTCTGCTGTCTGATGTTATTATAGCGCACCTCGTTAATAATGTCAAGTGTTTATTGATAAAAATTCTCAATAAAGATTTTTTAACTCTTACGAGTCCCATTTTTTCATCCGCGTGCGCATGTGTTTGAGCAGCCACGACGTCAAAGTTCCCATGCAAAGCCCGGATATAAGCAGCACCGGCGCGTAATAAAACGTATAGCCGCTTTGGATAAAAAGGAACGAAAGCGCCGCAAGCTGTCCGGCGTTATGCAATACAGCTCCGGTAACCGCCAGCATAAAGTCCGTCCCTTTCAGCTTGTGCACCAGCACCATTGCGCCCAATGCGCAAAGCCCGCCGCATAAACTCAGCACCGCCGCCATCGGGCCCTGTACCATTAAAACAAAACCCGCTTTCAGCAGGGTCAGGACGAGCCCTGAAAAAGCCCCCATCGAAACCATGCTGTACATCACCACCACATTGGCAAGCCCCGGTTTTACACCGGGTGCGAGCCCAAGCAGCGGCGTAATTTGCATTTCTAAGAAGGAAAGCGCCATTGCCAAGGCAAACAGCAGCCCGAGCTGAGCTGTTTTTCGTGTGGTAAACCGCTTCATGTTTCGTCCGCCTCAATCCATTCCAATGTATACACGCTTTCTTTTCCGTTTTCCCAGCGGAAAGTATCTTTCAGCTGATCCGACACATAAAACACACCGTCGACCGACAGCGCCAACGCTTTTCCTCCTTGCTTCATATAATCTAAGGTGCGCTCCAGCCCGCCGACATATAAAGCCGTAGAATAAAAATCCGCCTCCATCCCACTGGGGGAAACGATTCCGACTGCAAGTAAATCACTCTCTGCCGGCGCTGCGGTTTGCGGGTCAAAAATATGTGCATATCGTTTTCCGTCCGCTTCAAAAAAGCGTTCATATCCGCCTGAAACCGCAATTACTTCATCGTTTAATTCAAACGATGCCATCGCAGCAGATTGTCCCTCAACGGGGTCACGAAAGCCCACCCGAAAGGCCTGTCCGTTCGGTTTTTTCCCTACTGCCATCAAATTTCCGCCGAGGTCAAACAGCGCGCCGCTTACTCCTTCCTCTTCGTAAACTGCACGCACCACATCACATGCCGCTCCTTTTGCAATTCCGCCCAAATCGAGCCCTTGCCCGCTTTTTTTAAGCTGCACTTTTCCGTCTTCGAGCAGTGTCAGCGCGCTGTCATCCACCAGCTCTAGTAACTGTTCCCGCTCTTCTGTCGGCACCACACGCGGTGTATCGGTATAAACTCCCCATGCCAGCGTCACAGGCGCCATCGTCAGCGCAAAACAGTCCTCGTACCCTTTCTCTAACACAAGCGCCTGCTGCAAAAAATGGTACATCTCAGAAGAAACCGAAACCGGCTGTTTGCCTGCCTCTTCATTGATTGCCAGCACTTCACTGCCCGAACGATAAAGAGAGTACTGATTTTCAAAATCGGCGAGAACCTGCTGTACCCGGCTGCAAACTTTTTCAGGGCTTTGCGCCCAAACAGTCTGCGATACCACTGTGCTCATTGCGTATGTGGTTGTGCTTGCCTCCTGCACCCCGCAGCCGGCCATGAAAAGCGCCAGCGCACACACAGCAGCAATTTTGGATTTTTTCATTTGTTACCTCTTCTTTATTATCATGTTTTTCAAACGCTTTTCCGGTTTTGATTGTAGAAGAAAGCGGCGGTGCTGTCAAGAATCGCTTTGTTTTTCAAGTAATTTGTCATCGATGTGTATAAAAGGTAAAAAAGCGGACGATGCTTTGAAAAAGCCTTGAAAATCCAAGGCGGTTCGTGTACAATGATTTCATGTATGAAAAAAGGAAACTTTTTCTTCAGAAAGGAACTGTGTGCTATGAAACGAATTTTTGCCGCTTTGTTTTCTGTTTGTCTGATGGGCATGGCGTTGGTCGGCTGTTCCGGCTCCTCTGCCAATTATAATGTTTCGGACGTTGCAAACTCCGTCGCCGCTGTCTGCAACATTCAAAATCCGTCCGATTTCACTGCGGATGATCTTACCTTTACGGTGAATCTTGCGTCTGATTTGTACGAAGAATTTGCAGGCCAGTACACCACAGTAAACGGCCAGTCCGGCGCGGTGCTGGTTGTGAAGGCCGCTTCCGGCAAGGTGGACGACGTAAAAGCTGCTATGGAAGCTTACCGTGACGGTCTTGTGGCGCAGTTTGAAACCTATAAAGAGGATTTCCCCGTTGGTTATGAGCAGAACAAACAAGGCCGTGTTGTGACAAAAGGCGACTATGCCGTGCTGGCTTTGGCGGGCGCAGACGTAAATTACGACGACGTGGACAAGGCCATCGACGAGGCGCTGAAATAATTGCTTTTAACAAAGCAGACCTTGCAAATGCTCCGCAAAAACAAATGTTTTTGCGGAGTTTTTATCACGGCGCCGCTGTGCGCTGTATGCATTTTTGCATAAAGGAGTATTTCTTTCATGGTTTTCAGTACAATTTTGTTTGTATTTCGATTTTTGCCAATCACTTTGGCGCTGTATTACTTAGCGCCCGGCAAATGGAAAAACACGGTTTTGTTCCTGTGCAGTTTGGTGTTTTACTCATGGGGTGAAGTTCGCCTGTTCCCCGTCATGGCAGCCGCGATTCTCATCAACTACACCGCCGGCCTCGGCATTGAAAAATTTGCCGCAAAACCCAAACTGAAAAAAGCATTTCTGATTTACAGCATTGTCGGCAGCCTCGGCATGCTTGGCTTTTTCAAGTATACCAACTTCTTCATCCAGAATATCGACGCGCTGACCGGCGCTTCGATTTCCACACTCGATTGGATTGTTCTTCCGCTGGGCATCAGCTTTTATACCTTCCAAACGATGAGCTATTCCATTGACGTATATCGCGGAGATGTGAAAGCCGAGCGCAATCTGATTGATTTCGGCGCATATGTTGTCATGTTCCCGCAGCTGATCGCCGGCCCGATTGTGAAATATCGCGATGTGTCCGACCGCCTTCACGTTTATCATCAGCGTGTCACCTTAGACCGCGTGGACGAAGGCATTTCGCTTTTTATTTTCGGTTTGGCGAAGAAAGTGCTTTTGGCAGACGGCATTTCCAAGCTCTGGTATGACATTGTGGGCCAAAGCGGCGGCGATGCCGCCATCGGGCTTTCTAATGCTTCCACCCCTCTGGTTTGGCTCGGAATTCTTGCTTATTCTCTGCAAATTTATTTTGACTTTTCCGGTTATTCCATGATGGGCATCGGCATGGGAAAAATGCTGGGCTTTGATTTCCCCGACAACTTTAACTTGCCGTATATCTCCCGCAGCATTACGGAATTTTGGCGCCGCTGGCACATGACACTCTCCAGCTGGTTCCGCGAATATGTGTACATTCCTCTCGGCGGCAACCGTCTGGGCATCCGCCGCCAGCTGTTCAACATCGCCATTGTCTGGTTCTTAACGGGCTTTTGGCACGGCGCCAACTGGAACTTCATCTTCTGGGGCGTCTATTATTGTATTCTTTTGATGATTGAAAAGCTGTGGCTGCTGCCCCATCTGAAAAAAGGCCGCGTGTGGCCGCACATTTACACGATGGTATTGGTTGTCATCGGCTGGGCGCTCTTCGTCGGCAGTGATTACGGCGTGTCGCTGGGGCTTTTGCTTCAAAAAATGTTTGTGCCTTCCGGCGGCGCTTCTGCGCTTTATTACCTGCGCAACTACGGCGTTCTGCTTGCAGTCAGCATTTTGGCATGTACGCCTGTTACCACGAAAATCTACGCCTTTTTAAAGCGTCACGTTGCTGTGCGCGGGCTGGTTTTGGCCGTGGTATTTCTCATTACCGTTGCCTATATGGTGGATGCCACCAACAGCCCGTTTTTGTATTTCCGTTTCTGAGGAGGAGAGAAAATGCGTAAATTCTTTGCTTCATTCAAGCAATATCCCATTATTTTTCTGTTCCTCGCGTTTCTCTGCGTGTTTGCGGTGGTGGACGAGCTTTGGCCAAAACGGGAACGCTCAGAGCTGGAAAACCGCACTTTGGCACAGCGTCCTGCCTTTTCACTCAAAAGCGTATTGGAGGAAGACTCCACGCAGACCTGGATGGCAAAATACGACACTTATACGCGCGACCAAGTGGCGCTGCGCGATGAATGGATCAACTTAAAAAGCATGGTGGAGGGCGCTTTGCTCAAAACCGAAAATAACGGCGTGTGGTACGGAAAAAATGATATGATGTTTGCCAAAATGCTCTCCATCGGCACGCGGTTTGAAAATAATCTGAGTGCGCTGGAAAAGATGTGTGAGCGTCATCCCGACATGGTGGATGTGATGATTGTGCCTTCTGCCAGTTTGGTTCTCAAGGATCTTCTTCCCGCCTATGCCCCTATCGCTGATGAAGGTGCCGCGCTCGACAAGGTGAACGAACGCCTTGGCGATAAAGCCACCGTGTATGATTTACGCGACACACTGAGCGCACATAAAGACGAATACATCTACTATCGCACCGACCATCACTGGACGGCAGACGGTGCCTTCTACGCCTATGAAAACTATGTTTCCTCCAAAGGCATGACGCCGCTTGCATATGATGCAATTCCCTGGAAAACAGTGGAAGATTTCTATGGCACGAACTATTCCTCGGCGCGCAAATGGAACGCCGTTCCCGATGTCATTCAGTATGCCGATTTCCCGAATCCTCTGGTTGTTTACGATGTAGAGCAAGAGGACGGAACGTATCGGGATGAAACAGGCGGTTTATACGAGCTGTCCTATTTTGACACCCGCGACAAGTACCGTGCTTTCCTTCGAGGAAACAATGCCTTTTCCACAGTAAAAGGCAACGGAGAAGGCAAGCTTCTCGTCATCAAAGACAGCTATGCAAACGCCTTTGTTCCCTACCTTGTCGAGCACTACGCTGAAATTGCGATTGTTGACTTCCGTGCCAACAATCAGCGCATCGACCAAATTTTAAGCGAAGGGCAGTATGACCGCATTTTGGTGCTTTACAGCCTGAACGGTTTTTCGACCGATACAACGCTGGCAGGCAAAATCGGAATTGCCGGTTAATTTTCTGCAAAAAACAAAACACACGGCACTGAGTTTCAAGTGCCGTGTGTTTTTATTTTTTGTTTGATTGGCTTATAGAGTGGCTTTATTATGCCTGTACGCTGTTTTCTTCTTGCTCATAGGCTTCCTGCTCTTCTACCGCCTGTTCCCACTCGTTCAGCGCCTCTTCCTGCCGAAAGCGCGTATCCTCCAGTGCATCGCACACTTCATGGAGTTTGACATGGTCTTTCAGCACCTCAGGGTCGTTAATCTGCGCCTCATAGTCCATAATCTGAAGCTCCAAGGCCTCCAGCTCATCCTCCAGCTTTTTAATTTTTTCTCTCAGCTGGGCGCGCTTTCTGCGCTGTTCTTTTCCGTATGCCGGCTTTGCCGGTTCTTTCTTCTCCGGCTTTGCCTCAACGGGCGCGCTCTGTGCACGGTGCATCATTGCGTCATAGCTTTCATAACGCACAGCTCCCGTGTCCTCTAAGTACAAAATCGGACATTGCAAGGCGTTCATCAAATAACGGTCATGGGTTACGAGTACCAAAGCACCCTCGTAAGCGCTCAAGGCTTCGGTGAGGGTTTCTCGCGTGTAAATGTCCAAATGGTTCGTCGGCTCGTCCAAAAACAGCAAATTGGGCCGCTCGAGCAAGATTTCCGCAAAACGCAGACGTGCCAGCTCACCGCCGGAGAGTGCCGCGCAAGGCTTAAAAACATCCTCTCCCCGGAAATTCAGCTTTGCCAAATGGCTTCGGACATCGAGTTCGGTCATCTTGGGATATTGATCCCACAAGGCGCTCAATACCGTCCCGGCACGGCGCAGCTGCTGCTGTTCAAAGATACTCGGTTTTGCACCGGGCCCGAGCCGCACTGTTCCCGTCTGCGGACGCAGCTTGCCGTCCAGCACTCTCAGCAGCGTGGATTTTCCCGTGCCGTTCGGCCCGGCAATCACCAGGCGCTCATCGCGCAGCACCTTTAAATCCAAATGTTCAAACAGCTTTTTGCCGCCCAAGCTCATGCTCAAATCTTTTGCCGTTAAAATTTCATTATACGGAGTCACATCGAACTCAAAGCGAAATTTCAGCGCGCGGTGCGTCGTTTTCGGCGCTTCGGTGATTCCCATTTTTTCCAGCTGCTTGCGTCGGCTTTGCGCCATTTTAGTCGTAGAAGCGCGCACCAAGTTGCGGGCAATGTAATCTTCCAGCTTTGCCGCCTTTTCCACATCGGCATCATGCTGCTTTTGCTGAAGGGCAACGGCGGCCTCCTTCTGCGGAAGATACGCCGAGTAATTGCCTTTGTATGAGGTGAGCTTGTTTTCCTCAATCTCAAAAATGCGGTTGCACACCGTATCTAAAAAGTAACGGTCATGGCTCACGGTCAAAATCGCGCCGGGATAACCTTTCAGATACTCCTCCAGCCATTCGAGTGTGGCGAAATCCAAGTGGTTCGTCGGCTCGTCTAAAATCAGCAAATCGGGACGCTGAAGCAGCAGCTTTGCCAGGCAAAGACGCGTGTGCTCACCGCCCGACAAAACCGACACACGCTTTTCATAGGTTTCAGGCGCAAAAGCCATACCGTTTAAAATCTTCTTAATTTGCGTATCCATGTGGTAGCCGTCGGCCGCATCGACAATCGATTGCAAACGGTCGTGACGTTCTAACAGCGCTTCGTCGTGTTCCCCTTGCTCCATACGCTTTTCCAGCGCCTGCATTTCCTGCATGGCATCCAGCACGGGGCGAAACGCATTTTCCATTTCTCCGTACACGGTCTGCGTCGGGTCAAGCACGCTGTTTTGGCGCAAATACCCTACCACTGTCCCCTTGGCGAACACCAATTCGCCTGCGTCCGGCTCATACTCGCCGGTAATGCACTGAATCAGCGTTGTTTTTCCCGCTCCGTTTTCTCCGATAATTCCCACGCGGTCCTGCGCATCCAGCTGAAAGCTGATATCCTTTAGACATACCTGAGCACCGAAGTATTTTTCTAAATGCTGTACTGTCAATATCATGGTAGATAAAATCCCTTCTCCTGCCTCGTTTGTTTCGGATATTTTAGCACACAAAGAAATGTGCCCTTTTCCGAACCTGAATCGCTCAAACGAAAAGAGGGGCTTTTCCCCCTCTTTTCCTGTCCATGCTTTGTTTACAATGTTTCGATGTGCTTTTCACACCACGCCAGCACGTCGGCATATACCTGCTGGCGGTTTGTTTCGTTTAAAATCTCATGCCGCGCGCCGTGATAAAGCTTCATTTCTACATCTTTTACGTCCGCTTTGCGCAGCATTTGATACACCTTGCGCACACCTTTGCCGTAATCTCCGACGGGGTCCATATCACCGGCAAATAAGGCAATGGGTAAAGCTTTCGGCAAGCGGTTTGCCCAGCGCTGAGAGCTCACGGCGTCCAAAGTGCGCATTAAGTCATGAAATGCACTCACGCTGAACAGAAACGTGCATTTCGGATCACCCGCATATTGATGAACAATTTCCTCGTCACGGGTAATCCAATCGTAAGGCGTTGCCGGGTGGGGAATTTTCTTTAAATACTGCCCAAACGCCATGCCGTACACCAGCCGTGAACGATACTGCGGACCCTTTGTTTTGCTGAGCATTTCCGTCAAGGCGATGCCTACCTTTGCCATCGGGTTCGGGCCGGCCGTTCCGCTCAAAATTAAGGCCTTGATGGTTTCCGGATAAAGCACCGCATAACGCCGTGCAAAAAAACTGCCCATGCTGTGCCCCAGCAAAAACACAGGCAGACCGGGGTATTTCCGGCTGATGAGCGCATTCATCTGGTATAAATCACGCAGTACATAATCCGCACCGTCCTGCGCGGCAAAAAAGCCTTCCTCGCCGTCGGGCGCACTCTGCCCGTGTCCTAAATGGTCATTGCCGCACACAAGGTAACCGTGCTGTGCCATAAAAGCGGCGAAGTCATCATAGCGCGAAAAATACTCGCACATTCCGTGCGAAATTTGCAAAATGGCTTTGGGCCGAACCGTTTCATGTTCCAGCCAATAGCCTGCAATTTGATTGCTTCCGTTTGAAGAATTAAATTTGATGGCGTTTTTCCGGGTTTCCAACATTGACAAGCTCCTCCGGTTCCATAACGATATTCATCAGTTCCTGCAAATGTTCAATCGTATAGGTTGCTTTGACTGTCCCTGCCGAATCTTGTCCTGAAAAGTTGCACCAGCAAGTTGCCAGCCCAGCATTTTTCCCTCCGACGATATCCGCTTTTACAGAATCGCCGATCATCAAAACCTTTTCCCTGTTTTCTACGCCCAATTCCCGCAAAGCGGCATCGAAAATCTTGCGAGAGGGCTTTGTAGCCCCCACTTTGCTGGAAATAAAAAATCCGTCAAAATATTTCGTCAGTCCCGCTTGCTCCAAGCGCTTTTTCTGAACGCGCTCTACGCCGTTTGTCACCACAGCGAGCGTCGCCACTTCTGCAAGCTCCTGCAAAAGCTCCTGTACACCCTCAAACGCATCCGCGCGTGCCGCCAGCTGAGATAAATAAAACTCATTCACCTCAGCAGGCTTTGCTTTCACCTGAAACTCCTGAAACAGCATTTCAAAGCGCTGAATCACCAGCTTGTCCTGCTTGATTTCTCCGCGCTCGAGCGCCGCCCAAAGCGAAGCATTAATTTCTGCATAACGCGCTTGCATTTCCTTTTTGCGCTCAAATCCGTAATGCTCAAAGGTTTCCTTGAGCGCCGCTTGCTCCGACGCGCTGAAATCCAGCAGCGTGCCGTCTACATCAAACAACAAACAGTGGTAATATGCCAAAGGTACTCGCCCTCTTTCTTGAAATCCAATTGAAATGCAGCAGTATGTTCTGCTCTCTATTATCCCTTATTTTCTGTCCCGCGTCAACTATCCTTTGCTGTAAAAGTTGTTTCCCGGGCGATATTAAACCGCACGCCGCACTTTCTTTGAAAAGAAAGTCTGCGGCGTGCGCCAAACAGCTCTGTTCACCCAAAGTGTTTATGCAAAAAAGAGATTCACCGACTTTTCTCTGCAAAGTGAGAAGACCCAAAAACACCGGAAGCTTTTGTATAAACCGGGCCTTTTCACGCAGTACCGTTTTACACAATAAGCGGAATCTCTCTGCTTTTCACAAAGCACCGGGCGTTTTCTCCATAACCCGTTTACGGTGCTACAAACTCGGTTTCTTCCGTTTCTTGTTCCTCGTCTGCATCCTTTTGCACGCCACAGGTACAGCGCCCGCAGCTGCACGTTCCGCACGAACACTCTTTCGGCGTTTCGTCAGACGGGGTATCGTTCCAATTCTGCAAGTCAAAATCCTCGATTGTCGTGCGCAGAATACCGTCCGCCTCTCTGGGGTAAAGCTTTTCGTCAATCACGGGGTCGCTGTTTAAAAAAATATTATCATCCGCCATGAAAAATCCCTCCTTGTTGTTTGGCGTATCGCCTTTTTTACTATATGCGAAGGGATTTTATTTGGTTCTTACCGCTCTGTTTAAAGCGCAAACTCATTTTTAACCGAGCGCGCAAATAATGCCTTCAACGCCTCTTTCGCGTCCTGTTTTTCATAAATGACCCGGTAAACGGTTTGGCAAATCGGAAGCTCTACACCCTTTTCCTTTCCTAAATACACCAATGCCTTAGAAGTCGGCACGCCCTCTGCCAGCGCTTGATAATCTTCCCCTTTGATATAGCTTTCTCCAAACAGCCGATTATGGCTGTGCTGGGAAAACAGCGTCGCCTCATAGTCGCCGAGATGACAAAGCCCATATGCTGACAGTTCATTTCCGCCCATTGCGCGAATAAAACGTGCAATTTCCCGCGCTCCGCGTGCCATGAGCGCACCTTTCAAACTGCTTACGCCAATTCCGTCCAGCATGCCCGCCGCAATGCCAATCACATTTTTTGCGGCGGCTCCGATTTCTGTTCCGATTAAATCCGCGCCCTTATACAAACGAATGAGCTCCGAGCTAAACGTGTCCACAATTCGCTCCACCGTCTGCGGATTGTCGGAATCCACCACCATGCAATTGGGAATTCCTGCGGTAAAATCCTCTACATGCCCGGGCCCAACCCAAACAGCCAAGTCCACAGGCTGTGTCACTTCCTCACGAAATACTTCGGTCAAGCGTTTTCCGGTTTCGCACTCCAAACCTTTCATGCACAAAATAACGGTTTTTCCTTCTAAAGAACACTCGTTCAGCGATGCCGCCAAAGAGCGCAGCTGCTGCGCACTGATCGAAATGACAATCCAATCGGAAAAATCTACTGCTTTTTGCAGGGAAGTGGTGTAGCGCACACTTTCCGGCAGTGTTACATAACGGTTAGAATGATTGTCTGCCAATTCTGCCAAACCGCGCGAACCCTCCCGGCCCCACACCATTACTTCATTGTGCCGGCTGTGATACCAAGCCAAAAACGAGCCCCATCTTCCGCAGCCAAGTACCGTTACTTTCATTATTTGATTTCTCCTTATATGATAGCGTAGTAGTTTATGAAAGCCCCTCTCCAAGGGCTGTCCTGCTGTTATGCATGATAAAGAAATGGCTGAAAAAGCAAGACAAATACTTTATTTCAAACTGGAAAGTCAAAATTCCCGCAGATCGATTCACCGTACAAAATCAAAGCATGACAGCTTTTTAAGGTGCCGACGAACCATTCATATTCCGCGTCTCATAAGAATATATCGCCTTGAAAATTGGTTTAAAATATTTTTCCAAAATGCACCTCAATCTTCAAGTGCTTGAAAATGCTTTTAGGTTCATCTCAAAAAATTTCAGGCGCGCTTTCTCTTTCAAAATCGTATAGTGCTGCCTTCACTCTTTATTTTTATCCTTCAAACCCCAATAGCTTCATGACACAAAATGCAGCAAGCACCGGGACAATATACAATAAAATTTGCCAATACCCCGACTCAGCATCATATTCGGAAAACACCTTTTTAGGATTCGATATGTAATACAAGTAAATTCTCCTCGGAGGCTCGATGCTTGTTGAAACGATTGATTTTCGCTTTTTACTCCATTTACAGTATACTCATACGACGCGATGTACATGCGGTTCGCCGTATTCTGATCAGGCCCGCGGTCTTTATATCTACAGCTCACCATTGTTGCCTGAATTATGTTTCCCGCCGCCCGCGCCTTAGCTATCTTCTTTTCCCCGCCCGCAAAAATAATGCCGCGCTTACAAAGAATTGCTTCTGCAATAAACACAATAACTGCGGTAACAACGCCGCACCAAAATGCAGGCCCGTATCCGGCCATCACACTCCAAAAATCTGATATATCAAGTCTTTCATTCATAAGATGCACCTTTGGAAAGGCAAGATTGCATCAGCCACTTTGTCAGGTCTTGCGGTGTATCAGCTAAGTACACGGTTTCTCCTGCTTCCAATTCGCCGGGCTGGGCATAACCATACATGCATCCTACCGCATCAATGCCGCAGTTTGCCGCACCTGTCAAATCGTGCTCCCGGTCGCCCACCATCACGGCCCGGCAGCCTTTCAGCGCGGGATGCTCGAGCACTCTTTGCATTACTGCGGTTTTCGTATCTAAACTGCTGTCGCGCGACGCACCTTGAATCACATCAAAATATTCGCTCAGGTGAAAATATTCGAGCACCTTTTGTGCTGCTTCGTGCATTTTTGAGGTTGCTACGGCAGTGACAATGCCGCGCTCTTTCAATGCCTTAAGCATCGGTAAAACTCCGTCAAACACCTGCGCCTGCTCAATGCCGCAGCGGTCATAAAGTGCACGATACTTTTCCACAGCCTGTTCTACCATGTCCTGCGGCAAGTGCTCACCGAAACTCTCCCGAAGCGGCGGCCCTAAGTAGCGCTTGAGCTGGTTTTCCCCCAGCGCAACCCCAAATTGTGCAAAAGTCTGTTCAAAACAAAAAATAATTCCACGCTGTGTATCAACCAGCGTCCCGTCTAAGTCAAATAAAACCGCTTGATATTGTTTCAAAAGCTGTAAGCTCCTTTTCTTTTAGGGCATTTCCAAAACTGAGCCGCGCACCGCTTTGCACAAGAACGCAGAAATTCTAAGGTCAAAAGCACAAAATCGCTTTTGCCAATGATCGTCTTTCACACGGAAAAATAAAAATCTCGGCGTTTTAGAAAGCCCCCCATTGCATAGGTATCATTATAACATAAAAACACCGGGATATCAAAGGTATGCCTCGCCGTTGCACCTTGTCGAATTTTGTGTTACCATAAAGAAATAACACGAAGAAAATCGCTGGAGCAAAGGGGGCTTTTGATGCATACTGCCGTATTAGAACGAAAATCAAAGCTCCGCCGTGCAAAAAGCATGTTATTTTGCATTTTCTGCACCACGCTCATGTTATGTTTAGGAATCCCTTTGCCTCATCCTGGCCTATTGCAATCGCTGGAAAACACATCCATTTTTGACGCTGAACTGTCTGCTGCATCACGCATTTTAAATTTGGAGGGTACTTCTCAGCTTCCCGAACTTCCCAACGGCTGTGAAGCGACCAGCCTTTCAATTGCGCTTCAATATTACGGATACCCGGCAGATAAAGTGGAAATCTCAGAAACCTACCTTCCCACTACGCCTTTGGCGCGTACTTGGCACGGTTATTATTCGGGAGACCCCTCCCTTACTTACTGCGGAGAGGCCTCCGGGCTTGGCTATTACTGCTTCGCCGCCCCGCTTTGCGCCGCAGCCAATCGATATCTGCAAGAGCAGGGTTCTGTGCTGCGCGCCTTTGATTTAACCGGTGCAGAGCCATTCGTTTTAAAACAGTTGGTTTCTCAAGGAACTCCCGTTGTTTTTTGGGCAACACTTGATTTTGCTCCGGTACAACAGAGCCAGCGCACTTGGACCATGTTCGACAGCGGCATGGAATACCGTCCTTACAGCAATCTCCACTGTCTGGTATTATATGGGTTTGACCTGTTTTACTATTATGTCTATGACCCATTAAACGGGGAAATGCAAGTTCCGCGGCTGGTGTTTGAACTTCGTTTTAATCAAATGGAGCGGCGTGCAGTCTATCTCTCAGGCCCCCCTGTTTTCTAATGCCTTTTTGAAAAACAGGCGAAAAGGCAATTTGAACAGCACCCCATTTGTTAGACAGTATGGTATACTGAATAACAAGTGGGGTGATTTATTATGCCAAAAGGGATACCAAATAAAAGGTATACGCCAGAATTCAAGAAGCAAGTTGTAGAGGCAGTCATACAGGACGGTCTAAGCTATCAGGAGGCCGCCAGAATTTATGAAGTTCAAGGACATGGCCGCATCCAAAGTTGGGAGAGGATCTATTTGGAAGAAGGCCCGGAAGGACTTGCAGTTGAGCGCCGCGGGCGGAATAGTACAGGCAGGCCAAAGAAACTGCCCGACAAAGTAGAAGAGGATTTGCTTGCCGAAGTGCAGCGGCTGCGTGCGGAAAATGCTTACCTAAAAAACTTGCAAGCCTTGGTTTTGGAAGAAGAGCGACGCCAGCGCAAAAAGCGCAGGTAGTTCAAAAACTGAGGCATGAGTTCTCGCTGGACCTTCTGCTCACAATCGCTCAACTTCCTCGTGCGACCTTCTACTACCATCTGAAGCGGATGATGGTTCCAGACAAATACAAGGAAGTCAAGGCAGAAATTATTACGATTTATCATGAGAACAAAGGGCGGTACGGATACCGGCGTATTACCGCAGCATTACGCAATAGGGGGATACATCTGAACCACAAGACGGTACAACGGCTTATGAAGGAGCTGGGATTGGTCTGCCGTGTCAGAGTCAGGAAATATCGCTCTTACAAAGGAGAAGTGGGCAGGATTGCGCCGAGTCTGCTGAACCGAAACTTCTACGCGGAAAAGCCAAACCAGAAATGGGTGACCGACGTAACCGAGTTCAGTTTGTTTGGGCAGAAGCTGTATCTCTCTCCTGTTTTGGATTTGCACAATGGTTATCTGGTCAGCTATACCATTTCCGACCGGCCGGTATTGGGCATGGTAACTTCCATGCTGGAGAAGGCATTTGAAACTATACCGGATAGAACAGGATTGATTCTCCATTCCGATCAGGGCTGGCAGTATCAGCATAAGCAATACCAACGCATGCTCCGGAAAAAGGGCATCCGGCAGAGTATGAGCCGCAAAGGCAACTGTCTGGACAATGCTGTCATGGAGAATTTCTTCGGCTTACTTAAGAGTGAGCTGCTGTACCTGCAGCGATTCGATTCTCTGGAACACTTCAAGCAGGAACTGGTGGATTATCTGGATTACTACAATAACCGCAGAATCAAGATAAAGCTAAAGGGCCTGCCGCCTGCTCTTCACAGACAACAAGCCCTTTCGGTTGCTTGATTTATTTCTTCAAAAATATTGTCTAACTGTCTGGCTTGTCCGTCCTATGTGTTGTTCTCGATGAATGGGAAGTTAAGTTTATATTTTTATCCTTCCTTCTATTTTCCAAAACTTACAGTTGTCAATATCAATCCTTGCATAATTAGTCTCGCAATCTATCTGTTTTGCACCATATACTATATATTTTCTCCCTTTATAAGCTGTATCCATTTGGTCTATATCATCGATTACAAAATATATGTTTTCTTTAAATCGATCAGATATAACTGTGCCTATTTCTAAGCGTAAAAATTCGTTTTCGGTCATGTAGGCAATCTCCTCAAAATCCGATTTATTGATTTCATTAAATGGGAAGTTAGCCAAAATACTTAAAATCATAACCTTCTTCGGGTTCGCCAATTTCATATCCTAAAACTTCTGTTAATCGCTTTTTTAATAAAGCATACCATTCTTCCCAAATATCATTAGGCATTGTTCCAGCAATCTGTATTCCGCTTGGTTCAACGGAGGCCCATAAATCTATCTCTTTCCCCATCCATCGCGGCCCATTTTTATCTCCCGCCCAGTATGGCATGGACGAATATACTGGTATCAATTTTTCCCAAACCTCTTTTGGTGCAGTATAATGAATGTTTAAATTTATATCATGTTCCATTCCCAATATCTCCTCTAAAAACTCCAGTTTATTTATTTTATTGTACTTGAAAATCATGAACAATTCAACCACTTGGTGGAGCTGGATACGCTGTTGAACATTGACGGCAAGGGCCATGCCCAGCCGGAAACCGTGGTTGCCAAAAGCGCACGGCTCTCGGTGCTGGACAGCCTGACTTTTTGGGGGCACTTCAATTTGCTTTTCCTTTTTATTTTTGATGATTTATCACGAAAAGACGCCATGTGCAAGCACAGAGAATCTCTGGGCCGCACATGGCGTCTTTGATTTGTAGGAAAAATAAATCATTCCGCTTCGCGCTCAGCAAAAGCGAAAGAAAGATGCAAAACAGAAAAAGAATTATTCTTCTTTTTCGCTGTAACGCACCGCCGGTACACCGTGCTCAATTTCCGGCTTTCCGCCGTTGATCGTCTTTTCCGTCACGGTCACTTTGCGGATCGTCGGGTCGCTGGGAATATCAAACATCACGGAAATAAGCGCCTGCTCCATCACGCTGCGCAAACCGCGCGCACCGCTTTTCAGGGCAATTGCCTTTTTCGCCACTTCATGCAGCGCAGGCTCTGTGAAGTCCAGCTCCACCTGATCCATCTTCATCAATGTTTGATACTGCTTGACAAGGCTGTTTTTCGGCTCCTGCAAAACACGAACCAGCGCATCCTCATCGAGTGCATCGAGCACCGTCACCACCGGAATACGGCCAATCAATTCGGGGATCAAGCCGAATTTGACTAAGTCGTGCGGTTCAACGAGGCGCAAAAGCTCTTTCTTTTGCTCTTCTGCGCTCTTTTTCAGCTGGCTTCCAAAGCCCATCGAAGACTGCTCCGTGCGTTTTTGGATATGCTTTTCCAAGCCCTCAAACGCACCGCCGCAAATGAACAGGATGTTTTTTGTGTTAATTTGAATAAACTCCTGCTGCGGATGTTTGCGGCCGCCCTGCGGCGGAACGTTGCTGACAGTACCCTCCAAAATTTTCAGCAAAGCCTGCTGTACGCCCTCACCGCCTACATCACGTGTCGTAGAGGGATTTTCACTTTTTCGGGTAATCTTATCAATTTCGTCAATATAAATAATACCCTTTTCGGCGCGCTCAATGTCAAAATCAGCCGCTTGAATCAATTTTAAAAGGATATTCTCGACGTCCTCACCGACATAGCCCGCTTCCGTCAAAGTGGTTGCATCAGCGATGGCAAAGGGAACATTCAGCATCTTTGCCAACGTTTGCGCCAAAAGCGTTTTGCCGACGCCGGAGGGGCCAAGCAAAAGAACATTGCTCTTTTGCAGGTCTACATCCCCTTGTTCACCGGACAAAATACGTTTGTAATGATTGTACACCGACACCGCCAAAACAACTTTTGCGGAATCCTGCCCAATCACGTATTGATCCAAACCTTCTTTAATTTGCGCCGGAGTCAAAATGCGCACATCTTGACGAGCCGGTGCAGCCGCGCGGTGCGCCGCTTGTTTTCTGCGCTGAACATCGGGCTTGCCTTCTTCATCGAGCAAAGAGTAGCAAAGCTCGATGCATTCATTACAAATATTCACGCCCGGACCGATGATCATTCGTTCGACATCTGCCTGTGATTTCCCGCAGAAATTACAGATCATGTCTTTGTCTTTATTGCGTTTTTGTGGCATAAAATCCCTCACTTAACGGCTTGTAATCACAGAGTCAATCAAGCCGTATTCCATTGCCTCCTGCGCGCTCAGGTAGTTGTCGCGCTCAGTATCCAAGGCAATTTGCTCCACGGTTTTTCCGGTGCGCTGCGCCAAAATGGTGTTCATCTTTTCACGAGTGCGCACAAGATGATCCGTATGAATTTTAATATCCGTCGTCTGCCCCTGCAGTCCGCCGCCGCTGATGAGCGGCTGGTGAATCATAATCTCACTGTTCGGCAGCGCCATGCGTTTTCCCTTTGCGCCGGCAGCCAGAAGGAATGCACCCATCGAAGCCGCCATACCGATGCAAATGGTGGAAACGTCACACTTGATATAGTTCATCGTATCGTAAATCGCCATACCCGCCGTAATGGAACCGCCCGGGCTGTTGATATACAAGCTGATGTCCTTATCGGGGTCTTGGCCTTCCAAATACAACAGCTGCGCCACAATCAAGCTGGCAGTCGTATTATTCACTTCTTCCGACAGCATAATGATGCGGTCGTTCAACAAACGCGAAAAGATATCATAAGAACGCTCTCCGCGGGCAGTCTGTTCTACAACATAAGGCACTAAGCTCATACAAGAACCTCCAATGGTAATAATCAATTACCCGATACACGCCGACTGGCATGTATCGGGCAAAATTCGATATCGTCCACGAAAAAGCCCGGTGAATCGACAACTGCACCGGTGCAGGCACTCTTTGAAACAAAAAGCTTTGCACCGCCGCTCACACGATAAAACGTCCGCCGCAGCGACGCTCCCTTTTTGGGGGCGCCGCGGTTCGGCAAAACGATTATTCCGCTGTTTCTTCGGTATTCTCTTGGGTCTTTTCCGCTTTTGCGGCCGCAGCTTTCTTTGTGGTTCTCTTCGCCTTGGTCGCTTTTTCCGCTGTTACTTTTGCGTTGGACTTAATGAAGTCAATCGCTTTGTTCACAGCCAAATCTTTTCTCACCTCTGCCTCAGGCACAATGGCGCGCACTTTGTCCGCTTCCATCTTGTAAGCCTCGGCAATGCGGTTTACTTCTTTGTCGAAATCCTCGTCGCTGGCTTCGATCTTCTCCAGCTCCACAACTTTCTCCAAAGCCAAACGGATCTTCACTTGCTTTTCCGCCTGCTCTTTGAAGCCCTCGCGGAACTTTGCTTCGTCGCCGCCGATGTACTTCAGGTAATCTTTCAGCTTCAAGCCCTGCTGCTGCAAACGGAACTCGAAATCGCGCACCATCTCGTCGATACGGGTTTCAATCATGCAGGCCGGAATATCAGCCTCCATGCTCTCGACAATCTGATCCACCAAAGCATTTTCCACTTCCAGCTCATTGCGGCTTTCGTTCTGCTCTTCCATGCCCTTGCGGATGTTTGCTTTCAGCTCATCCAGCGTGTCGTACTCGGAAACGTCTTTTGCAAACTCATCGTCGGCAGCGGGCAGCTCTTTCGCCTTGACTTCGTGAATCTTCACTTTAAACACAGCGGGCTTGCCGGCAAGTGCCGCTGCCTGATACTCCACGGGGAAGCAGACGTTTACGTCAAAC